>OHUJ01000583.1_pt1 | contig 16453 bp, 13 predicted proteins | sample 1579241 | NCBI WGS metagenome assembly OHUJ01 (sample SAMEA3882547, study PRJEB24775) | human gut metagenome | biome: human-associated habitat; feature: intestine environment; material: feces | place: Netherlands | collected 2009/2010
CATCCCCTTTCTGCCGCCCGTCATTTTGGCGGTCATGGCATCGTTCGAGCTGCCGCGCTCAGCCGTCATCGCGGGCATCGTCTTCGGCGCGCTGTGCGACCTTGTGCTCCCCGCGCCATTCGCGTGCTTGTACACGATCGCGTTCACGCTTGCGGCACTGCTCATCTCAACAGTTGTCAGTAATTTGTTGCAGCAGGGCTTCGCCCGCGCGCTGCTCTCGACCGTGCTGACATTTCTGCTCGTTGACCTCTTGCAGGCGTTCGCGCTGCTGCCGCGCAGCGGCTCGACCGCCATTTTGCCGATGCTGCACCTGTTCGCGCGCGAAACGGCGCTCTCGTGCCTGCTTCTTCTGCCGGTCTATCCGGCGCTGCGCGCCATCCGCCGCATCTTCCCCGACTGATTTTCCCCATTTTCCCCAAGCCTCAAGGAAAGGAGGCCGCTATGGATCCCAAACGCTTTACCCGCCGCCTGATCGCGCTCGGCGCGGCGATGTTTCTCTGCGCGCTCGTATTCGTTATCACGCTCTTTGACGCACAGATCGTCAACGGCGACGATTACCTCGACAAGTCCATCCGCACGAACGCCAAGACCGAGACCGTCAAGGCCTCGCGCGGCATCGGGCTGGAACGCATCGTCGACAAACTCTGAAAAACAACGCATAAAAAACCAACACATCATGAAACGCCTGCTTTTCCTTCTCTGCACCCTGCTGACGGTGGCGACGCTCCTCCGCGCTGCCGCACAACCCGCCGAAACAACCCCGACCCCCGCACCCGAAAGCGCTGCGGCCGCCCCGGCATGCGAGGAGCGCCCCGTCGCGCTCGAACGCGACTTCGGCACGCTCTACGGCACGCTGACGGTGCCCGCCCGCGGGGCGGAGACCGCCGTGCTCCTGATCGCCGGGTCGGGCCCGACGGACCGCGACGGCAACAACCGGGGCCTCCGCTGCGACTGCTATCGCCTGCTGGCCGAGGAGCTGACCGCAGCGGGCTACGCCGTGCTGCGCTACGACAAGCGGGCCATCGGATCAAGCGTGCTCGACGACCCGACGCTCGTAGCGGAGCTGACCCTCGACCAATACATCGACGACGCCGCGGCGCTGGCCGACTACCTCGCCGGCGAGGGCTTCCGCCGCGTGGTGCTCGCGGGCCACAGCGAAGGGGCGCTCATCGCGTCGGTCGCCGCTCAGCGCTCGCCCGCCGTCGCGGGCATCATTTCGCTCTGCGGCGCCGGCTACCCGATCGACGAAGTGCTCCGCCTGCAGCTGGCCGGGCAGCTCGTTCCGGCACACATGGAGCTCTTCGTCGAGGTTGAGCAGATCATCGCCACACTCAAGCGGGGCGAGCGGGTCGACATGACCTACCACACGCAGGGACTGCAGGCGCTCTTCAGCCCCAGTGTGCAGCCCTTCATCATCTCGCAGATGCGCTACGACCCGCGGCAGGAGCTGCGCAAGGCGAAGGTTCCGGTGCTGATCGTCGGCGGCGGCAACGACCTGCAGGTTCCCGCGGACAATGCCGAGGCACTCGCCGCGGCGCGCCGCGACGCCCGGAAGTGCATTATCCCCGGCATGGCGCATACGCTCAAGGCGTGTGCCGAAACGACCCTCGAAGGGCAGCTCCACACGGCCTACGGCGACCCGACGCTGCCCCTCGCCCCCGGGCTCGTACAGGCGATCACGGAGTTTCTCGGCGGGCTGTGACCGACCGCAGCCTCCGGCCCGTGTCCGACAGCGGCTTCCGGCCACAACTTCAGGCCGCAACTTCAGGCAGGGCGGGGTTGAGCCTCCGCCCCGCCGCATCCGGAAAAGTCGCTCTACTCCAAAGAAAGCCCGTCCCGGGGGAAAGCCGCCCCGCCGCACCCGGAAATCCGCCCCGCCCGAAGAAAAGCCCCGTTTCGCGACCGAAACGGGGCTTTTGCGACGGTTTTCCCAAATATTTTGCTATTTTTGCACAAACTATAAAAATTCCTACCCGATCATGACACTCAACGAATACCAGCAGCACGCCCTCGAGACGGCCATCTATCCCGACGACCGCCGCATCATCTACCCCACGCTCGGGCTCACGGGCGAAGCCGGCGAAGTGGCCGACAAGGTCAAGAAGGTGATCCGCGACGCCCACGAGGAGTTCACGCCCGAGCGGCGGCTGGAGATCGTCAAGGAGATCGGCGACGTGCTGTGGTACTGCGCCACGCTCTCGCGCGACCTGGGCTACGAGCTCGAAGAGGTGGCGCAGATGAACGTCGACAAGCTCCGCTCGCGCATGCAGCGCCACCTGATCTCGGGCAACGGCGACAACCGCTGACGCCGCCCGGGCAGGTAGACGCACCCGCAGCCTGACCGGCCCGGTGCCCGGACGGCACCCGAATAAACAAAGGTGAGCCGCCGGCATCCGAAAAGGAGCGGTCCGCGCGTCCCGCAACCGGAATCCGAGCAGCAAAACGGCGCAGCCGGAAAGACGGAAGCCCCGCAAACCGGGAAGCCCGGAAGCCGGCCCGGCCGACCAAAAACCCGCAAAAAACCATCCATTCCAAAATCAGCAAATCCAGACACAGACATGGAATCCGAAAAAATCAAGGCCTCACTGCCCGAGAACGCCTACCGCGAACTCAAACCCGGCGAGGAGTACACTCCCGTCATGCCCGCCTCGTCGACACCCCGCGAGGTAACGCCCTACTCGGTCACGATGGGCGTCCTGATGGCCGTCATCTTCTCGGCCGCGGCCGCCTTCCTCGGCCTGAAGGTCGGGCAGGTCTTCGAGGCCGCCATCCCCATCGCCATCATCGCCGTGGGCATGGGTTCGGTGCTCGGCAAGAAGAACATGCTCGGGCAGAACGTCATCATCCAGTCGATCGGCGCCTCGTCGGGCGTGATCGTCGCGGGAGCGATCTTCACCCTCCCGGCGCTCTACATCCTGGGGCTCGACGCCGCCTTCTGGCAGGTCTTCCTCTCGTCGCTCTTCGGCGGCCTGCTGGGCATCGTCCTGCTCATCCCCTTCCGCAAGTACTTCGTCAAGGAGATGCACGGCAAGTACCCCTTCCCCGAGGCGACCGCAACGACCGAGGTGCTCGTCTCCGGAGAACGGGGCGGCAACCAGGCCAAGCTACTCGCCGTGGCGGGCCTCGTGGGCGGTCTCTACGACTTCGTGGTCGGCACGTTCGGCCTCTGGACCGAGGGCGTCTCGACGCGCATCTGCGCCTGGGGACAGGTCGCGGCCGACAAGTTCAAGGTGGTCTTCGGCCTGAACACCTCGGCCGCCGTGCTCGGTCTGGGGTACATCATCGGACTCAAGTACGCCATGATCATCACCGCAGGCTCGTGCCTCGTGTGGTTCGTCATCGTGCCGGTGGTCGGCTCGCTGGCCCAGGCGCTCGATCCTGCGGCACTGGCCTCGCTGCTCGGCGTGACGAATGAGAAGCTGCTGGCCGACCCCTCGGCCCTGCTCACGGCCGAGAACCTCTACGCCTTCATCGGCAAGCCGATCGGCATCGGCGGCATCGCCATGGCCGGCATCATCGGCATCGTCCGCCAGTCGAAGATCATCCGCCAGGCCGTCGGGCTCGCCGTCTCGGAGTTCGGCAGCGGCAAGGGCGCCGCAGCCGCCACGGAGCGCACGCAGCGCGACCTGACGATGAAGCGCATCCTGACGATCCTCATCGCGACGCTCGTCTGCGTCTTCGTCTTCTTCCACTTCGGGCTGCTCGACGGCTGGGTACAGTCCGTCACGGCACTGCTCATCGTCTTCGTCATCGCCTTCCTCTTCACCACGGTGGCCGCCAACGCCATCGCCATCGTCGGCACGAACCCCGTTTCGGGCATGACGCTCATGACGCTCATCCTCTCGTCGCTCGTGCTCGTCTCGGTGGGTCTGAGCGGCACGACGGGCATGACCGCCGCGCTCATCATCGGCGGCGTGGTCTGCACGGCCCTCTCGATGGCCGGCGGCTTCATCACCGACCTGAAGATCGGCTACTGGCTCGGCACGACGCCCCGCAAGCAGGAAATCTGGAAGTTCCTCGGCACGTTCGTCTCCGCGGCCACGGTTGCCGGCGTGATGATTATCCTCAACAAGACCTTCGGATTCGTCGGCGAAGGGGCGCTCGTGGCCCCGCAGGCCAACGCCATGGCGGCCGTTATCCAGCCGCTGATGACCGGAGGCCAGACCCCGTGGATGCTCTACTTCTGCGGCGCGGCCCTCGCGCTGGTGCTCACGGCCATCGGTGTCCCGGCCCTCGCCTTCGCGCTGGGTATGTTCATCCCGATGGAGCTCAACGCCCCGCTGGTCGTCGGCGGTCTGGTCGCCTGGTTCGTCTCCACCCGCTCGAAGGACGCCGCCCTGAACAAGGCACGCTTCGACCGCGGCACGCTCATCGCCTCGGGCTTCATCGCCGGCGGTGCGCTGATGGGTGTCGTAAGCGCCCTGTTGAAGTTCGCCGAGGTCGACTGGTACCTCTCCGACTGGGCCGCATCGAACGCCGCCGAATGGGTGGGCCTTGCGATGTACGTGGCGATCATTGGCTACTTCACCTGGCACACGCTGCGCGCGAAAAAGGAGGAGTAACGATGCCCGCAGACGAAAATATGCGCTAAAAATGCGTCAACGGCACACCGGATTTACCAAAAGCTCCGTTTCCGTGGCAGGACGCACGCCGAGGCCGACCATGCAGGAAGCGGAACGAACCGGCCCGCCATGCGGCAAGTTCCTCCCTCGGGAGGGGTTTGAATGGGGCGGATTAGCAAAGACGGCGGCACGCCGTGAAACATGAAAACGGCGACCGGACACGCAACGACAATGAAAATTCAATAAAACCAACAAGGATATGGACCTGAAAGAGAGATTTCTGAAATACGTCTCCTACGACACGCAGTCGTCGGAGGAGAGCACAACCTTCCCCTCGACCGAGAAGCAGAAGGTGCTGCTCGAGGCCCTGCGCGACGAGATGCTGACGCTGGGCATGACCGAGGTGACGATGGACCAATACGGCTACGTCATGGGCACGGTGCCCGCCTCGAAGGGGTATGAGAACGCCCCGGTCATCGGCTTCATCGCCCACGTCGACACGTCGCCCGACATGAGCGGCAAGGATGTCAAGCCCCGCATCGTCGAGGAGTACGACGGCGGCGATTTGGTGCTCAACGGCCACCTGACGATGCGCGTCGAGGAGTTCCCCGAGCTGGCCTTCTTCAAGGGCCACACGCTCATCCACACCGACGGCACGACGCTGCTCGGCGCCGACGACAAGGCCGGCGTGGCCGAGATCATGACCGCCGCGGAGTACCTGATGGCCCACCCCGAGGTCCGACACGGCAAGATCCGCATCGGCTTCACGCCCGACGAGGAGGTGGGGCGCGGCGTGGACTTCTTCGACGTCAAGGCCTTCGGCGCCGACTTCGCCTACACGGTGGACGGCGGCATGGAGGGTGAGCTCGAATACGAGAACTTCAACGCCGCGAGCGCCAAGATCGAGATTCAGGGCCGCAACGTCCACCCGGGCTATGCCAAGAACAAGATGATCAACGCGCTGGACGTGGCATGCGAGCTGCAGGCGCTGCTGCCCGCGGCCGAGCGTCCGCAGTACACCGAGGGCTACGAGGGCTTCTATCACTGCGTCGGACTGAACGGCTCGGTCGAGAAGGCCTCGATGAGCTACATCATCCGCGACCACGACAGCGACCGCTTCGAGCAGCGCAAGGTCTTCATGTGGGCCGTCGTCGACCTGCTCAAGAAGAAGTACGGCGACGGCGTGCTGACGCTCACGCTCAAGGACCAGTACTTCAACATGCGCAAGATGGTCGAGCCGCACCCGCAGGTGATCGACAAGGCCCTCCGGGCGATGGAGCAGGCCGGCGTGAAACCCCTCGTCAGGCCCATCCGCGGCGGTACGGACGGCGCACGCCTCTCGTTCATGGGGCTGCCCTGCCCGAACCTCTTTACCGGCGGCATGAACTTCCACGGCAAATTCGAGTACTGCTCGCTCACGACCATGCGCAAGGCCGAGCAGGTGATCCTGAACCTCGCGCAGCTCTGGGCCGAGTAGGCCGGACACAACCCATGCGGCGGACGGCGGCGCACAGCCTCCGCCGCCGCATGCACAAGCACCATACGACATGGACAACTACGGATTTCTGAAAGTGGCGGCCGAGGTGCCGCGCGTGAAGGTCGGCGACTGCGCCTGGAACGCCTCGCGCCTCGCGGCACTGGCCGACGAGGCGGCGCAGCGCGGCGTGGAGATCGTCGTCTTTCCCGAACTCGCCCTGACGGGCTACACGTGCGGCGACCTGCTGCTGCACGGATCGCTGCTCGACGCGGCGGACGAAGCCCTCGAAGAGCTGGTCCGCACGACGCGCAAGCTGCCTCTGACACTCATCGCCGGCATCCCCCTGCGCCACGGCTCGACGCTCTACAACTGCGCCGCGGTCTTCACGCAGGGCCGCGTGCTGGGCGTCGTACCCAAGAGCTACATCCCCGACTACTCGGAGTTCTACGAGAACCGCTGGTTCGCCTCGGGCGCCGGCATCAGCGATGAGCAGATCGCCGTGGCAGGCCAGCAGGCCGACTTCGGCGCCGACCTCACGTTCGAGGTCAACGGCACGGAGTTCGGCGTGGAGCTCTGCGAGGACCTATGGGCGGCCATTCCGCCCTCGTCGCAACTGGCGCTCAACGGCGCGAAGGTAATCTTCAACCTCTCGGCCTCGCCCGAGGCCGTGGGCAAGCACGCCTACCTGCGGCAGCTCGTGGCCCAGCAGTCGGCCCGCACCATCGCAGGCTACGTCTACTGCTCGGCGGGCTTCGGCGAGTCCTCGACCGACCTGGTCTTCGCCGGCAACGGCCTCATCGCCGAGAACGGCCGCATCCTGCGCGAGATGCCGCGCTTTCAGCTCGACGAGCAGCTGCTCGTCGCCGACCTCGACATCGAGCGCATCGACCACGAACGGCGCCGCAACACCTCGTTCCGCCTGAACGCCTCGTCGACCGAGAACACGGTCATCGAGATGGAGATTCCCGAGGGGCTGCGCGCCGCGGCGCTCGACCGCGACATCGACCCCATGCCGTTCGTTCCGCAGGACGAGCGGCACCGCAGCGACCGGTGCGAGGAGATCTTCCAGATCCAGTCGCACGGCCTGGCGCGGCGGCTCGACCACACGGGCTGCAAGTGCGCCGTCGTGGGTATTTCGGGCGGGCTGGACTCGACGCTGGCGCTGCTCGTGACGGTGCGCACGTTCGACAAGCTGGGGCTCGACCGCACGGGGATCATCGGCATCACGATGCCGGGATTCGGCACGACGGACCGCACCTACCGCAACGCGCTGGAGCTGATGCGCGGGCTGGGCGTCACGGTGCGCGAGATTCCGATCCGCGACGCCTGCATGCAGCACTTCCGCGACATCGGGCTCGACCCCGGGGACCGCTCGGCGGCCTACGAGAACAGCCAGGCGCGCGAACGCACGCAGATTCTCATGGACGTGGCCAACATGGAGGGCGGACTGGTCATCGGCACGGGCGACCTGTCGGAGCTGGCGCTGGGCTGGGCGACCTACAACGGCGACCAGATGTCGATGTACGGCGTCAACGCCTCGATTCCCAAGACGCTGGTGCGCCACCTCGTCAAGTGGGTCGCCGACACCGAGCGCGACGCGGCGACGCGCGCCACGCTGCTCGACATCATCGACACGCCGGTGAGCCCCGAACTGCTGCCCGCCGATGCGCAGGGGCACATCGCGCAGAAGACCGAGGATCTGGTCGGGCCCTACGAGCTGCACGACTTCTTCCTCTACAACCTCGTCCGCGCGGGATACGGACCCGCCAAGACGCTCTTCCTGGCCGAGCAGGCCTTCCGCGGCAGCTACGACCGGGCGACGATTCTCAAATGGCTCCGCACCTTCGTGCGCCGCTTCTTCTCGCAACAGTTCAAGCGTTCGGCCATGCCCGACGGTCCGAAGGTCGGCACGCTGACCCTCTCGCCCCGCGGCGACTGGCGCATGCCCTCGGATGCCTCGGCGGCGGCGTGGCTGCGCGAAATGGAAACACTTTGACAGACATGAACATGAAACGGATTCTCGCACTTTTCGCCGTCCTCGTGCTCGCCATCCCGGGCGTGCAGGCGCAGAGCTGGCTCGACGCCCTGAAGAAGGGCGCCACAACCGCCGTGGACAAGGCCACGGGCGGCAAACTGACCGAAATGGCCCTCTACGGCACGTGGACCTACACCCAGCCGAGCGTGAAGTTCGAGGGCGAAGGGCTCGCGGCCAGCTTCGGCGGCTCGTTCATCGAGACGCTGATCGTCGACCAGCTTGCCAAGATCTACGCCAGGGTCGGACTCACGGCAGGTCAGGGGACGCTCACCTTCACCAGGGAGAAGCAGACAGTCACCGCGGCGTTCGGCACCCACAAGATCGAGGGCACCTACCAGTTCGACGCCGAGAGCCACGACATCACCTTCAGCCTGGCCAACGGCAAGCTCTCGCTGGGCGCCGTGCCGAGCCACGCCTACCTGAACGGCAGCGAACTGACGATCGTCTTCCCCGTCAAACGGCTCATGGAGATCGTCCAGCAGGTAGGCGACAAGATCGAGAGCAGCAACCTCGAGACGCTGTCGGCCGCCGCGACGCTCCTCTCGCAGTACGACAACGCCTACGTCGGCTTCGCCTTCACGAAATAGTACGGGGCGGGAGCCTCCCGCATGAAATTTTTTCAAAAAATTTTTCCTGACGGATTCCTCGCGGATCCGTCATTTTTTATTACGGATCGGCCTCCGTCCGGCCGACCGCCCGAGCGGATCGTAAGCAAACGCGGCAGGGATGGATAATAAGATATTTTACGAAATTATTAAAGGATTTGCAAAACTGCGGAACAAATCTTAAATTTGGAGAAGCAAACCAAACAATCCAATCCCTAAAAAATGACATTATGAACGAACAAGCCCGTCAGTACGTCGATGAGTTCATGAACCGGCTCATCGCCCGCAATCCCGCAGAACCGGAGTTCCACCAGGCCGTCCGCGAGGTGGCCGAATCGCTGGCCCCGCACATCGTGGCCAGCCCCGTGCTGCGGAAGATGAAGATTCTGGAACGCATCGCCGAACCCGAACGCATCGTCATCTTCCGTGTGCCATGGCTCAACGACCAGGGGGAGATCGAGATCAACCGCGGCTACCGCGTCCAGATGAACAGCGCCATCGGCCCCTACAAGGGCGGTCTGCGCTTCCACCCCTCGGTAAACCTCTCGATCCTGAAGTTCCTCGCCTTCGAGCAGACCTTCAAGAACAGCCTCACGACCCTGCCCATGGGCGGTGCGAAGGGCGGCTCGGACTTCAACCCCAAGGGCAAGTCCGACAACGAGGTGATGAAGTTCTGCCAGTCGTTCATGACCGAGCTGCATCGCCACATCGGGCAGGATACGGACGTTCCGGCCGGCGACATCGGAGTCGGCGGGCGCGAAATCGGCTTCCTCTTCGGGCAGTACAAGCGACTGCGCGACGAGTTTTCCGGCACGCTCACCGGCAAGGGGCGCGACTGGGGCGGCAGCCCGCTGCGGCCCGAGGCGACGGGATACGGCACCTGCTACTTCGCCGAGGAGATGCTCGCAACGCGCGGCGAGAGCCTGCGCGGCAAGAGGGTCTGCATCTCCGGCTCGGGCAACGTCGCCCAGTATGCCTGCCAGAAGGCCACGCAGCTCGGAGCCCGCGTGGTGACGCTCTCCGACTCGTCGGGCTTCATCCACGACCCCGAGGGGATCGACGCCGCGAAACTCGACTACGTCATGGAGCTCAAGAACATCTACCGCGGCCGCATCCGCGAATACGCCGACCGCTACCCGTCGGCAACCTACCACCCCGGGCAGCGCCCGTGGGGCATCGCATGCGACGTCGCCATGCCGTGCGCCACGCAGAACGAGCTGAACGGCGACGAGGCGCAGACGCTCGTCGACAACGGCTGCCGCTGCGTGGTCGAGGGGGCCAACATGCCCTCGACGCCCGAGGCGATCCGCATCTTCCAGCAGCACCGCCTGCTCTATGCCCCGGGCAAGGCGGCCAACGCCGGCGGCGTGGCCACCTCGGGGCTCGAAATGACCCAAAACTCCATGCGCCTGACGTGGACGCCCGAGGAGGTCGACGAACGCCTGCACGCCATCATGCGCAACATCCACGAAGTGTGCGTGCGCTACGGCACACAGGAGGACGGCTACGTCAACTACGTCGTGGGGGCCAACATCGGCGGCTTCATGAAGGTGGCCAACGCCATGCTGGCGCAGGGATGCGTATAGCGGCCGCCCGACGGCAACCGGCCACCGCCAAATCGGGCAAAGGCCTCCGCCGCAGCGGAGGCCTTTGCCATATAATACGGGGAGGAGCTCTCCGCGCGGAGGCCCGGGATCAGAGGAACAGCACCGCCAGCACGGTGACGACGAAGCCGCCGCAGAAGCCCGCGAGGACCTGCGCGGCGTTGTGGCAGCCGAGGTAGAGGCGCGCCGAAGCCAGGGCGCCCGCAAGCAGGATCGCCACCATGAGCGGGATCATCATGTTGCCCACGCCCAGGATGTTCATCACCACGAGCAGCGCCACGACGGCCCCCATGCCCGTCAGGTGGAGGCTGATCTTCCAGTAGCCCGACACGACGAGGCACATCACCTCGCAGCAGGCCGCCGCGAGCATGAACTTGCGCAGGAAGGCGGCCGAGGGGATCCGGGCGATCGTGATGGCGCAGAGCACATAGCAGATCGCCCCGATGAGCAGCGGCAGCAGCCGCTCGCGCCGCTCGTCGACCCGGTAGCTCGAGATGCGGCCCAGCGAGCGCAGCACGCCGAGCGACAGCGCCGGGATGACGATCGCATAGAGGACGACCACCCAGAGCAGATAGCACTTCACCCCGGTCGAATAGTGCGCAAAGACGGTCAGCGTCAGCAGCACGACGATCATGTAGAGCGGCAGGACGAAGGGGTGCAGCATCCACGAGAGTCCGTGGGCCAGTTTCTTCTTGTAGTTGTTCATCGTCAGATTTGCTTGCGCAGGCGCGCCACGGGGATGCCGAGCATCTCGCGGTACTTGGCCACCGTGCGCCGCGCGATGCGGTATCCCTTGGCATTGAGGATGTCCATGAGCGTCTCGTCGGTCAGCGGATGGCGCTTGTCCTCCTCGTCGATGCACTCCTGCAGAATGTGCTTGATCTCATAGCTCGACACCTCCTCGCCCGACTCGGTCTGCATGGCCTCCGAGAAGAGCGACTTGAGCAGGATGATGCCGAACTGCGTCTGCACGTACTTGCTGTTCACGACGCGCGAGATGGTCGAGACGTCGAGCCCCGTGCGGTCGGCGATGTCCTTGAGGATCATCGGACGCAGCTTCGAGCGGTCACCGTCCTTGAAATACTCCTGCTGGTAGTCGAGAATCGTCTGCATCGTGCGCATGAGCGTGTCGTGGCGCTGCTTGATGGCCGAGATGAACCACTTGGCCGAGTCGATCTTGCTCTTGACGAACTGCACGGCGTCGCGGTCCTTCTCGCGCACCTTGCCGTCGGGGCCGACCATGTCGCGGATCATCTCCACGTAGCGGCGGTTGATCCGCACCTCGGGGACGTTGTAGGAGTTGAGCGAGAGCTGGAAATGGCCGTCCTGGTAGTCGAGGATGAAGTCCGGGATGATGTAGGGCGTCGTATCGGTGCCCCCCTCGGCATAGAGGTTCCCGGGCTTGGGCGACAGGTGCCTAATCTCGGCGATCGCCTCGCGAAACTCCTCCTCGGAGACCTGCAGCCGCGCGATGAGCTTCTCGTAGTGTTTCTTGACGAACTCGTCGAAATAGGAGGTCAGAATCCGGCGGGCCAGGCGCCGTGCCGGCGTGTCGGACGGCAGCTGATCCATCTGCAGGAGCAGGCACTCCTGCAGGTTGCGCGCCCCGACGCCCGCGGGCTCCAGCTCGTGGATCACGCCCAGCACCCGTTCGAGCTCCGCGGCCGTGGTTTCGATGCCGACCGTAAAGGCGATGTCGTCGGCCACCGACTCCAGGTCGCGCCGCAGGTAGCCGTCCTCGTCGAGGCTGCCGACCAGGTAGACGGCCAGCCGCTGCTCGCGCTCGGGAAGGTTGCGGTAGCCCAGCTGCTCGATGAGGTACTCCTGCAGCGAACGTCCCTCGGTGAGGTAGACCGGACGCTGCTTGTCGTCCTTCGAGTAGTTGTTGATCCGGCTCTTGTACGAGGGGGTCTCATCCTCGCGCAGGTACTCGTCGACGGAGATCTCCTGGGGCTGCTGCTCCTCGTCCTCCGTCCTGCGCTCCTCCTCTTCCAGCACGATGTTGTTCTCGATCTCCTGTTTGATGCGCTGTTCGAGCTGCACGGTGGGCAGCTCGAGCAGCTTGATCATCTGAATCTGCTGCGGAGAGAGCTTCTGTTGCAGCGAAAGTACCTGTTTCTGATTGATTGCCATAAAGCGGGGTCCAAATTAAGAATTGCAGCATTCCAATTTGGTCTCTTCATCGATTCGGGTTCGGGGGGGGGTACACGGCTAAAAATCGGCGTGCAGGGGCGTGCGCGGGAAGGGCTGCACGTCGCGGATGTTCATCAGTCCGGTCACGAACATCAGCAGGCGGTCGAAGCCCAGGCCGAAGCCCGAGTGGGGAGCCGATCCCCAGCGGCGCGTATCGAGGTACCACCAGATGTCCTTCTCGTTCATGCCCAGCTCCTTGACGCGGGCCGAGAGCTTGCCGTAGTCGGCCTCGCGCTCCGAGCCGCCGATGATCTCGCCGATCTTCGGGAAGAGGACATCCATCGCGCGCACGGTCTTGCCGTCGTCGTTCTGCTTCATGTAGAAGGCCTTGATCTGCTTGGGGTAGTTGATCAGGATTACCGGACGCTTGAAGTGCTCCTCGACCAGGTAGCGCTCGTGCTCCGACTGCAGGTCGCAGCCCCAGTCGCACGGGAACTCGAACTTGCGGCCCGAAGCCTTCAGAATCTCGATGCCCTCGGTGTATTCCAACCGCTTGAAGTCGTGATCCACGACAAAGCGCAGGCGGTCGAGCAGCTCCTTGTCCCACATCTTGTTCAGGAACTCGAGGTCCTCCATGCAGTTGTCCAGCGCATACTGGATCAGGTACTTGAGGAACGCCTCGGCCAGCTCCATGTTGTCCTCCAGGTCGTAGAAGGCGGCCTCGGGCTCGATCATCCAGAACTCCGAGGCGTGGCGCGGCGTATTGGAGTTCTCGGCGCGGAACGTGGGGCCGAACGTGTAGATGCGGCCCAGCGACAGGGCGCCCAGCTCACCTTCGAGCTGGCCCGAGACGGTCAGGTTGCACGACTTGCCGAAGAAGTCCTGCGAGTAGTCGACCCGGCCATCCTCCGTGCGGGGCAGGTTGTTCAGATCGAGCGTCGTTACCTGGAACATGGCGCCGGCACCCTCGCAGTCCGACGCGGTGATGATCGGCGTATGGAAGTAGTAGAAGCCGTTCTTGTGAAAGAACTCGTGGATGGCCCACGCCATGGCGTGGCGGATGCGGTAGACCGCGCCGAACGTATTGGTGCGGGGACGCAGGTAGGCGATCTCACGCAGGAACTCGAGCGAATGGCCCTTCTTCTGCAGGGGGTAGGTATCGGGATCGGCCGTGCCGTAGATCTCGATGCGCTCGGCCTGCACCTCGACGCCCTGCCCCGCCCCGGGCGAAGCCACGAGCCGTCCGTCGACACGGATGCAGGCGCCCGTCGTAACGGGCTTGAGCTGCTCCTCGGCGATCTTCGACAGGTCCACGACCACCTGGATGTTGCCCACGCACGACCCGTCGTTCAGGGCGATGAAGGCCACGTTCTTGTTGCCGCGCTTCGTGCGCACCCAACCTTTGACGACAATGTCGGTGTCGACGGCACCCGACTTCAGAATCTCAGCAATTCTCGGCGTTTTCATGTATGATCGATTTTGTATTTGTTGCACATGCAAGGTTTTCCGAATTGACAAAGTTAGCTATTATTTGCGATTTGGCAAAAAAAAAGTACCTTTGTCCGATCCCAAACGAATGCACGCAATGAAACGAACGATATTGCTCCTTGCGGCGCTCCTTGCGGCGGCGGGCGCCGCAGCCCAGGAGGCCGGCCGCATCTTCCGCACCGAAGCCGTACCCTACGACCTGCGCCGGGACGCCGAGCGGGGCGACCGCGCGAAATCGGGCCACACGATCGACTTCAGCCCCGGGATGGTCTCCGCCTCGGACCGCTCGTTCGTCGTCGGGCAGCGCGTCGACATCCCCTATGTCTGGACCGACGGGGTCGTCGGCCTGCACCTCGAGAATGTCCGCTCGGCCTACACGCTGCGGGTCAACGACTGCGAGGTGGCGCGCGTCGAGGACCCCTCGACCCCGGCGGAGTTCGACCTCACGGAGTGCATCCGGCAGGGGACGAACGACATCCGGCTGGAGCTGCGCGACAGCGGCGCCGAACGCATCAACACCGCGCCGACGACGCGCGAGGCCTTCTCCGGGAGCTACCTCTATTACCAGAACAAACGCTCGATCCGCGACTTCGAGATCGCACTGGTCGCCGACACGGCCGGGCGCCGCTTCGGCATGCTCGATCTGAAGATCATCGCCCGAAACGCGTTCAACTACGACGAGAGCGTGACGGTCGGGTTCGACATCTACTCGCCGCAGGGCAAGCTGCTCGAATTCAACATGAAGGAGGTGACGATCCCGGGCCGCTCGACCGACACAGTACGTTTCAGCCCCTACATCTACGGCACCTACGACAACGTCTGGTCAGCCGACCGCCGCAACCCGCCCCTCTACCGCGTGATGCTCTTCACGCGGCGTGACGGCGCCTACAAGGAGTACATGCCCCTGCGCATCGGCTTCGGCCGCGCCGAGCTCGTCGACGGCCGCCTCATGCGGCTGGGCCGCGAACTGCAACTCTCAACGGCCCCGTGCAACGCCGCGGCCGATCGCGCGACGACGCGCCGCGAGCTGCTGGCGCTCAAGGTCGCCGGGAAGAACACCGTCTGCCCCGACTGTCCGCAGCCGGCCTGGTTCTACGAGCTCTGCGACGAGGTGGGGCTCTACGTCATCGACCGGGCCAACATCAACGCTCCGGACGAACGCACGAACCGCGCCGTGGGCGGCACCCCCTCGAACGACCCCGCGCTGGCCGACGAGTACCTCGAGCGCGTCAAGGCGATGTACTACCGCTCGCGTAACTTCACCTGCGTCGTTGCCTATGCCCTGGGCGGCCCGTCGGGCAACGGCTACAACATGTACAAGGCCTACGAGTGGCTGAAATCCGTCGAGCACGACCGGCCGGTGATCTACGAGGATGCCGATGGCGAGTGGAACTCGGACCTTTGACGAAGGTGAAAGGTGAAAGGTAAAAAGTAAAGTAACAAGCGGGAGACCGCAGGACGGCAAAAGAGCGCAGCCAACATGACCATCGAACTGATCCTCATCGGCAAGACCGACTCGAAGGAGATCGCGTCGCTCATGGAGCTCTACGTGCGGCGGGTGAACCACTACTGCCGCTTCGCCGTCACGACGCTGCCCGACGTGCGCAACACGCGCAGTCTGACCGAGCGGCAGCAGCGCGCGGCCGAGGGCGAGGCGACCCTGCGCCAGCTGCGCGACGGCGACTACGTCGTGCTGCTCGACGAGCGGGGCGAGGAGATGCGCTCCGTGGAGTTCGCGGCATGGCTCCAGAAACGCCTCAACAGCGGGCTCCGGCGCCTCGTGCTCGTCATCGGCGGCCCCTACGGCTTCTCGGAGGAGGTCTATGCCAGGGCCGACGGCCGGCTGTCGCTCTCGCGCATGACCTTCTCGCACCAGATCGTCCGGGCGATCTTCGCCGAGCAGATCTACCGCGCCTTCACCATCCTCCACAACGAACCCTACCACCACGAATGACCATGCCGCAGCGTCCCGCCATTGCCGTCCTCACGCCCAACATCCTGACGGGTCTCGGGTTGAAGGCCATTCTGGAGAAGGTCATCCCGATGGCCGACGTCGAACTCTACGCCGACTTCGACTCCTTCGCCGAGGCCGGGCCGGAACGCTTCTACCACTACTTCGTCGCCACGGAGCTCTGCCCGGCGCATGCGGCGTTTTTCCGTGCGCAGCGCCACAAGGCCATCCTGCTGACCGACGGCGAACCCGGCCCCGCGCTGGAGGGGATGCACGCCATCGACGTCCGCACGAGCGAGGAGCGCCTCGTGCACGACCTGCTGCGCATGCACCACGGCGCCCATCCGCACGACCACGGCCCCCTGCCCGAGGCACCCGCCGCTCCGGCCCGGACGGCTGCCGCGCCTCTGACCGACCGCGAGACGGAGGTGCTCACGCTGCTGGCCCGCGGCCTGATCAACAAGCAGATCGCCGAGGAGCTCCACATCGGCCTCACGACGGTCATCACACACCGCCGCAACATCATGGAGAAACTCCGCGTGCGCTCGCTCGCCGAGCTGATCCTCCGCGCCGTGGCCGCCGGATACGTCGACGCCGG
>OHUJ01000586.1_pt1 | contig 16297 bp, 14 predicted proteins | sample 1579241 | NCBI WGS metagenome assembly OHUJ01 (sample SAMEA3882547, study PRJEB24775) | human gut metagenome | biome: human-associated habitat; feature: intestine environment; material: feces | place: Netherlands | collected 2009/2010
AGATAGGGACTGAGCCCGCGGCGCTGCTTGTCCGCCTCCATCTGCTTGCGGCGCTTGTAGGCGAGGAGGATGCCCCGCAGGTCGGAGGAGAGATAGACTTCACGGCTCTTGCCGTTTTTGGTGCTGCCCTCCACGATGCCCTTGCCGGGAACGCTGCTGCGGGAGCGGCTGACGGTGAGCAGCAGACCGTTCTGCGTGCCGGTGAAGTCCGACCATTGCAGAGCGCACAGCTCGCCCCGGCGGCAGCCGGTGTACATGGAGAGCAGAAAAAACAGACGGTAGTGCCGCGGCTCCTTTGCCAGCGCGTCCAGCAGCTTTTCCACCTCGCCTCGCGTGGGGATGCGCTGCACCGTGCGCTGCGGTGTGGGCAGGTCTAACATCCGCGCGGGATTCTTTTCGATGATCTCATTGCGCTTGGCGTCGCTGAGTACGGCGGAGACCACGGAGAGGTACCGCTGCGCGGTGGATTCGTTGATGCGCTTTCCATGGTGCTTGCGCTTACGCAGTTCGGAGAGCATATTTTCCAGTGCCATCGGTCGGAGCTTATTGAGGCGGATGCCGCCGATCATGGGATACACCACCTCCAGCATCCGCCGGTATGCAGCGATGGTGCTGGGAGCGTATTTTGTCTGCCGGTTCAGCCAGCGGGAGGCAAATTCCTCAAAGGTCATCTCGCCGTCCTCGGCGTAGCCGGTCTTGAAGCTGCGCTCCAGCTCCTCGGCGGCGTGGGCGACATATTGCCCGATGCCGCGCTTGGGGACACCGGGTGGGACTTGGATGGTCTTCGCCTTGCTGATTTTTTTGCCATTGGGCCGGTAGCCGTTGCTGACGGTGATCTTATATCGCCGCTCGTCCAATTGCTTAATGCTTGCCATTTTTAGAGTCCTCCCATCGTTTGCTCATGCTGTTGCTTTCTCTGTTTCTCTTGTGCGGCGTGTTCATCCAATTTTTCTTTCACCGCGAGGGCCGCGCCCGCGGCGAAGCCAATCGCAGCACCAAAGTTTTCAGCGGCGATTTTCGCTTCCATGCGCCGCAGTTTTTCCTCGGCGTCCTCATCCTCGTCCATCAATGTCCCCACAGCGGCCAGTCCTGCCACGGCGGGAATCAGAGGAACAGGCCGCGGATCGCCGCCGCGCCATACCAACCCGCCAGTGCCGCCGTACCAAGGATCAGCACCAGCATGATCCACTTGAGGGCCACCAGCAGGCTGAAGTCCGGGAGCCAGTCGATCCACTTGGAGGAATATTTCTCGCTCAGATTCCCAACCCGTTCCAGCAGTTTGTTCATCTCCGTCAGTGATTTCTGGATCTCTGTCAGAGACTTCTGCACCGGCGTCAGGTCGATGTACGGCTTCAGTTCTGGCAGTGTTTTCCGAATTTCCTCCAGCTCCCAGTTTATTCCGTCTGCCTGCTCCGTCAGCTTGTCCATCGCCTGCGGCAGATCGCACTGGATCACGATGGGGTGCATCGGCTGTGTCGGTGTACTCGGCGGTGCGCTGCTCAGCAGATTTTTCGGCTTCTCCGCATCGGCGCGGTTGCGGGCCTTCAGCTCGTCCGTGGATAATCTCCGCTCGGATTCTGAATTCATGCTCCATGGCCTCCTTGCAATACTTTTCCTCGTGTAGTTTGTTGTCGCGGCATCTCATGCCGTCCGGCGTGGTGTAGGTGATGTACTTGCGGCTGCTCTCCCAGCGGACTGTGTAGCCCTCGGACGCCATTAGCGAAACGAAGGCGTCCTTGTCGGCGGCGTATTTCATGCACTCGTCGATGGTGTTCATGAGCCGCAGCTTCCAGCTTTGGCCCTTCAGCGCCGTGTGGTATTCCGCGCCGCTCATGCCGCGGGCCTGCTGCGCGGTCGGCTCAAAGACCGGCAGGCCCATCTCCTGACAGATCATGTCATTGCGCCGCATCAACTCTTGCAGTTGTTCCTTCGCCATGTGCAGCTTTTTGCCGGTATCGAAATTGACGGAGTTGATGATGCAGTGGGAATGGATATGCTCGCGGTCGACATGGGTACAGACCAGCACCTCACAGCCGTCGAAGTATTCGGCCAGCCGCCGTGCGGCTTCGTGGGCCTGCCGTGGATCGACCACCGCGCCCTTCGGGAAGCTCTGCACCATGTGGTAGAACATCACGCCGCCGTCCTTGTGGTAGAGCAGCTTCGTGTTCAGGAAGTCATCGTAGACGCTTTGGGGCTGGCAGTTGATGCCGCTGACGAGCGGCCCGCCCTCCCATGCGGTTTTCTTTTCCTGCATGACGTAGAGCATCACGCCGCGCATGGCGGCGCGGGACTGTGTGCCCCGCTTGTAGTTCACGAAATGTACGATGGCCATACGGCTCACCGTCCTTCCATGACTGACCGCAGCGCGGCGCTGACCTCGGACAGCTCACCGGCAGCTTTTTCCAGACCGATGACCTGCACCTTGCCCATGTTGGCGAGGACGGTGAGGCGGTTGATGTTGCTGCCGATGCCCTTGAGCTGGTGGAGTAGTTCTTTTTGCTCGTCGATGACCACGATCCGTTTGCCGAGACAGCAGGCGGTGACGTAATCACTCATGGACATGTGGGCTTTCGCCGCCAGCGCCCTGATCTTCTCACGGTCGGCGGACGCCATGCGCGTGCTGAATTTGATATCTTTTTTCATGTTTTTCTCCAATCATAGCTAAAAGTGGGTCCGGGCTTCTGCCCGGAATTTGGGTGCAGGGCTTTGCCCGCCCAGTGCGTTTGGCAGGGCAACGGCTTCGCCGCAGACCAGACAAATGCGATGCTGGCCGTCGTCCGAGCGGACGACGAATCCTTCGTCCCGCCGCAAGCGGCAGGACTCGCTCTCTCTGTCGCTCGTCCTCTTCCCACCGAAACCGCTTCGCTGGGTTTCGGCGGGAGCCCTGTTGGGGGAGGTGATAAAAACTCCCGTTTTGCATTTCTTCGACACTTCTGTGCGGGGGTGGTATCACTACCCTCGGCGTGCGCTTCATACCGTTGAAACGCTGGACGCGCAGGGGACACGGTGGCTTAATAAGCTCCTTGTCGTGTACTCGCTCCCCGTCGGCTCTGCGAGCGCACACAGCGGCTCACACGGCAAAACACGGGGTGTTTTCACTGCCTGAGACATCGGCAGGGTCGATAGGGTCAACAGCTTGGGTACCCTGTGCATCGTCACTTTCGGCACGGCGCAGCTCGATGAGCCGCTTGCCGTTGCTGCGGCGCACCACGGCGGAAATACCGATTTTGCTTAGTGCGGCAACGCTTTGCAGGATCAGACGGGATACCTTTTTCGGCGTGATGCCCTCGCTGCCCACAGGGTCGATCTGCGCGGACAGCTCCGTGGGAGTGCCGATAAATTCCGTGCGGTCACGCATCAGTTCAGAGAGAAGAATGACGATCCGGCCGCCCAGAAGGTCTGGCTGCGTCCGGCTGTCCGACACCAGCTCCCACACATTTTCCGCGTTGCGCTCCAGCGTCAGCTCCCGATACTCGATGTCGCGCCCGATGCAGGAGAGCGTTGCCTTGCCGCTGCCGCGCCTGTCCTCCACCAGCGTGAAGCTGGAATCCACCGCGCCGCTGATGGCCGTTGTGCCGGAGATGCGGCTGAACACATCGTCGGCAAGCTCCTTCCGCAGATGGTGGATCAGCAGAATGGCGATGCCGTGGGTGTCCGCGATGTGCTTCAGCACGGAGAGGTCACGGTAGTCATTTGCGTAGGTGTTGTCATAACCGGCGCCGCGGATCATTTGCAGCGTATCGATGATGACCAGCACCGTGTCGGGGTGCTCTGAGAGGAACGCGCGGAGCTGTTCCTCCAGCCCCTTGCCAAGGGTGTCGCTGTTGGTGGTGAAGTGGACGCTGGCGGGGGCGTCCTCCGTGATCTCAAACAAACGGTTCTGGATGCGGAGGGTGGAATCCTCCAGGCAGAGGTAGAGCGTAGTGCCCTGCTTCACGCCCATGCCCCAGACGGCTTCGCCCTTCGCCACCGTGACGGCCAGCCACAGCGCCAGCCATGACTTTCCCACCTTGGGAGAGCCCGCGAGGATGTGCAGACCTTGAGAGATCAGCGTATCCACCACGAAGTTCAGCGGCGTGAGCGGCTGACTCATTAACGTTTCACCGTCGATGGTCAGCAATCGGTTTTCTTTTTTCAATTTCATCTCCTCCTTAAAAATATTGCTCCCATCGGAACGATGAGAGCGAAAAAAGCAGAGGGGCGTTACCACGGGACGGCGCGTGGTTTTTTCCCTCTGCTTGTATTGTGGAGGAATTTATGCTATGCTGAGAAAAAGAGCGGACAAATTAAAAATCAGGTAGGACAATTTTCACGAGGGGGATACACATGGGATGCAGCATCATTTTCTACACCTATGGCAGTACGCTGGAGCTATACGGTCAGCAGTTCACTGCCGGTATGCTGACCGCCGATCTGCTGAATCTGTCGCCGGACGAATATCGACCCATGAGCAAACGCATGAAGCAGGTCACCAGCCTTGCGGAAGAATATGAGCAGAGCGGGAGCATAGAGCTTTGGTGGAAGCTGAATGAGGAGCTGGCGGCGCTATGCGGAGTGCTGCGCCGCTACGCTGTGTTCCGCCTGCTGCTGGACGAGAGCGAGGACGCTTTCTTCTCTGTCATACGGGAGGTCACGGGGCAGTTCGATTTGTTTCCGAAAGAGGAGCATGAGCCGTCAGAAGAGATACAACGGAAACGACTTGAGCGCGTGGCGAATGAAATTTCCGCGCGCAGTGAAACGGTCAAGGATGCTCCGCTTGACCTGTTCCATCCGAGCGAGGCAGCTTTAGAAAAAGGCGATGCCTTTTATTACGAAATGCTTCGTGCCATCGGTCCTACCAAGGACGCATGGCGTGATTACAAAAAGTACATCCGCCGTTATGAAACATATCTTCACGACATTCGCGCTTTCAACGGTACTATCCGGAATTTCATCAGCCTTAGTCTGTCCAAGCTGAAGCATAACAGCCCAGAGGACTATGCCGCAGCACTCTACGGCTTCTACAATGATGAACGCATCGCGGAAAAGCTCATCGTCAATCCCATCCGCAACAACGGCGACTGCTATACGACCCACGATGCCTACGAGCTTTCCTATGTGCCGCGGCCACTGCCGGATGGCACTGTCGCCATCTGTCAGGAGCATGTGACCGACAGCTTGCAGGCGCTGATGAAAGCGGATTATATGCTGGCGCTGAACAGCGGGCACAACATCCGCCGTTGCATTATCTGCGGACGGTATTTTCTGCTCAAGAGCGGTGTCCATGCTTTGTACTGCGAAGGGGCCTGTCCCCATGCGCCCGGCTACACCTGCCGGCAGTTCGGCACGGTGGAGTTGCAGAAGGAACTGGCGAAGGACATTCCCAAGGTCAAAGTCAAGGTGACCGCCTTTGCCCGCATCACAAAGGATATGCAGCGGGGCGCGATCTCACAGGAGGACGCAAGAAAAGCCAAGGACTATGTGCGGGATCTGCTCTATGACGCTCTGCGTGACGCGAATATCTCCGTAGAGGCTTTCGAGCAGCGTATTTCCTCTGAGCGCGTTTACCAGCACTGTGGGATCACCAGAACGGCCAATCCGAGGGGCCGTCCGCCGAAGAAAAAGGTGGGTGAGCAAGCATGACCAACGAGCAACTAATTCGCCGATATTATGACGGTGATGAAGCTGCGCTGGAAAAACTGTACCATAAAAATATCGGTCTGATCCGCGGCATTGCCAAGGAAGCTGCGGCGGAATTCAACTGCCTGATGACGGATCGACATCATCCAAATCAGTGTTCCGCGTATACAAAAACAATTCTGGACGATCTCTGCGGCGAGGGCGCATTGGAACTTCTGACGCGGATTCAGAGCAAAGAATATGACGAGAGCCGCGCCGTGCTCACCACCTATCTTTACCCATATTTGAAGGGGCGCATGACCCGCTGGCTGGAGCAGAATCTTGGCTGCATGGCGTTGAGCAAGGACGAGATGGGTGCCGTCCGGCAGGCACAGAGGCTGTATCATGCTGCATGGAAGGATACCGGTGAAATCGCGGAGGAGCTGGGTATCCCCGAGGCTCACGTCAGCCGATATGTTCGCTACAATACCCATTTCCTCGGTGTGCATGATCTTGTCCCGGAGGGTTATGACGGCGATCCCTATGAGCGGCTGATGCCGGGGATGCTCTCCGTTTCGGCGGAGCAGGCCGTGTACCGCAAGGTCTGCATCGAACTCCTCCGGGAGCTGTTCGACACCCTGCCGAAGAAGGATAGAGATATTCTCGGCAAGACCTGCGGCGTGTTCGGATACCCGGACGCGACCTTGAAAGAGATCGGGATGTATCACATGATGAAGGAGTCCGCCGTGGAGAAGGCGAAGAACCGCGCGGTCGAGAAGCTGAGAAAATCCTATCCCGGCAGCAGGCTTCAAGTGTGGAGGACTGTTCATCGTATGCTGCGGAGGCCGGTCCTGCCGCCGGGGGAGGACAGTGAGCTGCGGCGCGACTTCCCGCAGTATGTCCGCGCCTTGGCGGAGGTCTATGCTATACTGGAGGAAGCCGTTGCAAACGGAGAGCGATACTTATGCGAGAATGAGAGCTCCAATACCTGTGAAAAGTAAAGCTGGAGGCGTATGTAAAGATTGTGGATGGTCCTCTTACTGCATAGCCGAATCTGCCGCCGACAGCGAAAACTGCCGAGCGGCAGTCTTGCAATATGGGAAGATAAGTAGTCAACTCAAAATTTTTTACAAAATTCTTTGTAAGATTTTTCGTTTTTCGCAGTCTTATAAGTGAACGAGACAAGGAGGTGAGCAGGTGACGGACTTTGAACAGATATACAAAGACTATTTTCGGGATGTGTTCCTCTATGTGCGGCGGCTGTCCGGCGGGGACGAACGGCTGGCAGAGGATATTACCAGCGAAGCCTTCTTCCGTGCGCTTCGCCGCATTGACAGCTTTCGGGGGGATTGCGACATCCGGGTGTGGCTGTGTCAGATCGCAAAGAATTGTTACTATACCCATCTAAAACAAAGCCGCAGGACAGAGCATACAGCGGATATGGAGCAGCTTATATCGGAAGCGGAGGAATCACCGGATGAAATGCTGCTGCGCAGCGAGAATGCCCAACAGGTAAAACATCTGCTGCATGAGCTTCCCAATCCGTACAAAGAGGTTTTCATGTGGCGTACTCTTGGCGAAATGAGCTTTAAGGAGATCGGGAAGCTGTTTTACAAGACGGAAAACTGGGCGTGCGTCACCTATCACCGCGCACGAAAAATGATCCAAAAAGGAATGGAGGCTGACGAAGATGAAAAATGAGTGCAGCATCATCCGCGATATTCTGCCGCTGTATGTGGAAAACATGGTATCGGAGGATACGTCGGAGTTTGTAAAGGAGCATCTGGAAAGCTGCCCCACCTGCCGTGCGGAGCTTGAAAAACTGCGGGAGCCTGTGGAGGTGCAAACAGAGCCGCAGCCCGACATGGACGCCGCGCCGCTGAAACGGCTGAAAAAGGCACTGCTGATGAAAAAGGTGCAGACCATCCTATGCACGGCGGCGGTGCTGCTGGCGCTGATGCTGTCGGTCATCTCCTTTCTGACTGCGCCGGAATACTTCGCCTATTCGCCAGAGCTGGTGACTGTGACGGAGGAAGCAAACGGTGCGGTGACGCTCTCTTTCAGCAACGAGGTCACGAATTATAAGCTCCAACAAATCGCCGACCCCGATGATCGCAACACTGTCTACCATCTTGAGGTGTGGACCTCCGTATGGGACAGAGCGTTCCATAGACCCGGCGTACAGGCTGTGACCGCAGCACCGGAGAGCGGCAAGCCGCTTCTCGTTTATTTCACGCAGTTTATCAACGGACACGCCGAAAGCTCCAGCGATAGCTCGGTGTGCATCTACGGCACCGCGCCCGACAGCGGCGGCTGGGTCGCTTTGGCGGGGCTTTCTTTGGGCTATTGGCTGCTATTCAACATCGCCCTGTTCCTGATCCTTACCGGGGTATGGTTCAAGCTGCGTAGGAAAGAAAAATCCCGCCGCCGGGTGGAGCGCCTGCTCCCGATCCCTATCGCATACGGGCTGGGGCACTTATGTGTCATGGGCTTTCGCACTGCATCCTGTTCGGAATGGCGCGACTTTCAACTGATCCTTGCAGTCGGCGTTCTGTTCTACTGCGCTATGCTGCTGGCATTGAGTATTTTTTATAATGTAAAAGAGCTGCGGGGTATAAAAAGAGAGGGTGAGAACGAATAGCGGTCTGACCATTTGGAAAGTAGGTGTACCATGAGAAAACTTGTGATCCTTTGCTTTGCCGTCTGTATGACCGTGCTTACGGTACTATCCCTGTTCAATTTTGCACAGGACGCAGAGGAAAGCATGATACTGGATAAGCGGGCGGTAATCCTCGAAAAGCCGGAGACATTGAGCAACCGCGAATTTTTGGGACAGATAGATACTGCACTCGGAAAGATCGGCGCAGACATTATGTACCGCTACGCGGAGCTGGATGGGGACAAGCCACTGTACCGCTACTATAAGACCAGCCATACCGACAGCTTTCTTTCCGTTTCTACCGGGAAAGGGAGCGTGAGGCTGGAATCGGACGAGTTCTTTTCCACTGCAAAGCAGCCGGGAGCTATGGCGCTGCATCTGTCCTCGCTGTTTCAAGATACCGCCATCTATCCACTCATGCAGGCGCAGCAGCATGACTTGACCGCCGCGACCTGGTATGTGGCGGAAGGACAGCTTGACGCGGTGCTTCATGCGCTGAAAGGCTTGGGCTATTCCGTAACAGCAACCAACGAAAGGCTTTTGTCTACCAAACTGCCGCTTTATTTCCTGTTCATTCCTGCCTTTATGCTCTGCGTCAGTATCGTATTCTACACCCTGTCCGCAGGCAAGAAAAATGTGCTGAAAAAAATGGAGGGCTATACCACGGGGAATATCCTGCTGGGGGAGATCAAAGCCTTTGCCCCTGCTTTGTGTCTTTGCCTTCTGCTGATTTTTGCCGCCGCCATGATTTGCGCCGTGTGGCTTCATCCGGTGGCGACCTGGCAATTTGGGCTGTTCCTGCTGGGGGATTGTCTGTGGCTGCTCGTTCCTCTGATACTGGGCATCCTGCTCTCCCTGTTGTTCCTCTCCGGGCAGCGCAGCGCGGAGTATGTGAAGGGCAAAGTTCCAAAGCGCGGGATCTACATTACAAACACGCTTGCGAAAGCTGCTTTTCTAATCTTTATTCTATTCTCTCTCACCATTGCCATGCGGAACATCACGCAGATCTACAACACCTTCCATGCAGCGGAGTTCTGTTCGCAAAAGACAAAGGGCTATGTGACTGTCCCTCTGAACAATGTTAATTCCGGCAGAGCACCAGAGGGCGCGGATTATCTGGCGTTCTATTATGCCACAGTGGATCGCTACAATGGAATACTCATGGCAGCCAACGATTTTAATTACGACCTGTTTGAAGGGAAAATGCTGGGAGAGGCATACGGTCAGGATTATGCCCACATCAACCGAAACTACCTTGCGTTCAACCCCATCTATGCGCCGGACGGGGAGCAGATCGGTGACGCTCTGCTTTCCGATACCCATGTGAATATTCTGCTTCCGAAGTCCAAGGAATACAGGCGGGATGAGGTACGGGAGCGCGGCGCGAGCTGGGGAAATTCCGGGGATGTGAATATTGTCCTCTACGATGATAAAGCGTCTGACATATACTCCTATAACGCCAGCACAGGGCTTGGGGGAAACGGCGCTCTGCCCGCGCCCATCCTTGTAGTCAAGGAAGGTGACCTGCTGGACGGGCTTTTCATCGAAGCATGGTGTTCACAGGGGGCGTATTTCCTATATGTTCCCACCGATGATCCGTATGCGGAGCTGCTGCCTATCCTGCGGGAAACGGGGATTGACGCGGCGACCGTTTCCACACCGACCGTCGCCGCCACCTTTGATAAAATGCTCCATCATCTGACCTATATGCTGATGATTTGGGGCGTACAGGCTTTGGTGCTGCTGATCGGGCTGTTCTGCCTGATCTTATTCGGCGCAAGGCTCTACTGCGACAATTACAGGGACAGGATCGCCTGTCGCCTGATTGAAGGGCATTCCCTATTAAGCTGTATTCGCACCCATCTCGTGCTGACGGTGCTGTACTATGGGGCGGTAGCGGCAGGGCTGCTGCTCTTAAAGCTCGCCATCGAGCTTGACTACAATATCCTGCTGGGCACGTTTCTCGCGGAGCTGCTGATCACGCTGCTTGCTTGCGGCAGCATTGCCCGGAAGAACCTCTATCAGATTGTGAAAGGAGCGGAAGCATGACTGCCATTACTTTATCCAATATCAATAAACGCTTCGGGGAAAAAGTCCTGTTTCGGGATTACTCGCTGCATATTGAAGCCGGAGAGTTTGTCGCCATCAAGGGCGAAAGCGGAGCCGGAAAAACAACGCTCCTGAACATCATAGGACTGCTGGAAACACCGGACAGCGGCAGCATCACCCTCTGCGGCGCAAGAAACCCGTCCTTTTCCTCCCGCGCTGCGGTTCATCTGCGGCGGCACAAGCTGTCCTACCTGTTTCAGAATTACGGACTGGTGGACACCGACACCGTGGAAGCCAACATGAAGCTCGCCACCCGGTTCGGTAAAGCAAAGGGCAAGGCAGAGAAAGAACGCATCGCGGATGCGCTGGCACAGGTGGGGCTTTCTGGCTATGAGCGTCGTAAGGTCTACACCTTGAGCGGCGGTGAGCAGCAGCGGGTGGCGCTGGCAAAAATCATCGCAAAATCCCCCGACATTATCCTTGCGGATGAGCCTACGGGCAGTCTGGACGAGCGCAACCGCAGCTATGTGATGGATATTCTCAAAGAGCTGAACCGACAGGGGAAAACCATTGTTGTTGTGACACATGATCCCTATGTGAGCGATTGCGCCACACGGCACATTGCGCTGTGAGAGGACGGAGGGTAAAGCTATGCGAAAAAAGAACTGGGCTGCCTTGCTATGCTCGATCCTGATTCTTGCGAGCATAGGGCTTGGCGTTTCCATCATTTACTCGGACTACTATTTCAGCCCCGTGTCGGGCTTGCAATCCTTTACTGTCGCGGACGTCTCCCGGATATACCTTCATCCGGAGGAGGACGCAGGCACGCCAAGCGCCGCCGCGCCGTCCGATGAACTGTATGCGCTTCTGGAACGCTGGGCATTGGAAAACGAGGCGACAATCCTATACAAGAACGGGTTTGCCGCAGGTTGCGGCATCCTGGATGGTTCGGATTGGCTCCGTGAAGCCATCGGGCTTTCGCTGCCTTGTGACGCGCAGGGCGTATTAACCGCAGAGGACGCGGCTTTTTCTGATGCCTATGTGCGCGATGGGCGGTTTTTGCCGGACGCGCTGGGGCTGCCTGTACTGGGAACCTATCGGGAACAGGATGTGCCTTCCGTTATCTCCAATGCAGGGTTTCTCTATCCGTTGTCCATGAGCGGAGCGAAGGACGGAATGTACTTCACAGATGGCGCGGACACCAGTGGTCTGACGGCCCTGTTCGAGAGCTGCGGCTATACGGTCACTGACCAGCGGCAGCGTTTGAGTCTTCCCGCGCTGGCGGCGAAGCTTCTGACGGACAGCGTTCTTTCCAGAGCGATTTCCGCTGCCATGCTCGGTTTGATCTTTTGCTTCTCCTATGTGGTGCTGACCATGTATCGGGAAAATGACCGCCGCTATCAAATCTATCATTTGTTTGGACTGTCAAAAGCACGGCTGTTCCTCCGCTCCACCCTTACTGCGATGGGTATTGCACTGACGGCTGCTCTGCTTTTCGGCGTGGCGCTGTACCAGGGGCTGACCTATATGCCGGACAGTGATCTGACCACGCTGCTGATAGGTGCTACGGTAGGGTTTGTACTGTTCTCACTGATTTTGAACTGGGCGGGCTACTGCGGAACAGCCGCACGGTTGGGGAAAGGGGGAAGATGATATGACACTGATCAGGCAGGTGGTCCGGGATTTGGTCAAGGATGCCGGATGGGTCCTTTTTTACGGCTTTTTAACCGCAATGTCCATCATGGCTTTCGTGCTGGTGGGATTGAGCTACCAGCATGTCGCGTCACAAAATGATGCAATCCGTCGCTTTACGCAAAACGATGTGAGCATGGTGCGGGTAAAGGATTTGAGCAGTCTTATGACAGCGGCTGACCGGAAAACTACCGCACAACCCGTCAGAACAGGCAGCGGGCGGCAGCAGAGCCTCGTGGAGCTGTTTCAAAAGCATGACAACCTCGGCAGCCTCGTCCTTCTCCCCGGCATCGGCGGGTATCAGCAGACCATCGTTTATGTGGGCGCCTATACCCGGCTGACAGCATTCCCGTTTCCGGCAGGCAGTGATGCACCCATCGCCGCGGTTTCGCCGGACTGCGCCGGGGACGAAGGAAAGACGCTCCGCATCGGAGATCACGAATGCACAGTGACCGTTGTCCCATCCGATATGGATGTTTACCATCCGCTGCACTACATTCCACCCGCATCGGAGAATCTGAAGAAAACGCTCTATGTTTTCTCGCCATCCTGTGAGGATGCCCTTTCCCTCGCGGCGTTTCCGCACGTATCGGTGGATATGTTCATAGACCGTCTGATTCTTGCCGAACCCACAGAGGAAAGCACCGCCGATGTCAGGTCGTTCCTGTATCAAAACTATTCCGCCTATGCGGAGATACAGTCAACGGAAAACTTTTTGCGGCTTTCCGCCGCAAGCAGCACCCGCACCCATCAGGCGTATCTTCTGTTCTACATCATGTCCACGCTGGTTTTATTCGGTGCGCTGCTGCTGAATACCTATCGCATCCTGCGCCGCCGGATCCCGGAATATGCGGTGCATCATCTGTTTGGCGCAACACAGCGGTTTATCTTTACAAGGATGTATCTGTTCGTGTTGGGATACCATGTGATCCCGCTTGCGGGAACGCTCCTGATCCTGTCATTGAACAGGCTCGCGTCGCCTCTGAATCTTCTCATGGTATTCGCAGCCACCATGGGCTCGGCGTTCCTTGTCACAAGTATTGTGCAGCAGCGTTTTGTATCTAAATTTTCACAGGGATTAAGGAGGGAATGAACTATGCCGGGAATCACCGTTACACAAGCCTGCAAGAGCTATGAAACCAGCCACTACACCGTAAAAGCGGTAAATCACGCCGATCTTTCCGTGGAAAGCGGCGAAGTCGTCGCCATTGTCGGACCTTCCGGCAGCGGCAAGTCCACACTTTTGAACATTATCGGTCTGATTTTGAAGCCGGATTCCGGAAGCGTCGCCGTGGACGGAAAGGAAGTCCTGAACATGAGCGACAGGCGGTGCAGCGCTTTCCGAAATGCCTCGTTCGGCTATATTGTGCAGGACTTCGCCCTGCTGGACGATGAAACCGTATATCACAACATCCGAATCCCCCTGCTTTACAACAGGCAGATCAAGCGCAGTGAGCATAAGCCCCGAATCAGGGAGATCGCGCAGAAGCTGGACATATCAGACAAGCTGAACCGCAAAGCAGGCAAATTGTCCGGTGGAGAGCGGCAGCGGGTGGCAATCGCCCGTGCAATCGTCTGTGACCAGCCGATCATCCTTGCGGACGAACCCACCGGATCACTGGACGCGGCGAACAAAGCGAATGTCATGGACATCCTCATGCGGCTCTGCAAGGAAAGCGGCAAGACGCTGATCATCGTTACGCACGACCCTTCGATTGCTGAACGCTGTGACAGGATCGTTCAGATGACGGATGGCCGCATTGAGGGAAACGGAGAGAACTTGCCGTGAGAGGGTATGCGCCTATTACCATGGATTTCAGAGTCAAACAGCCGCAAGCCATCAAAAATGGTGGCTTGCGGCTGTTCTGTTCAGCAGCTCTTTTGGTAACTCTCCATCTTGTACGCTTTGCTTCGCCAAACCGCTGATAATGGACGATCTCCCGTTCCCGGAGGAAGCGGATGGGGGTGATGACGTCGGGGTCATCTACCAGCCGGAGGATATTATCGTAGGTGGTGCGGGCCTTCTGCTCGGCGGCCATGTCCTCGGTGAGGTCGGTGATGGGGTCGCCGGTGGACTGGAAGGTGGCGGCGGAGAAGGGCATTCCGCCTGCGGCCTGCGGCCAGATGCCGGTGGTGTGATCCACAAAGTAGACGTCAAAGCCGGACTTTTTGATCTCCTCGATGGAGAGGTTGCGGGTGAGCTGGTGGACGATGGCGCCGATCATCTCCAAATGCGCCAGCTCCTCGGTACCGATATCATTGAGCAGGCCGGCGACCCGGCGGTTGGGCATGGCGAACTTTTGCGAAAGATAGCGCAGACTGGCGCCCAGTTCGCCATCCGGCCCGCCGTACTGCGACAGGATGACCTGCGCAGCCTTGGCGTTGGGCCGCTTGATATTGACCGGAAATTCCAATAGCTTATCATAACTCCACATAATCAACCCTCCCAAGGCCATGGGGTGCAGCCCCAGCTCCAGTTGCGGCTGCCCGCGGCGGCCTCCGGGGTCAGCGGGGCGACCTCATTATAGGCGGCACGGGCGGCCTCCAGCTTCTTTACAGTTTCGGCGTAGGCCATGGCGGCCTCCCGGCAGTCCGGGTGGGTATCCAGGAACAGCCGGCATTCGATGGCGGCGAAGGCCTGCCGGCGGACTTCATTGGCAAGGCTGCAAAGGTTATTTTCGGCCATGGTCAGCTCCTCCTTTCACAGGCGTACCCGGTAAAGGGGAAATCCAGTGCGGGGAACAGCGTTCCGCGGCACAGCGCCTTTTCGGGGTCGTAGGTTTCGCCCCAGCGCTGCCACGGCACATAGGCCATCGCTATGGGGTATTCGCTATCGATGATGCGGCGGGTGCGGTTCATCCCGGATGGGGCATAGCCCGGCTGGACGCCCATGGGGCCGCCGTTATTGCAGTATCTCATCATGTCACTCCTTTCGGAAAGGTTCAACCCATACTACGCTGCGGGGCATGGCGGGGTGAATTGGCGCAGCTGCATTGAAACAGGGGCGGATTTGTGCTATAATACTGCCCGGAAAGGCAAAAAGCCGAAAATCCGCTGCGGGGGCGCAGCCCCGCCCGCCCTCCGGGCGGGCGACACGGGCAAAGCCCGTGTGTTTCGGCGGAGCCGAAACGGGCTGCGCCCCCGGGCGGGGAGCTGCAGAGAGCCAATAAAGGAAAAGGAAGTAGAGCATGATAACGAATTACAGCGAACTGCCCATCCGGGAGGAAATGAAAAAAGCGATTGCCGAAATGGGCTTTACCGAGATGACCGAGATCCAGCAGAAGGCGATCCCGGAGCTGCTGGCCGGGAAGGAGGTCATTGCGAAGGCGCCCACCGGCACCGGCAAGACCTGCGCCTTCGGTGTGCCGATGGTCGAGCGCATCCGGCCGGAAAAGGGCTATGTGCAGGGGGTCATCCTCTGCCCCACCCGCGAGCTTTGCCTGCAGATCACCGAGGAGCTGCAAAAGCTGGGGAAATACATCCCCGGGTTTTCCATCGTGGCGGTGTACGGGGGACAGTCGATGCAGCCGCAGATCAACGCCCTGAAAAAGAACCCGCAGATCGTGGTGGCGACCCCCGGCCGGCTGATGGACCATATGCGCCGCCGCAACGTCGCCATCGACCGCACCGAGATGATCGTGCTGGATGAAGCCGACGAGATGCTAGATATGGGCTTTTACCAGGATGTGCGGTGGATCCTGGACCGGGTGCCCCGCACCAAGCAGATGTCGATGTTCTCGGCCACCATTTCCCGCGAGGTCATGGATATCGGCTGGCTGTACCAGCACAACGCCGCCGAAGTAGACGTTCAGCCGGTGCAGGAATCCAGCCCCAAAATTGCCCAGTACAAGCTGCTGACCACCGGCCGCGACAAGCTGGCTGACCTGGCCCAGATCATCATCAGCAAGGATTACAAGCGCGTAATGGTGTTTTGCAACACCAAGTACAACACCGGCATGCTGGCAAACCAGCTGGCCCGGCTGCATTTTAATGTAGACTGCCTGCATGGCGATTTGAGCCAGGCGGAACGCAACCGCATCATGCAGCGCTTTAAGGCCGGCGAGATCAATGTGCTGGTTGCCACCGATGTGGCCGCCCGCGGCATCGATGTTTCGGATGTGGACGCCGTTATCAACTATGATGTGCCCGAAGAGAACGAGCATTACACCCACCGCATCGGCCGCACCGGCCGCGCCAAGCGCGAAGGCGCCAGCTACCTGTTCTATACCAAGGACGAGCAGAAGCGCGTGGACACCCTGCTGCGCCTGACCCGCAATACGGATGACTGCCGCAGCGTGC
>OHUJ01000589.1_pt1 | contig 16156 bp, 11 predicted proteins | sample 1579241 | NCBI WGS metagenome assembly OHUJ01 (sample SAMEA3882547, study PRJEB24775) | human gut metagenome | biome: human-associated habitat; feature: intestine environment; material: feces | place: Netherlands | collected 2009/2010
GGTGATAATGGCCATCTTGTAGACCTCGTCGGCGTTGCAGCCCCGGGACAGGTCGTTGATGGGCGCCGCCAGGCCCTGCAGGATGGGGCCGTAGGCCTCGAAGCCGCCCAGACGCTGGGCGATCTTGTAGCCGATGTTGCCCGCCTCGATGGTGGGGAAGATGAAGGTGTTGGCGTGACCGGCAACGGGAGAGCCGGGGAACTTCAGCTGACCGACCTCGGGAGCGACGGCGGCGTCGAACTGCATCTCGCCGTCGATCTTCAGCTCGGGATCCATCTCCTTGGCGATGGCGGTGGCGTCGTGGCTCAGCTTCACGGTGCCGCCCTTGCCGGAGCCGTTGGTGGAGAAGCTCAGCATGGCGACCTTGGGGTCAATGCCGAAGACCTTGGCGGTCTTGGCGGTCTCAATTGCAACCTCCGCCAGCTTCTGGGCTGCGGACAGGGTCACGTTGCCTTCCTTGTCAACGGAATCTTCATAGCTGATGTTGATGGCGCAGTCGCCCATGGCCAGCTTCTCGTCGCCCCGCACCAGAATGAAGCAGGAGGACACCAGATGCGCGCCCTTCTTGGTCTTGACGATCTGCAGAGCGGGACGGACGGTGTCGGCGGTGGAGTAGGTAGCGCCGCCCAGCAGGGAGTCGGCGTAGCCCATCTTCACCAGCATGGTGCCGAAGTAGTTGCCCTTGGACAGCGCCTTGCGGCACTCGTCGGCGGTCATCTTGCCCTTGCGCAGCTCCACCATCTTATCAACCATGGCGTCCATTTCGGGATAGGTCTCGGGGTCGATGATTTCGACGCCCTCGATGTTGTAGCCGCCCTTGGCCGCGTTGGCCTTGACAACGTCAACGTTGCCGATGAGGATGGGGGTCAGGAAGCCGCCCTTGACCAGACGGTCGGTGGCCTCCAGAATGCGGGCGTCGTGGCCCTCGGTAAAAACGATTTTTCTGGGGTTCGCTTTCAGCGTTTCGATCATTGCATTGAACATGGAACATTCCCTCCAATATCCGGGCGTATGCCCGTAATTTCACCCAATATTATATACCAGCTTTCCTTCATGCGCAACCCTTTTTTGCGGCGGCGCGACATATTTTGCGTTCCTCGCAGCCAAAAAGGCGGCGGCGGAAAAATATTTTTGTTCATTGTGATGAAAACCATTTCCAAAAGTGCGAAATTCCTCTTGCTTTTTGTGAAAAATCCCTTTATAATGGGGTTATATTCTGGCATTGGAGGCGATGGCGCGTGGGTGAACTCTTCGCTGTTGTGTCCGGGAAGGGCGGAACGGGAAAAACCTCCCTCTGCGCCGCCCTCGCCACTGCTCTTGCAAAAGAAGGAAAACGGGTTCTGTGCATCGACTGCGACGTGGGACTTCGGAATCTGGACATCTCTCTGGGGCTTTCCGAATGCGGTGCGCTGTCCTTTTGGGACGTCTCCGAGGGGGGCTACTCTCTGGAGGACGCTTTCCGGCACCCGGTCTACCCTACCCTCGCGTTTCTGACCGCCCCCATGAACTGCCCGGTGGAGAAGATCAACGCCGCCGCCTTCGGGGAAATGCTCAGCCGGGCGCGGCAGATGTTCGACTACGTGTTCCTGGACGCCCCCGCCGGGGTGGACGCCGGCTTCCGGCTGGCAGCGCAGTTTGCCGACCGCTTCCTGCTGGTCACGGGGGCAGGCCCCGCCGCCGTGCGGGACGCTTCCCGGGTGGGCGACCTGCTGGAGCTGATGGGCAAGAAAAACATCCGCCTCATCGTCAACCGGGTGGACAAGAGTATGCTGGGCACGGTGTGCCTGACCATCGACGACGTGATGGACGCCGCGGGACTGCCCCTTGCGGGAATCGTCCCGGAGGATCCCCATGTGACCCTTGCGGCATCCTTCGGTCAGAGTCTTCTTCGCTATTCCCCCAACTGCAAGGCGGCAAAAGCCAGCCGCAGAATTGCCAGACGCATTCAGGGCTTCCACGAACCGATCGCCCTCCGCTGATAACGGATACATATACAATTAAGGAGTGACTGTTGTGAATATCGCATTTTTGGCGCATGACAAGAAAAAAGAACTGATGGTTCAATTCTGCACCGCCTACAAGAGCGTCCTCATGAAGCACAATCTGTTTGCCACGGCCACCACCGGCCGTCTGATCGCGGACAATACCGGTCTGCCCATTACCCTGCTGCTTTCCCACAAGCAGGGCGGTCATCAGCAGATCAACGCCCGCATTGCCTACAACGAAATTGATCTGGTGCTGCTGTTCACCGACCCCAACACCACCGACCCTTGGGACGACGCTCAGATGATCGAAACCATCCGGCACTGCGACCGGCACAATGTTCCCATCGCCACCAACCTGGCCTCGGCGGAAATGCTCATCATGGGCCTGCAGCGGGGCGATCTGGATTGGCGGGAAATGCTGCACAGCAAGACCCGTTACTGATAATACACACGGGCGGGAGATACGGGGTACTCTGGATTGTCGAGTACCCCTCTGTCCTGCGTCCCGCGACCCGATATGGAGAGGATAACTATGGAGATCATCAAGCCCCGGACGCTGTCCGGCTTTATGGAGCTGCTGCCGGAAAAGCAGCTGAAATTTGACCGCATGGCGGAGGTTCTGCGCAAAACCTACGCCTCCTACGGCTTTGCCCCCCTGGACACCCCGGTGATCGAGGATGCCCAGATTCTGCTTGCCAAGGGCGGCGGAGAGACGGAAAAGCAGATCTACCGCTTCACCAAGGGCGACAGCGACCTTGCTCTGCGCTTCGACCTGACGGTGCCGCTGGCAAAATACGTTGCCCTGCACTATAACGAGCTGGCCTTCCCCTTCCGCCGCTACCAGATCAGCAAGGTCTACCGGGGCGAGCGGGCGCAGCGCGGCCGGTTCCGGGAATTTTATCAGGCGGACATTGATATCATCGGCGACGGCAAGCTGGACATTCTCAACGAGGCGGAAATCCCCGCCATCATCTATAAGGTATTCAAGGGCTTCGGCCTGACCCGGTTCCAGATTCATGTCAACAACCGGAAGGTTCTCAACGGCTTCTACGCCATGATGGGTCTGACGGAAAAGTCCGGCGACATCATGCGCACCGTGGACAAGCTGGACAAGATCGGCGTTGACAAGGTAAAGATCATTCTGCTGGAGGACTGTGGCCTGACGGAGCAGCAGGCGGACGACATTCTCGCCTTCATCTCCATCAAGGGGACGAACGCGGAGGTTCTTGCCGCGCTGGAAAATTACGCGGGACGGAACGAGACCTTTGATACCGGTCTCGGCGAATTGAAGGTGGTCGCTTCCAACCTGGCGGCCTTCGGAATGCCGGAAGAAAACTTCGTCGTTGACCTGACCATCGCCCGGGGGCTGGACTACTACACCGGCACCGTCTACGAGACCGTCATGCTGGACCACCCGGAGATCGGCTCCATCTGCTCCGGCGGCCGGTACGACAACCTCGCATCGCAGGGCAACAAGAAGTACCCGGGCGTGGGCCTGTCCATCGGCCTGTCCCGCCTGGTCTCCTACATGCTGCACACCGCGGGCGCGCACGCCAACCGTGTGTCTCCGGCATCCGTGCTCGTGGCGGTATGGAATGAAGCCGACCGCTCCGCGTCCAACCTGATCGCCAACCAGCTGCGCTCCCGTGGCATCGCGGCGGACGTGGCGCCGACCGCGGCCAAGCTCGGCAAGCAGATCAAATATGCAGACAAGCTCGGCATCCCGTACGTCTGGTTCCCGGCTGACGCTTCCGAAGAGGGCGCCCAGGACGAAGTCAAGAACATCATCACAGGAGACCAGCGGCCGGCTGACGCACAGTCGTGGGAGCCGGATACTGTGTATGCCCAGCAAACCGTTACCGTTGAAGCCTGAAATCGCAAGACTTCGCAACATACAAGAGGATAAGGAATAGGGGAAGCATGAGCCAGACGGCTTACAGAACACATCATGCAACCGAAGTGACCGAACAGCTCGTCGGTCAGAAGGTGACGCTCGCCGGTTGGGTCGATCGTCGCCGCGACCACGGTGGCGTGGCCTTCATCGATCTTCGCGACAACACCGGTCTGGTGCAGGTCGTCATCTATGACGAGGAGATGGCCCGTCCGCTGCGCTCCGAATTCGTGATCCAGGTCGTCGGCGAGGTTCGTCTGCGTCCGGACGGCAACGAGAACGAGCATCTGGCCACCGGCAAGATCGAAGTCGTGGCCGAAAGCATCGAAGTGCTGGCCAAGTCCGATGCTCTGCCGTTCCAGGTCTCCACCGCTCTTGAGAACGAGTCCGAGAACAAGCTGCCGGGCGAGGACGTGCGTTTGAAGTACCGTTACCTCGACCTGCGTCGTCCGTCCATGCAGCGCAATCTGAAGCTGCGAGCCCAGATGTCGAAGGCCGCCCGCCATGCGCTGGAGGAGATGGGCTTCGAGGAGATCGAAACCCCGACCATGATCAAGTCCACGCCGGAAGGCGCCCGTGACTTCGTCGTGCCGGCCCGTCTGGTGCCGGGTTCCTGGTACGCTCTGCCGCAGTCCCCGCAGCTGCTCAAGCAGCTGCTCATGGTCGCCGGCTACGACAAGTATTTCCAGATCGTGCGCTGCTTCCGCGACGAGGACCTGCGCGCCGACCGCCAGCCCGAATTCACGCAGATCGACTGCGAGATGTCGTTCGTCGAGCAGGAGGACGTGCTGGAGGTCTTCGAGCGGTGGGCCAAGCACATGTTCCACGAGGTGCTGGGCCTCGATTTCCGCGAGCCGCTGCGCCGCATGCCGTGGATCGAGGCGATGGAGAAGTACGGTTCGGACAAGCCCGACCTGCGCTTCGGCATGGAGTTCTCCGACCTGACGGACCTGGCCAAGGGCCACGGCTTCAGCGTCTTCGACGAGGCCGAGTACGTCACGGGCTTCGCCGCGACGGGCTGCGCGACCTACACGCGCAAGCAGATCGACGCGCTGACCGAATACGTCAAGCGCCCGCAGGTGGGGGCCAAGGGGCTCATCTGGATCCGCGTCGAGGAGAACAGCACCAAGTCCTCGATCGACAAGTTCTACACCCCGGACGAGGTGCGCGCGATGGCCGACCGCTGCGGTGCGAAGGCCGGTGACATGGTCTTCATCCTCTGCGGCAAAAAGTTCAAGGCGCTCACGCAGCTCTGCGCCCTGCGTCTGGAGGTGGCCCAGCAGCTGGGGCTGCGCGACCCGAAGAAGTTTGCGCCGCTGTGGGTCGTCGACTTCCCGATGTTCGAGTGGGACGAGGAGACGCAGCGCTTCTACGCCATGCACCACCCCTTCACCTCGCCCAAACCCGAGGACGTGCAGTACCTCGAAAGCGATCCTGGCCGCGTGCGCGCCAACGCCTACGACTTCGTCTGCAACGGCACGGAGATCGGCGGCGGCTCGATCCGTATCCACGACGCCAAATTGCAGGCGCAGATATTCAAGTGCCTGGGCTTCACGCCCGAGCGGGCGCAGGAGCAGTTCGGCTTCCTGATGAACGCCTTCAAGTTCGGTGCGCCCCCTCACGGAGGTCTGGCCTTCGGTTTCGACCGGCTCTGCTCGCTCTTCGGCGGCTCGGACTCGATCCGCGACTACATCGCCTTCCCGAAGAACAACGCCGGTCGCGACGTGATGCTCGACGCCCCGTCGCGGCTCGACCAGGCGCAGCTCGACGAACTCTACCTCGAACTGCGCAAGCCCGAGGCATAGCCGCCCCGTGCTCCCGCATACGCGAAAAGCCCGAATCGGATTCGGGCTTTTCGCATGTCGGGAGTTTGCCGGACGGGAAAAAATCCGTACTTTTGAACGACAAACCACACCGCCATGTCGAACATTCCATTGGCCGAACGCCTGCGTCCCCATACGCTCGACGACTACGTCGGGCAGGAGCACCTCGTGGGCAAAAACGGCGTCTTCCGCAAGTTTTTCGAGACGGGAAACGTCCCCTCGTTCATCCTCTGGGGTCCCCCGGGCGTGGGCAAGACGACGCTGGCCAGGATCGTCGCCTCGCAGCTCGAGCGCCCCTTCTTCACCCTCTCGGCCGTGACGTCGGGCGTCAAGGAGGTGCGCGAGGTGATCGAGTCGGCGCGCAAGCAGCGCTTCTTCGACCAGCGGGCGCCCTTCCTGTTCATCGACGAGATCCACCGCTTCAACAAGTCGCAGCAGGACTCGCTGCTCGGCGCCGTCGAGCAGGGGGTCGTCACCCTGATCGGCGCCACGACCGAGAACCCCTCGTTCGAGGTGATCTCGCCGCTGTTGAGCCGCTGTCAGGTCTACATCCTCAAGCCGCTCGAGGACAAGGACCTCGAGGTGCTGCTCCACCGGGCCCTGACCACCGACACGGAGCTGCGCGAACGCGAGATCGAGGTCGTGGAGACCGGTGCGCTGCTACGCTTCGCCGGAGGCGACGCCCGCAAGCTGCTCAACATCCTGGACATCCTCGCCGGAGCCACCGACGGCAAGCTGACCATCACGGACCGGTACGTCACCGACTGCCTCCAGCAGAACATCGCCCTCTACGACAAGCAGGGCGAGCAGCACTACGACGTCATCTCGGCCTTCATCAAGTCGGTGCGGGGCAGCGACCCCAATGCGGCGATCTACTACCTGGCGCGCATGCTGGCCGGGGGCGAGGAGCCGCGCTTCATCGCCCGGCGGCTGGTGATCCTCGCCTCGGAGGACATCGGGCTGGCCAACCCCAACGCGCTGCTGCTGGCCAACGCCTGCTTCGACACGGTGCACAAGATCGGCATGCCCGAGGCGCGCATCACGCTGGCCGAGACGACGATCTACCTGGCCACAAGCCCCAAGAGCAACTCGGCCTACATGGCCATCAACCGGGCTCTGGCAATGGTCGAGCACGACACGACGAACCGCCCCGTGCCGCTGCACCTGCGCAACGCCCCGACACGGCTCATGAAGGAGGCCGGCTACGGCAAGGACTACAAGTACGCCCACGACTACGCCGGGCACTTCGCCGAGCTGGAGTTCCTGCCCGAGTCGCTCGCCGGAACACGCTTCTACGAACCCGACGAGCAGAATGCCGCCGAGGCGAAGATCGCCGAGCGCATCCGCACGCTCTGGAAAGGCAAATACTGATCCCGATGAAACGCATAGGCATCCTTTCGGACACGCACGGCACGTTCGACGAGCGGCTGCGGGAGTTTTTCCGCGACGTCGACGAAATCTGGCACGCGGGCGACATCGGCTCGCTCGAGCTGGCTGACCGCATCGCCGCCTTCAAGCCCCTGCGCGCCGTCTCGGGCAACATCGACGGCGGCCTCACGCGCCGCGTCTACCCGCAGTTTCTGACCTTCACGTGCGAGGAGGTCCCCGTGCTGATGACCCACATCGGCGGCTACCCGCGCCACTACGCCCCGCACATCGTCGACCGCATCCGGGCCGTGCGGCCGCGCCTGTTCGTCTGCGGGCACTCGCACATCCTGCGCGTGATGTACGACGAGGTCTACGACCTGCTGGCCGTGAATCCCGGCGCCGCGGGCGAATACGGCTTCCACCGCACGCGCACGGCCGTGCGGCTGGTCATCGACGGCGCCCAAATGCGCGACATGGAGGTCGGCGAATGGCCGCGCCGCGGGCAGAAGCAGTAACCGTCCGCAGGTCCCTCACCCGAATGTGCGACAGATGCGTCCGAATGCGGCATACGAACGGATCATTCTGCGAATCAATACGATAAAATCCCGGAAAAGGTCCCGCGGCACAAGAAACGGGACCGGAGAGGCAATCGCCTCCGCCACACCGCCGGCGGGTGCCGGAACACGCTGATCCGAAACGGTTTAGGACGACCGCCACACCGTCGGGCCGCGCCCCGGCACAAGGGTAATACGCTGACAATCAGCAATCGTTTCAAATATGTAAACAAATCCGCCCGCACAATACACGATTGCGTCGTGCCGTTATCGGGACGAAAACCAAACGACGACGCACATGCAACTGAAAATCTCGAAGACGCTCGAAGGCATCATCGCCCGGGCGGCATTCAACACGACGAAAGCGGGCATGACTCACTCGCTCAAGGACATCCTCACGCTGGAGCTGCTCCGCGAAGAGGGGTCTCTCGCCTATCAGCTGCTCTCCTCCCGGCTCAAGGACTGGGAGCTCTACCAGATACGCCTGCGCATCGAGCGCGACATCCTCGCCGCCGACGGGCAGGGACCCGCGCCCGACGCCTTCTACCGGGCATTCACCGACGAACTGCGCTCCTCGGTCGAGGGGACGACGCGCAGCATCTCGACCGCCCATGCGCTGCTGGCCATCGTGCGCGACCGCACAACCGCCACGGCCCGCGTGCTCGAGATGTACGGCATCACGGCCGACTCGCTCTCCGGAGAGCTGCGCCGGCTCGCCACCGAGGAGGAGTTCCGGCCCGTGCTGCGAATCGGCATGGCGGGACCCGGCAACGACCGGGAGGCCGGGGCGGCGCCCGCGGAGCAGCTGCTCGACCGCTTCGGCACGGACCTCACGCAGCTGGCCCGCGAGGGGCGCATCGACCCGGTCGTGGGGCGCGATGCGGAGATCGAACGCGTGGTGCAGATCCTCTCGCGCCGCCGGAAGAACAACCCGATCCTGATCGGCGAGGCCGGCGTGGGCAAGAGCGCCGTGGTCGAAGGGCTGGCCCTGCGCATCGCCCGCGGCGAAGTGCCCTGCACGATCGCCGACAAACGGATCTTCTCGCTCGACGTCTCGTCGCTCGTCGCCGGGACGAAATTCCGGGGCGAGTTCGAGGAGCGCATGCAGCAGCTGCTCGACGAGTTGCGGCGCTCGCGCGAGACGATTCTCTTCATCGACGAAATCCACACGATCGTCGGCGCCGGCGCCACGCAGGGGAGCCTCGACACGGCCAACATCCTCAAGCCGGTCCTCGCACGCGGCGAGCTGCAGACCATCGGCGCCACGACGCTCGCCGAATACCGGGCCAACATCGAGAGCGACACGGCCCTCGAGCGCCGCTTCCAGCGCGTGCTGGTCGAGCCGACAAGCCCCGAGCAGACGCTGCGCATCCTGCGCAACATCGCCCCCCGCTACGAGGCGCACCACCGGGTCCGCTACACGGACGAGGCACTGAACGCCTGCGTGGAGCTCACCGCACGCTACGTCACCGACCGCCACTTCCCCGACAAGGCGATCGACGTGCTCGACGAAGCAGGCGCCCGCGCGCACCTCGCAACGGCCCGCGAGCCGGAGGAGCTGCGCCGCCTCGAGCAGGAGCTGGCGCAGACGCGACAGGCCGGACGCGAGGCCGTCGAAGCGCTGGTCTACGAGCAGGCGGCCGCGGCGCGGCTGCGCGAAAGCGCCCTGCGTGCGGTGCTCGACGAACGCCGCACGGCGTGGCGGCGGCAGAGCGAGGAGCATCCGGCGCAGATCACCGCAGCGGACATCCGCGCCGTCGTCACGGCCATGACGGGCATCCCGGCCGAGCGCATCTCGGAGAGCGAGAGCGCCCGGCTGCGCACGCTGCGCGACCACCTTGCCCGGCGCATCGTGGGCCAGTCCGAGGCCGTCGAGCGCATCGCCGGCACGATCCGCCGCGCCCGCGCCGGGCTGCGCGAGGAGGGCCGCCCGATCGGCGTCTTCCTCTTCGTCGGCCCCACGGGCGTGGGCAAGACGCTGCTTGCGAAGGAGGTGTCGAAGTGGCTCTTCGACGGAGAGCGCGGACTCATCCGCCTCGACATGAGCGAATACGCCGAAAAGCACAACGTCGCCCGCCTGATCGGCTCGCCGCCGGGATACGTCGGCTACGGCGAGGGCGGGCAGCTGACCGAGGCCGTGCGGCGGCAGCCCTATGCCGTGGTGCTTCTGGACGAGATCGAGAAGGCCCACCCCGAGGTCTTCAACACGCTGCTGCAACTCTTCGACGAGGGGCACCTGACCGACGGCACGGGACGCCGCGTCGACTTCCGCAACACGATCGTCATCATGACCTCGAACGTCGGGTCGCGCGACGCCGCACAGCGCGCCGTGCGTGTCGGCTACGACACGGCGTCGAAAGAGACGGCTGCCGCGACGGCTCCGGCGGCGGAGTACCGGCGGGCGCTGGAGCGGACCTTTTCCCCGGAGTTCCTGAACCGCATCGACGACATCGTGCTTTTCCGGCCGCTGGCGCTCGGCGACGCGGAACGGATCGTCGACCTGGAGCTCGCCGCGCTGCTCGAGCGCACGCTCCGTCTGGGCTACCGGCTCCGGGTGACCCGAACGGCTCGCCGGCGCCTCGCCTCGATGGGCTTCGAGGCCCGCTACGGCGTGCGGGCGCTCAAGCGCACCCTCACCGAGCAGGTCGAGGAGCCGCTCTCAACGCTCATCGTCGACGGCCGGCTGCACGAGGGCGACACAATCGTCGTCGAATCGGACCGCGGCAGCGGCATCCGGCTGCGCGTGGCCTGACCGCCGACAAGCAGGGAAAGGGACGGGAAGAGGCGAAAAGGCACTCTTCCCGTCTTCGGTTGCGGACACGTTGCGGCGGCCCCGACCGAAAAAGAGACACAAAACGGCGGCCGGCGCCCCTTTTCAGAGATTATTTCTTACCTTTGCGCTCCCATGTACAGATTTTCGACATACAAGGAGCAATACCGGGCCAACCTGAAGCTGGCCCTGCCCGTCGTGCTCACGCAGCTGGGGCAGATCCTCACGCAGTTCGCCGACAACCTGATGGTCGGCCGCTACGGCGGCGACGACCCCACGCCGCTGGCCGCCGTCTCGTTCGGCGGCTCGGTCTTCTTCATCCTCTTCATCGCCGCAATCGGCGTGGCCCTCGGTCTCACGCCCCTCGTCGGGGAGCTCTACGCGCAGGGGGATCGGCGCCGCTCGGCCACGCTGCTGCAGAACGGCATCCTCTTCTTCACGGTGCTGGGACTCGCCATCGGCGCGCTGCAATACGCCGCCATCCCGCTGCTCTACCGCATGGGCCAGCCGGTCGATGTCGTCGACATGGCCATCCCCTATTACCGGATGCTGGTCCTGAGCATGCCCTTCATCATGCTCTTCTTCGCCTTCAAGCAGTTCCTCGAGGGCGTGGGCAACACGAAGGTCGAGATGGTCGTCACTATTATCGCCAACCTGGCCAACATCGGCTTCAACTGGCTCTTCATCTACGGCAACCTCGGCTTTGCGGAGATGGGTGCCGAGGGCGCGGGCCTCGGCACGCTGCTCTCGCGCATCCTGGCCCCCGTGCTCATGATCGCCTACTTCTACCGCCGGCACCGCTACCGCATCTACCTGACGGGCTTCTCGCCGCGCACCTTCTCGTGGCGGGCGGTCCGCGACCTGCTGCGCATGGGGCTGCCCATTTCGCTGCAGATGTTTCTCGAATCGTCGGCCTTCGTCGGCACGGGCATCATGATGGGGTGGCTCGGCAAGGAGGCGTTGAGCGCCAACCAGATCGCCACGACGCTGGGCAACTGCGCCTTCATGATCGTCATGTCGGTCGGCGCGGCCACGACGATCCGCGTATCGCACTGCTACGGCGCCCGCAACATCGGCGAGTTGTCGCTCGCGGCCAAGGCCTCCTACCACCTCGTCCTGGCATGGAACGCCTTTGCGGCGCTGGTCTTCATCTCGCTGCGGCACTTCATCCCGACGCTCTTCACCTCGAACACCGAGGTGATCGCCATCACCTCGCAGCTGCTCGTCTTCGCGGCGCTCTACCAGCTCTCCGACGGCCTGCAGAACGTCTCGATCGGCATCCTGCGCGGCATCCAGGACGTCAAGGTCATCATGCCGATCGCCTTCATCTCCTACTGGCTGCTGAACCTGCCCGTGGGCTACCTCTTCGGCTTCACGCTCGGCATGGGACCCGCGGGGCTCTACCTCGGCTTCACGTTCGGACTTTCGATGGCGGCGCTGCTGCTGATTCTGCGCATCCGGCGCAGCGTGCGGCGGTTGTACGCCACGAATTGAATTTTTTTTCGTATCTTTACGCAAATTATACCCCGATGGATAACGAAAAACAATACAACCATACCTGCTGCAAACCCGAAATCGGCCGCGGCTGCGCCTTCTGCGACTGCGGCGACGAGATAGAGGCACGCCCCTGCGACGGCTGCTTCAAGCTCCACGAGACACCGTGGCTCGAGGGCTACCCCGTCAACGAACCCACCGACATCGTGGAGGTGCGCTTCAAGAACACGCGGCGCTCGTTCTACCAGAATGTCAACAACCTGCCGCTCAAGGTCGGCGACATCGTCGCCGTGGAGGCGTCGCCCGGGCACGACATCGGCATCGTCTCGATGACGGGCGACCTGGTGGCGCGGCAGATGCGCCGCACGGGCTTCAACCCCTACAACGGCGAGTACAGGAAGATCTACCGCAAGGCCAAGCCCTACGACATCGAACGCTGGCAGGAGGCCATCGCCCTCGAGCACGAGACGATGATCGCCTCGCGGCAGATCGCCGCCGACATGGGGCTCAACATGAAGATCGGCGACGTCGAGTACCAGGGCGACAAGATCAAGGCGATCTTCTACTACATCGCCGACGAGCGCGTCGACTTCCGCGAGCTGATCAAGGTCTTCGCCGAGCGCTTCCACATCCGCATCGAGATGAAGCAGATCGGCGCCCGCCAAGAGGCCGGACGCATCGGCGGACTGGGCGCCTGCGGCCGCGAGTTGTGCTGCGCGTCGTGGATGTCGAGCTTCTCGAGCGTCACGACGAGTGCCGCCCGCGTGCAGGACATCTCGCTCAACCCGCAGAAGCTCGCCGGGCAGTGCTCGAAGCTCAAGTGCTGCATGATGTACGAATACGACGCCTACGTCGATGCCCGCAAGGAGTTCCCGCGGCTGCGCGAACCGCTGCAGACGGTCGACGGCGAGTGGTTCCTCGTCAAGAGCGACATTCTTGCCGGCACGATGACCTTCTCCTCGTCGAAGGAGACGATGGCGAACCTCACGACGCTGCCCGTCGGGCGCGTGAAGGAGATTCTGGCGCAGAACCGGCAGGGCGTGCGCGTCGAGCGGCTGCAGCAGGCCGACGACATCCGCCCGGCGGCCGACGAGCCGACCTACCGCTCCGAAGAGGACAGCATCACGCGCTTCGACCAGGCCAGGCGCCGCAAGCGCGGCGGCCGCAACCGCAACCGCGGCGAACGGGCCCCGCAGCAGGGGGCCGGAACGCAGGCGGCGCAGCCGAACGGCAACGCTTCGGACGAGACCGGAAGAGAGAACGGCCGGCGCCGGCAGGGTGAAAACGGCGGCCGCGAAGGGCAGCCGCGCGGAGCCCGCGCCGAGCAGCGGCAGCGCCGCAACGAACGCAACGAACAGCCTCGCAGCGAGCAGTCCCGCGGCGAACAGCCCCGCAACGGACAGCCGGAGGATACGGCAAGCGCCGCTGCGGAGAGTCCCCGCGCGGAGGAGCGCAACAACCACCGCGGCCGCAACAACCGCAACGCCGGCAACCGGCCCCGCAGCGAAGCGGAGCAGGGCGGCGGCGAGCACAACGGCGACGGACACGAAAACGCCGGCCGTGAAGGCGGCCGCAACCGCCACGGCCGCAACAACCGCAACCGCCGGGGCAACGGCGGCAACGGCAACACCCCGGCCGAAGGCGGCCCCCGGGATGAAAACAACCGCGAAGGAAGCCGGAGCGAAGGGCCCCGATCCGAAAGCAACCGCAGTGAGGGCCCCCGCAGCGAAGGGGGCAATCCGGGGGCTTCGCACGGCGAAAACTGACGCTCGGCGATGAAGCAGTCCATGTCGGAGGGCACCCCCGCGGCAGAAGCGGTCGAAAAGCGGCAGCAACCGGATAGGCAGCGGCATACCAGCCGCATGGCGGCGCTGCTTCTCCCGCTGCTTGCCGCCGTATGCTGCGGCAGCTGCATCACGCCGCGGCTGTCGGTTGCCGCGGATACGGACCCGGCGGCGTGGCAGCAGGCGGCCGAGGTCACGATCGCAAACGACGACACGCTGGCACGACGCGACCTCGACCTCTTCCTGCGCTGCAACGACCGCTTCGGAGAGGATACGCTGACGGTGCACATCACCCTCCTGACGCCCGACTCGCTGCGCTTCGGGGAGCCCTTCCTGCTGACCCTGCGGCACGACCGCCGGACGGCGGCCCTCGCCTCCGAGGCCGTCATCCCCTACCGCCGCCGCGTGCGCTTCGGCCGCACGGGCGACTACCGCATCCGCATCACGCCGGCACGTCCCGTCCGCGGGGTCGAGTCCGTCGGCATCCACATCAAAACAAGCGAACAGAACTGACATGGGCAAAGACAAGCTCCGCAAATTCCGCGAGAACCTGACCTTCGCATGCTTCGTGCAACCCGACTTCGACGAGGTGTTCCGCCACGACCATCCCCTGAAGGGGCACTGGGGGCGCGACTTCTTCCACAACGACCACCCCATCGTGCTGGAGCTCGGCTGTGGCAAGGGCGAGTATACCGTGGCGCTGGCCGAGCGCGACCCGTCGCGCAACTACATCGGCGTCGACATCAAGGGGGCGCGGATGTGGCGCGGGGCGAAGACCGCCACCGAGCGCGGCATGCGGAACGTCGGCTTCCTGCGCACGCGCATCGAGTTCATCACGTCGCTCTTCGCCGAGGGCGAGGTCGCCGAGCTGTGGATCACCTTTCCCGACCCGCAGCTCAAGAGCCGCCGGGCCAAGAAGCGCCTCACCTCGCCGCTCTTTCTGGAGTACTACGCACAGCTGCTGCAACCGGACGGCTGGATCAACCTCAAGACCGATTCGCAGCACCTCTACGGCTACACGAACGAGGTGATCCGCCACTTCGGCCTGCCGTGCGAGGTCTCGAACCCCGACATCTACGGCTCGGGCTACGCCGACGAGGTGCTCTCGGTCAAGACCGCCTACGAACAGCAGTTCCTGCGCATGGGGCTGCCGATCACCTACACGCGCTTCGCACTCGGCGGGCAGCGCGACTTCCCGTGGTTCGAGTGGGAGGAGGACGAGAAACTCGAAAAGGACAACGAAGAAGCACGAAAGAGCAGGCCCTGAAGCCTGCTCTTTCCGTTTTCCGGCACCGGGGTCCGGAATCCCTACCGGCTCGACCCGTATCTTTACTTTTTACCTTTTACCTTTCACTTCTCACTTTCACTTTTCGCCCTCTCCCGCACCTTTCACCTTTTACCTTTCACTTTTCACCTTTTATAAAGGTTCCGCGCGGCGTGCGGATTTCGAGGCGCGTCCAGCCGGGCGGCAGCACGGCCTCCTCGAGCTGCACCACCCCGTCGGGGGTGATCTCCAGCCCGCCGAAGCCGAACATCACGGCCTGCAGCAGGCCGCCCGCCCCGGTCATGAAGTAGGGATTGCCGCTCGTGGACGTCTCGGCAAAGGCCCCGAAAGGCGGCCGGAGGTTGGGCCGGTAGGCGCGGCGGAACATCTCGGCGGCCCGCTCGGCCATCCCCAGCCGCGCATACTGCACGGCAAAGACCGAGTAGCTCATCGCGGGGCCGTTCTGCGGGTCGATGCGGTGCTCGTAGTAGGCCAGATCGCGCAGCAGCGTTTCGCGGTCGGTGACGATCCCGAGCGGATAGCCCAGCAGGTTGGCGTCCGCCTGCTTGATCTGCTCGCCCGCGTAGGCGGCATGCTCGCGCGTCACCCCGTCGTCAAAGCGCAGGATGCGCAGCCCGGCGGCAATCCGACGCCACAGGGGATCGGGCTCCTCACCACACAGTTCGGCCGCAGCCGCGGCATACTCCAGCGCCCGGCGCACGGCCCCGTTCGTAAAGGCGTTGTCCGTAACGCCCACGGCGTATTCGTTGGCACCGATGACGTTGCGGATCGAGTAGCTGCCGTCGTCGTTCGGCGTCACGCGGTCGCACCAGAAACGGGCCACTTCGTGCAGCAGCGGCCACCCCTCGCGGCGCAGCCACGCCCGATCGTGCGTCACGCAGTAGTAGTTCCAGCAGGCGATGGCCACGTCGGCCGTCACGTGGTGCTCGAGCGGGCCCGTCAGCGCGAAGGTCGGCGTGCACTCCTCGCCGCGGTCGTCCCCCTCCCAGGGGAACATCGCACCCCGGTAGCCGTGAACATAGGCCCGGCGCCGTGCGGCCGGCAGCCCGTCGACGCGGTAGTCGAGCATACCGCGCGCCAGCTCGGGGTGCAGCACCAGCAGCGGCGGGTACATCCACAGCTCGGCATCCCAGAAGATATGGCCGTTGTAGACGCCGCGGGCCGAAAGACCCATCGGCGGGATGCTGCGGCGGCTCCCCTCG
>OHUJ01000605.1_pt1 | contig 15854 bp, 6 predicted proteins | sample 1579241 | NCBI WGS metagenome assembly OHUJ01 (sample SAMEA3882547, study PRJEB24775) | human gut metagenome | biome: human-associated habitat; feature: intestine environment; material: feces | place: Netherlands | collected 2009/2010
CCAGATACACGAACATGAAGCTCACGGTCAGCGGCGTCCATACGGCGGTTTTTACCGACGGGTAGTAGCGGAAGTAGGTTCCGCCTGCCAACCAGCCCGAAAGAATGTACGCGCCGCAGAAGATCAGCCACGCGAGGGCGGTCTTGTCGCGGTCGTCAAAGCGATAGATGGAAAATGCCGTGCGCCCCGGCAGACCGTAGCCGCGCGAACGCATGGAATCTGCTGTTTCGATTGCATTTTCAAGTGACCATGTGACCATGATCGAGAAGATTTTGACGGCGTTCCCGACGCGGCGAATTACGCTGCCGGTTTTGGTGTCGCGCCCGATGCAGCTCTGCGCTTCGGAGACGACCTCCATTTGGGATTTGAATTTTGGGATGAAGCGGAGCGCCATCGACAGCACCAGCGACAGCGCGGGAATCATACGCCCGAACAGGTACACGAACTTATCAGACGTCATGACCTCGTTGTAGCTCGAAAACCACAGCACAACGCTTGCAAGCATGACAGCCGCCGCCACGCCGTACAGAATGGATTCCAGCGTCAGGGGGTTGCCGCTCGGCAGATACGTCAGCATCGTCTGCCCTTCGTGGTTAAAGGCGGGGTTTACAAGCGCGGCAATCACCGCCATGGGAAGAAGCCCCATGACGGCGAAGCGCACGGCTTTTTTGCCTTTGAGATAGACGTCATATGCCAATGCGCCGGTCAGCGAGATCGCCAGATAGACCGGGTGCATTAAGCACATGGATAGTAAGAGAACCAGCGCGTAGTACAGGAAATTGATAATGGGATGATACCCCGAAAAAGCGTCTTTGTTTTTCATCAGCCGCCTGTTGCGTAGCCGCCGCCTACATCATCCCCGAGGTCGCAGGTATAGACCCACTCGACCACGTCGCCGTCCTGGAGCAGATAGCGGCTGCATCCGTAATTCGGGAACCAGTCATTGACGCGATACATCCAACCGGAGAGATTGCCTACGTCAAACTCATAAAGATTGTTGATCCCTTCGATATAGGCAGAGTTGTAGATCGGTGTGTTGGAAAACTCCATGTGGATCTTCTGCTGTTTACACGTTCGCTGCAAGACATTGAAGACACTTTCGCCCTCGTAGAACGTGACGGTCATCGGCTTGAGGATCCAACCGTCCTCCGGAACCAGCTCCCGTTTTTCTTCTTTGCACAAATCCATGTTATCCAGAATGGTGGCGCAGGAGATGGAGAGCGTACAGGTGTATTCCGTGTTGCCGATTTCCACATCCTCCGGTTCGACCGGAATAGGTTTGCCCTCTGGCACGGGGTCGGTCTGATACTTGTCCTTGTGTGTGCCGGTGTCGATCAGCATACCGTTGACTTCTTCGTATTCACCGGTCGCGTTTGCCTGAATTTCCTCCGGGGAAACGTATTCTGGCTGCTCGGTATCAGTCTGCGCCGGTTCGTCCGTCTGCGGCTCGTCAGACGGCTCTGGTGCGCTTTCTGTGGGTGCTTCTGTCGGTTCCGTCTCAGCATCATCCGGCACATCTGCCGTCGCTGCGGGCTGCTCCGACGTCTGCACCGGCGCGTCAGCAGTTGGCTGCTCCGGGGCTTCTGCCGGGGCAGAAACAGTTGCCTGCTCAGCCGGGTCTTTCTGCTTCGGCATATTCCGGTCGCCGAAGACGAACGCTGCCGCCAGCACCAGTACGATCAGAACCGGCGCGATGATTTTCCACTTATTCTTCTGCCAAAATGTCATATCAGATCAACTCCGCGGCGGTCAGCATGTTATAAAGCATCTGCGCAATTTCGCAGCGCAGGATGGCTTTGGTGGGTTCAATATTAAGGTCGCTCTGGTCAAGAATATTGGCAGCGTAGCAGAACGCAAGGGGTTCCTTTGCCCAGCTGGCAACGCCGCGATAATCTCCAAACTGTGCCAGCATATCCTTGACCGACGCCGCATCCATCGACGTATCAAGGCCACACAGTTTTGTGGCACGGGCAACCATAGCGGCGGCCTCCTGCCGGGTGATGGTGCCGTCCGGATTAAACTTGCCGCTGCCAACGCCGTTGACGATGCCGCTGCTGTTGGCTGTGCCGATATAACCGGCATACCATTTGCTGCTGGGTACGTCGGTAAAGGCTTTCGTGTCCTTCGCGGGCAAGCCAAGCGCCCTTGTGACGATGGCGGCAAACTCCGCTCTTGTCATGGTCTTGTTCGGGGCGAACGTGCCTTTGCCCATGCCGTTGATAATGCCGCGGGACGCAAGCTCTTCGATAGCGGCTTTGTTGGCATGGTTCTTAATGTCCGAGAATGTCGTGCCGGGTGCGGTTACGCCGGGGACGTTGACCGACGGATCTGCTTTGCTCTTATTGATGTTGGTGTTGGGCTTGGATGTGTTCTTCGTCACATCGCCCATGCGGTACAGGCTGTTTTTACCGTTTTCCGCGCGGTCGATTGCGACGAGTGCGTAGAAGCCCTGTTCTGCGGACATTTGATTGTTGCCGTCCGAACCGTCCATGACGTGATAGAAGCCGCCATTGGACTGACGGAACGAGAGGAGATTTTCTACAAGACCGTGACCGTTCTTTACGAAGCGGCTGTCATTCAGGTCCATGCCCAGCTCGCAGAATGCGACCACGACCTGCGCGACGGACTCGACGTTCGTCGTTCCCCACGATGCAAAGCCGCCCTTGCTGTCCTGCACGTTGGAGAGATAAGTCAGTGCCTTGTCCGTTGCGGTTTTGACCGCCTTCTGATCCTGATATTTTGCCAGCGCCTGCAATGCCATTGCAGTAATATCTACATCGGAATCGCCGGTGCCGGTCAGGCTCCAGCCGCCGTCCTTCATCTGGTTATTCAGGATTTCATCGATGTAGAGCTGCCGGGTCGCCTGTGTCTTTGCGGCGGGATTTTTGGGAATCTCATAATTACCGGAATCCAGCGCAATGAGCGCCCAGATGGGACCGTTCAGACCCTGCCAGATGGTTTTGTCAAAATCGCCCAGCGGCGTGAGAAGATTGTAGCCCGCGACCTTGGACGGATCTCTGCCAATGGCAGTCAGCGCGAGGACGACGCGGGAATACTCCGTATATTTTCTTTCATGCAGCACGCCGTTGCAGTTTTTGACGTACTTTTCAACGCGCGTGTAATATTCATCGTAATAATCTGCGGGAACGGAATACCCAGAACGGGCAAGACCGATAATTGCCCATTCGCCGCCGATGGAGCCGACTTCCGGAGACTTCACAGAAGAGAGCATAAAAGCGGCGCTTGACTGCACCTCACTCTGGACGCTGGACGCTGCAAATGTGGGAACAGCCAGCGAGAACAGGACGGAAAACGCCAGAATCAGCGCTGCAAATTTACGAATTTGCTTCATATTTTAATCTCCCTATAGTGCGGCAAGCAGGGCTGCCCCCAAAAGGGGGCAGTCCTGTGCTGTAAAGTGATTATTTTGTGGTCTTAGCTACGTTTTCCGCGAACCGATGGAGAATCGCGGCGACCTGAGCTCTGCTGGCGTTGCCAGTCGGCATGAGTTTGCCGTTCGAGCCGTTGACCAGCTTTTCAGCAACGGACCATTGCAGAGACGCTTCGGCATAACCGGAGACGCTTGTATGGTCGGAGAAGCTGTTCAAGCTGGAGCTTGCGGCGGTATTGTACTTCTTGTACTGCGCATAGCGGTACAGGATTGCTGCCATCTGCTCACGGGTGACATTTACGTTCGGGCTGAATGTGGATGTCGAAGTGCCGTTGACAATGCCGTTGTCGGCTGCCCACGTCACAGCGTCCTCATAGTAGCCGTTGTACTGGACATCCGAGAAGCCGCTGCGTCCATTGACTGCGGGCTGGCCTTCCAGACGATAGAGGACAGTTACGAGCATCGCGCGGGTCATGCTGGTATTCGGGCTGAATGTCGTATCGCTTGTACCGGAGAACAGCCCGTTCTCGTAAGCGAATACAACGTCATCATAGAACCAGTCGCTTTCACGCACATCCGTGAACGGAAGCTTACCGTTTGTAAAGGTGACTTCAATGCGCGTCGAGACAGTCAACTTGTCCACGGTGTAGGTTGTAACCGCACCGACGGACTTGCCGTCCACCTTGACGTCCTTGACCTTATAGCCGGTGTCCGGTTTGAAGGTGAAGGTGACAGACTTGCCGATATGCTGGAACGTCAGCTTCGGTTCGACCGTGCCGTTCTTGCCAACCTTCAGAATCTTACCCAGCAGCTCATTGACATACTGTTCGGGTCTGATGTCCGCAGCGCGGAGCCAGCCGTTGTAGTAGGTTCCATTGCCAAGCGACGGGTAATTCGGATCGTTAAACCAGTCGGCGACTTCGTGCGAGTAGTCATTGACATAGTGCCAGATGACAACATCGCCGTCCTTGAGCGTCCAGTTCTTGAGTCCCTGATTCGGATGCGTTCCGTTGACGGTGTACATCCAGCCGGACTTCTTGCCGTTGGTGAACTCACTGAGCGCGTATCCACCAAGGCAGGACGGGGCATAGATGGTGCTGACGTAGTTGCTTTCCGCACCGATATACCGCAAGCCTGCATCGCTCATGGCTTCGGTAAAGAGGTCATAAACCGTAGCGTTCTCTTGCAGTGCATATGTCGTGGTGGGCACCCATGTGACATATTCGGGCAGATAGCTGTCGGTCGTCAGGTCAACATCCTGCGTTGCTTCCAAAGCGCCGATGAGACGGAACGTGACTTCAATATCACCGGGCTTGACAGCATCCAGATCAGTAATAGCTTTTTCATAGATGGCCGTGACACGCTCGCAGGATTCCGCAGCGTTCATATCCGTCTGTGCCTGCTGGAGAATGCTTGCGAGTTTCTTCTTTGCGGCGGTACCGTACTTCTTGGTTTTGTCGTTCAGAAGATCGTCATAGTGCGCTTTCAATGCCTTGTACTGATCTGTCTGCTTCTGCTTCAGAATTGCCTTGTACGAAGTTTCGGCAGCAGTCAGGGTATTGTAGTTCGTGACCTTTTCCTTGTCAGCAGCAGAGAGCTTGTTGTAGGCATTGCGCGCTTCCGCAATCGCGTTATAGCTGGATTCATCGACATAGCCAATCTGGTTGATCATGTCGATAACAGCCTGTGCATCCGCGTTCTCGCGTTTTGTCACGTCGGACATATCGTACAGTCGCTTGCTTCCGTTTACATAGCGGTCATACGCAACGAGCGTGTAGGCCGCCTGCTCAGATGCCATCTGATTGACCGTGCTGTTCGGCTGCTTGTCGTGCAGGAATCCCTTGGAGTTGGGATCCGCGTAGCTCAAGAAGTTCGACAGAACGCTGATGCCATTATGCTGGAATCTGCTGTCGGTCTTTGCATCAATGCCAAGCGCAGACAGCGCGACAATGACCTGTGCGGCGGATTCGGAGCTGCCATAATCGCCGGTTTTCTGGTATTCAGCAGACAGCCATTCCACCGCCTTATCTACCGCAGCCTTAACAGTGGCATTCGTGCTGCAATACGGAGCCAATGCCTGTACGACCATTGCCGTCATATCAACGTTGGAGCCGGGGAAATCTGCATCGATGCCCCATGCACCATTATTGATTTGTGCATCACACAAGCTCTTGATCCACGCATTGCGTGCAGTTGTGCCGGTCGCATTGTCGTAATAGTTGCCGGAATCCAGTGCAATCAGTGCAAATGCCGTGCCGTTGTTGCCCTGCTCGGAAACACGGTAGGTGCTGCCGTTCTTCTCAAACAGCGGTTCAACAAGGTTGTAGACCGTGCCGTTGGAGCCGGTGAACTTCGTCGCATCCTCACCGAGCGAGGTCAGCGCCAGAATGACGCGGGAATACTCGGTGTGCTTGGTCTGCGTACTGGTGTTATCGAGCTTGCCGTTCTTAGAAGCAACGGTCGTTGCCATGTTCGACAGGTACTTGTCGTACCAGACCGATGCGCTGACATTGCCTCTGGCTTCGGCCAGAACCGCCCACTCGCCATAGGTCGAGCCGAGAGACGGATTGTACGTCTCCGCTTTGACGTATTCGAGTACATTGTTGAGGTACTCCTCATAAATCGCGGTCTTACCGAGATTTTCAAGCGCTTCTTCGGCGTCTGTCAGCTTGGAATAATTGCTGACCTGCTTTTTCTGCGCTTCGCTCAGATTGTTGTACGCAGTGCGTGCAGCTTCAATCTTTACGCGGTCCTGTGCTGTCACAGCATCCTTTGCGGGGAGTGCTGCGATCAGGCCAGTTACATAACCGACTTCAAGCGTAGAAACGGCGAAAACCGCATTGTTCAGCTTATCGACCTCACGCTGCGTCAGATAGCCTTTCTGAGCGTCTTTCAGATTGTTGTAGGCTTCTTCTGCGGAGCGGATCGCGCCAATGTCATCGACGGTCGGCGTTGCAGGCAAGGCGGCAATCGCGTCAGAGACGATCTTCGCCGCTTCCATGTCCGTAATGGCCGTATAGCAGTCGTTGAGCTTCTTGACCATATCTTCCGGGATTTCTGTTGTAAGAAGATCATACTGTGCCTTTGCCGTGCGTACATCCGCTGCGCTCGCCAGCGTGATCTTGCCCGGAGACGGAAGATCGGAAATGAGCTTCTGCACATCTGCTGCATTGCCCTCCTGCACGACGGTGATGGTATAGCGGGTCGTCGTGTAGTTGGATGCCTTGTTCATGGTGGGCCAGCTCTTGTCACCAACACCGACGTAGATCACGTCGCCGGACGAAACGGCCATAATGTCGCCGTTTGCGTAGTAGGCGTTATCGCTGCCGTAGGTGTTCAGATAAGCCCTGGTCTGGAAGTTCTTATTTGCGGCGGAATAGTTGATGCGCGTGCCGATCTGCTCACTGGGAATGACCAAGAGATAATCGGTCGTCGCTTTCGCATACGCCGGGGTCAGCGTACCGCTGCTGAATTTCAGGCTGGACAGCGTCGTTTCGTTGTTCGTCCACGAACCGCCGATGTCCTCACCAAGATTCGTGGTGAACATGACGCGGATCACATCACCGGATTTCAGGCCGCCGTTCTTATAGGTGAATGCCGAGAAACCCTGATTGACGAACCAATCGTTCTTGGTTCCCATCCAGCCAGCGCCCTTGCTGCCATCCTTTTCGGCCAGCGACTTGCCGCCCTTATGGATGGATGCAATGTAAGTGGTCTGTGTGTAAGAATCCGCAGTCAGCTCTTCGATGCCATTCCATGTGTAACCGCCAAGCTCCAGCGCCTTGAGTACGACGGTCATCATGCTGTCATTCTGGCCAAGCTCATATTCGCCGGAGACGATGGTGCCGGTAAACGGTGCCGCACTGTAAGTGGTGTTCTCAACAGTAACGGTCACGGTGCCGACTTTGGCACCGGAGTTATACTTGGTTTCGCCTGTCGTAATGGTCTTTCCGGCTTCCGGCACAGCCTTGATCGCTGCGACAGCCTTATCACGGGCGGCTTTGATTGCCGATTCCGTATCCGCTGCATTGATGGCTTCCTTGCCGGAGTTCCGCGCAGCTTCCAGCTTGGCAATGCCAGCTTCATCATACTTGCTCTTGTCGCAGGCATTGAACGCGGATTCGACGACCGCGATAGCCGCCTGTTTCAGCTTGGCAATCGTTTCTTCGTCGAGCGTTTCAAACCTCTGCTGGTATTCCGTCTTGGAAACCATCTTGATGGAGAAAGTCACGGTGCTGCCGTCCGCAGCGGTTTTCGGAATCTGGTAGGAGATTATGTAGTATCCAGACCAATCGACTCCGTGAACGCTTGTCAGCGTTTGCGGTTCAGAACGCAGCCATGTTTTACCGCCGTCAATCGACCAGACAGGCCAGTACAACTCGTATGTTGTGTCCAGATAATAGCGGATAAATACATAATCGCCCGCCAAAGCGGTTTCCGGCAGGTTGCTGCTGAACTTCCACCAGTTGCCGGACATTGAGGGCAGACTGCCGTCAGGATTCGGTGTCTGTTTCCATTTCAGGTTTTCGTAACCGAATTGTGCCGCGCCCATAGTGGCATCTGTGATTTTCGGGAATTTGCTTTCATCCGCGTCAAGAGCCAGATTCACGACAGCGACAGCCGGAAGCTCCTCAGTTTTGATTGCAGCCAGTTCTTCCAGCGTTGCTTTTTCGTTCGCAGTCAGCAAAGATTTCTGATACGAGTTCAAAGCGGCGTAAGCGGTCTGGATTTCTTCAACCAAATCTTTATTGCCCGCAGTCAGCGTACTCAAATCGTCCGGGAGATAGGACAGATTCTTGCGGATCGCAGCAATGATAGCCGCATGGTCAAGCGCGTTTGCACCTGCCACCTGCAATGCTGCATAGTCTGCATCGAACGAATCCATCAGATTTTTGAACGTTGTCGCGGAGTTCTGGTTGGATTTCAGCGTGCTATATGCGGATGTGAATGTCCGATAGTCCGCCGTTGTGAAATCGTAGTCGTGGAAGCTCTCATAATACGCTTTTGCCGCCGCAAGGTTTTCACTGCGGTACTTGGCAATCAGCGCGTTCATATCTGCCGCTTCGGTGACATGGACGATGGCGTAATCACCCGCATACAGGGAGTAATACTCGCCAATCGTGACCTCGCCGTACACAGACTTATACGTCATATCGTCCGGCGTCACATTGAACATGGCAATGGTGTAATAGCCGGGTTCTCTGAAAATGTATTCCAGATTGCCACTGGCATCCGTTGTCGCCGTTGTCTTGTGCGTCGGCTGCGACAGCGTTTCCGTCTCTGACGGGTCGCTGACAAAGAGCGTGATATTCTCTGCGCTCTTGCTGCCGGACGCACCTGCGTATGCGCCGGTAACAGTTGCAGAGAACGCCGCTTCATCACCAACCTTCACGGTTGCCGACGGAGCTTTCGCATGAATCATCGCATAGCTGCTTTCGTAGTAACCGAAACCAGGAGATGCAGGAAGAATCGAGACTTTGGAAGAATCGTAGCCAGACGAATCCTCGCTGTTGAACATCTGAAGCGGGATGCGCACCAGACGAACAGCATCGCCGTCATGGAGCTGAACGTTATTCCAACGTGCTTTTGACCCCCAGCGGTAATCTCCGTAATGGCTGCCATTGATGTAGAGTGCGAATACCGGGTTCTCGTCGCCATTATTGCTTGTTCCCAAACCGGGGAGCGTCGTGTCATTGTGCCTATCAACAGTAATCTCTGCCGCATCAAATGCTGCGCCGAGCGTGGCGTTTCCGCTTGTCAGGCCAAGACTAGCGTTGACATACAAATCGGTGCAGGTTCCTCGGAACCCTTCATACTGTGCCGAGAAATTGTTGATATAGGTGAAGGAAACAATGACATCCTTGACGCTGGCAAGCTGCTTACGGGCATCCTTCAGCGCGTCAATATGTGCCGGATAATGCGTCCACTGACCACTTTCATTGTAGGCATAGTAGCCGTTGAACGCTTTCAGCATGGCGTAATCTTCCGTCGTGCCGCGGACGATACGGTACTCCATATCGGCCTTGAGCACATTGTAGGCGCTGACATACGCCGCCCACGTCTCCGCGCTGTAATCGCTTTCGTTCAGCTTGGCCGGGTCATACTGCTCAATCAGAGCTTCGGCTTCTGCCTTGCTGCTCAGATAGTTTTCATAGGCGGTGTTGTAAAGGTCGGCGTTGACCAGCTTGTGTGCGTCTGCGGCCTCCGCAGCGGCATTTACTGCATCCTGCTTGTCTGCCGTGTTGACACCCTCAATAGGGTTGCCCTCGTCATCGTACAAGCTGTCCAGTAATGTCTGACCATCAGCCTTGGCTTGTGCATAGGCATCCCATGTAATAGCGGTACAGTTGTCTGCGCTGACCGGTGTACCGGTCGTACCATCCAACTCCCCCTGCCGCCAAAACCAGTTTGAATTAAGGTTTTCGTATAGGAGCGTGGCATTTACATAGCCTATTGGAATCAATCGTTCAATCGCATCATGCAACCGTTGCGTCGTTTCTGATATATAACTGTCGCTTCCGCCGCTGGATAATATAGCCTGTGCGGTTGTAAGCGGAGATTGCAAATCATTCCAAAAGCCGTTTGTCGATGTTTCTTTTCCGTTATATCGGTCATTTGTATGATGCCAGTCGTTAGTGTGTTCTCCTGTGACTCTGGATACCTCTGATGTTAATTCTGCGGTATTGCCATTTCCACCGCCAGTGCTGTACTGGACGATAATACCGGGGGAATCAATCGTTAAGCCATATTGACTGTACTTCACATAGCAGGTTATCATATAACCTTCTACATTTACACTCGGTATCTTTGATAGCTCATCATCAAAACAAGAGATATTGTAGGGATAACCGTTTGCATCGTCGGAATCATCTGCTATTTGAAATTCACCGTTTGAAACAAGTCCAACCTCATTCCTTATATCAGCCAACTGGGGAAATGTTTCAAATTCCATCCAATCGTTTTTCCCTGCTATCTCATAGCCAACATAATAGCTGTCCGTATTTGGAATAGTTATATTGGAGATTTCACTCCCACTAGGTAAACTAATGACGAATACATCTGCACTATCTGCTTCGTAAGACCATGCACCAATTTTGTCAGCAGAAGTAAGCGTTTTTGTTGTAGAACTCTCCCCGTCATTATATGTAATTATAGGATAGTATTGACCGCCTGCGGCAAATACATCTATTGCAAAGATACCCAGTAAAACAGAAAGACATAGGAGAATAGAAATAAATCGCTTCATAGAATTAAGAGGGCGGACTATGTATCATAGTCCGCCCTCAGCTCTCCTCCTATTTTATTTTCCGCATTTGAGCATTACATATCCAACATACGGCTGAGCCGTAGTGTTGTCCTGAACAATCACACGAACAATTTGCGTCGCATTGCGAGCTAACGTAAAAGAGTTAGTCGCAGTGCCGGTGCCGTATGCATTGTTGATGTAGATATGGCTATTGCTCCCGCCAGTAACAACAACATCCGTTGCTGTATTCTTAGGAATCGTAACAGTCTGAATACCACTTGCGGTTTTCGAGAGAGTAACGGCTGTGCCGCCAACAGTTACGGTAGTCGGCGTAGCCGTAGCACCGACGCTGGTAGTAGCTTTATTTGCAGTTGTGAAAATACCAGTGATTTCAGCCGAAGTCTCGCCAAATCTGCCAAAATCCAGAACTGCGCTGTAAACACGCACATAGTGGAACGTCTTGCCGGTCACATCAACAGGCAGACCGGTCGAAATATCAACCGCCCACTCCAGATCAAAGCCGTCGCCGCCAGTCTTATCAGAAGTGTACGGCGTGTAGGGATTGACCGCGTCGCCGTACTGGTCGGGGCTGCCGTTCGGGGTAACGTCTGCATAGCCGAACGCATAGTCAGCCGTCGTGTCCGAATCCGCAATCGCTGTAATACCAGCAAAGGTCAGTGTGTCGCCGCTGAGATTCACGGAGACACCGCTTGCGCAATGTGCGCCGCCAGTTGGATTGCCGTCAAAAGCAGTAAAGTTCGTAAGCAGCGGGAACCATGCTGCCGGGCAGACTTCGACCGCGTTCAAGCTGCCGAGTTTAGCAGACACTCTACTGGAACCTTTTGTGTAAACAACACTGGTGTTACGCAGAGTGCCAGAGTAGGCTTTGGAGAAGCCGCTGGACGGCGCGTTGTAAGTGAAATTGTCATTATAGTAGTTGGAGCCAGCCAACTCGTACCACGTTGTGCCATCCTCGGAAACCTGCACAGCGCCAGCCTCCGGGTTGCCGTTGAACGCATTGCCGTAGATCACGAAGTCAACACCGTAGGGGTTCTTTTCATCATTTGTGATGCCATTTTCAAACTTGAACTCAATGAAGCCGCCGAACGAACCCAGTGAAACACCAGTGGTTTCAGGCGCGGTCTTTCCCGCAAACTTCGTGCCGAGATAGCCCCAGCCGGAGTTATTGGCAAACTGACCAATGGGCAGATAGCTCACAACCGAGGTGGGCGCGCTGCCCGCCGGAGTGTGGGATTTGGTACCGCAGGAAATGGTATAGGTTACACCCTTTGCGACCACAACAATGGAAAGAGTATTTTCTTCAGAAGTTGTGATCGTGTAGCCGCGGTTGTCGTCCGTTTCACTTTCCAGTGCCGGAGACTGTGCGACACCATTTACTGTCACAGATGTTGGGGTATCGACCCAAAGCGTAAATTCGCCGGGGATCTTGTTGGAACCGTAGCGGCCAGCGACAGTGCCAGTATTGCCGTTCCATGCGATGAACACGGGGTCGCCGGTGGAGATGCTGACGGGTTTCGATGTGTAGAAATGGAACGCATAGGTGTCAAATGTGCCGAACGAACCTCTGACATCATTGTGAACGTAGGCAGTCACAAGTGCTGCACCATCGGTCATCGTTGCAGTGTAGGTGTTGGATGCACCGGAGTAAATGTAGTTGATGCCCTGAGGCGGGTTCGGTACGTTGGAACCAAACTTGGAGATGACGAAATTGCTCGACACATCGGCAGCCGGGGTAAATACCACAGTCAGTTCCGTGCCGTTTGCGGTTTCTGCCGGAACAGCCAGATAATAGTCATAGATCGTTCCGCGTGTGCCTGTGCTCGTTGCATACTCGACGGTTTCATAATTTACGCCGGTTGCAGTAATGGTGGAAATGTTGCTGCCGTGTCCGCTCAGGGACTCGGACGTTGCAGCCGATGCGCTGATCGTAAACAGCGATACGGCCATTGCCAGCACAAGGATCAGTGCCAGCGCGCGGGAATTGAAAATCTTCCGTTTCATGCTTGACTTCCTTTCTGTCCGCATAAAATTCGTTCCTCGCAGTTAAGCCGATGCAGCCGAGGAACAGCTCTGCATCAGCGTTGGGTCTTTTATGTCACAGCAAAAGCTGCTGTAAACAACAAATTCATGCTTCACACCACAGATACGATGCCGGTTCCTGCGCTCCCGCCCGCCGCGACGTAGACCGCGTTTTCTGCCCGTTGGTGCGCTCGTTTCTTCGCGTCGCTTCGCCGGGGCAGTATGCTCTTTTGCTGTGGCTATTCAGTTGTCGGCGCGAATCGCCTTATTGAGACGGGCGAAGGCCCGGTAGATTTGTTTTGAGATCCCCCGGCTCTGCGTTCCCAATTCAGAGCCGGGGATTTCTGCGCGTCATGGGGTGACGCACTGGCAGTCGGCTCTAGGGGGTAGAGCCTGGTCTATCGCAAATCCGTTCCCAATTCGGATTGTGCAAATAAATTATTGTGCGCTTTCCTCCGCAGCCGATTCCTGCCGTTCGGCTTGCCGTGCTGCGCGCTTGGCTTCCTTTTCTGCGGCCTGCTCCTGCCGGAACTTTGTGAGCTGCCGCTGGTACTCGGCTTTGAACTCCTGCGTTTTCCGCACGTTCTTATTCTGCGGGCATTTGAACCCCTGCAATTCAAGCGCGTACATCGTTCTTCCTGTGATTTTCTCATCCAGAAGAAGATCGGCGCGGAACCGGCAGCCTTTGCCTTGAATCGGCGGTTTCTCTTTGGCTTTATTTTGCTTTTTGGCCTCAGCCTTGGCTGCTTTGTCTAGCTCTCGCTGTGTATTGAACTCCGCCTGAAACAGCGCCGTTTTTTCCAGCGCGGGCGTACTGCGCTTTGCCGCAAGCTCTCTGCTAACGCCGATCGCTTCAAGCGCATTTACCCATCCGCGGAACCGCAGTTCAATGAAATCGCCGCCAATTATTTCTGTCCTGCCGGGGATATGCCGCAGCTCCGCCTGCCGCCGCCGCAAATATGCAGCCAGCTCTTGCAATGACGCATTTTGATATTTCAGAACAAACTCGATGTTCCTGTGAGACAGCGCCGTATAGGTGCGTTGGGTCAAAACTTTTTTAAGCGCCGCCATATTTTCCTCATACGTTCTGTTCGGATTCATCGCTGCACCTCCCGTTCAGAAGATGCCGCGTTCTTCGCTGCAAGCCGCCTCAATTCGATCTCGCATAAATCCTGAACGATCTTGCGGTCACGAAAATGTGGTGGGTTTTTGATGTTGGTGATCTTGCCGCCGTAAAAGGTTCGGATAGCCTTTTGCCACGATCCGAAGCGGTATTGGATGTACTCTCCGCCGATCACCTCTACCATGGCCGGAGGATGCCCGATGTCCTCCATGCAGCTCTGCAAGTATGCCGAGAGCTGCTCCAAAGTGTCATTTTGATGCTCAAGGATGAACTGCACGTTTTTGTAGGCGATCACACGCTCAATGCGGCCATAGTTGATCTGGTCCAGATATGCTTGCCGTTGCTGCTCATTCATCGCAGATAATCCTCCTATCGATTTTTCCGCAAAAAACAAATCATCCCGCTGACGCGAGATGATCCGATTGCTTCAAAAACAAAAAACACCGATTTGCTTCAACTTTAGAAGCAAATCGGAGCCCTGTTCCGAAATACCGATAGGATCATCGTGCTATCTACCCTTTGTTTGCCAACTTCTGCACGTAACGAGATCATAAAACAGGCAGCATCTCATGCAGGCGAAGAAAAGCGATTCTCCTGACTTGGACTATGGATGCGGCTGCATCCGCGCTCTGTTTCCTACCTTCTCACGGGATTTTCTCCCGCAATGGCAACCTTTCGGCCACATAGCTTGCTGTGTAACGCTGTCTTTCGTTTCCTCCAAGCTACTTTAGAAACTTGCTCATCCTCACAGTTCCGGGCGAGTAGATTCATTGCTCTTTCATTGCAGACTATAAGGCGAGAGATAACCTGCAATTACAATTCTTCGTTGGTAAACATATTAAATTGTCAAGATTCTTCCATTCTCCGTATGTGCCAGCATAGAAGTGACATACTATCTGCACATACAAAGCATGGCGGTTTCGGCTTCATAAAGTTCTGCAAATTTACGAAGTCTCAAAAACGCAATAATCTTCTGTTTCTGACACCATTATACAATAGCACAGCAAAAAGTCAATGCGGTTCGGTATCAAAATATTGATTATTTGCGTCGTTTTCGTAAAGATCAATCGGTATTAGGTGATGCAGAATACTATTGTGCGAACATCGTATCTGTATTCGCAGTCAGAACAGCCGTCAAAAGGAGGGTGCCGTTTGCCAAAAACAGGTGAGAACATTTATAAGCGAAAAGACGGACGTTGGGAAGCGCGCTTTATCAGTGGCAGGAAACCGGATGGATGCGCAAAATACACTTCTGTCTATGCGCGCACCTATGCCGCAGCAAAGGCCAAGCTGGAGGAACGGAAACGGATGGTCGTGTCACGACCTGCCGGAAGCTGCCGCTTGACGGTAAAAGAGCTTTTTGTATGGTATCTGTCACAGGCAGAGATCAAGCCATCTACACGCGCCAGATATGTTTTTCTGATCGAGCATCATATCCTTCCGGAGCTTGGTTCGATCTTCGTCGTTTCTTTGACGGCGAAACAGCTTTCTGACTTCCTGAACCAAAAGCGTAAAAGTGGTCGGCTGCATGGCGGTGAGTTATCTGCCAAAAGCGTCCGTGACATCGGTGTTCTAATAAAAGCTGCGCTCCGGTTTGCCAGCGCAGAATACCATTTTTATTGTGATGCGCTAAACGCAAAGCTGCCGAAAGTAAAACAGCGGGAAATCGAGCCGTTTTCAGCATGGGAGCTTGAACAGCTCAAAAAAGGTCTATCGCCGTCACCCAATCACAAGGACGCTGGAATCCTGCTTTCCGCAAACGGAGGATTGCGGCTTGGTGAGGTTTGCGCCCTGCGGGTTTCAGATATTGACTTTCAAAACGGCACCGTCAGCATTGAGCGCGCCGTTCAGCGTGTCCGTCAGAATGGGAAAACGAAGCTCATCATCCAGACACCAAAGAGCGAAAAATCTGTGCGCGTTATTCCACTTCCAAACGATATGATGGCGTATTTGAAAAAAGCTGTTTCTGGTCTGTCACAAAATGCGTATATCCTGACAGGCCGAACGGATAAGCCAATGGAGCCACGCACCTATCAATACTACTTTGAATCTGT
>OHUJ01000610.1_pt1 | contig 15809 bp, 13 predicted proteins | sample 1579241 | NCBI WGS metagenome assembly OHUJ01 (sample SAMEA3882547, study PRJEB24775) | human gut metagenome | biome: human-associated habitat; feature: intestine environment; material: feces | place: Netherlands | collected 2009/2010
CGGTGCGCATGATAGGAACGGAACGTTGTTTCATTACCAGTCAGAACCACGGTTATGCGGTAGATAATAATACATTGGGAACCGATTGGGAACCGCTGTTCATCAATATGAATGACGGTTCCAACGAGGGTATCAGGCATAAAACCAAACCTTGGTTCTCGGCACAGTTCCATCCGGAAGCTGCATCGGGACCTACGGATACCGAGTTCCTGTTTGATGAGTTTGTGAAGTTGTTATAAACCGTGTATTAAAAAGAACAAGTATGAAAGACGAAATAAAGAAAGTATTGTTATTAGGTTCCGGTGCCTTGAAGATTGGCGAGGCCGGAGAGTTCGACTATTCGGGTTCGCAAGCATTGAAAGCCTTGAAGGAGGAAGGGATTGAAACGGTTCTGATCAACCCGAACATCGCTACCGTGCAGACCAGCGAAGGGGTGGCAGACCAGATTTATTTCCTGCCCGTTACTCCTTTTTTTGTGGAAAAGGTGATCGAGAAGGAACGTCCGGAAGGTATCTTGCTCGCTTTCGGCGGGCAGACGGCGTTGAATTGTGGCGTGGCTCTTTACCAAAGCGGCGTGCTGGAGAAGTATGGCGTGAAGGTATTGGGTACCCCGGTGCAGGCTATCATGGATACCGAGGATCGGGAGTTGTTCGTACGCAAGCTGGATGAGATCGACGTGAAGACGATCAAGAGCGAGGCCGTGGAGAACGCCGCTGACGCTCGTCGTGCGGCCGCTGAGCTGGGGTATCCGGTCATCGTCCGTGCCGCTTATGCGCTGGAGGGCTTGGGTTCCGGTTTCTGCGACAATGAGGAAGAATTGGACGTGTTGGTAGAGAAGGCTTTCTCTTTCTCTCCGCAAGTATTGGTGGAGAAAAGCTTGAAGGGCTGGAAAGAGGTAGAGTACGAGGTGGTGCGCGACCGCTTCGATAACTGTATCACGGTATGTAACATGGAGAATTTCGACCCGCTGGGAATCCATACGGGAGAGTCTATCGTGATTGCCCCCTCGCAGACCTTGAGCAATACGGATTATCATAAATTACGTGAGTTGGCGATCCGTATCATTCGCCATATCGGTATCGTGGGCGAGTGTAACGTGCAATACGCTTACGATCCGGAGAGTGAGGATTACCGGGTGATCGAGGTGAACGCCCGCTTGAGCCGTTCTTCGGCCTTGGCTTCTAAGGCGACCGGTTATCCGTTGGCTTTCGTGGCCGCTAAATTAGGCTTGGGCTACGGTTTGTTCGACTTGAAAAACTCCGTGACGAAAACGACTAGCGCTTTCTTTGAGCCGGCTCTCGATTACGTGGTATGTAAGATCCCTCGCTGGGACTTGGGTAAGTTCCACGGCGTGGCTCGTGAGTTGGGTTCCAGCATGAAGTCGGTTGGCGAGGTGATGGCGATCGGACGTACCTTCGAGGAGGCTATCCAGAAGGGCTTGCGTATGATCGGGCAGGGTATGCACGGTTTCGTGGAGAATAAGGAGTTGGTGATCGAGGATATCGATAAGGCGTTGCACGAGCCTACCGATCGCCGCATCTTCGTTATCTCGAAGGCATTCCGGGCCGGTTATACGGTAGACCAGATTCATGAGCTTACCAAGATAGACCGATGGTTCCTACAGAAACTATATGGAATCATGCAGACCTCCAAGGAGCTTCACGCTTTCGATATGAAGGGGATCCAACGTTGGCGCATCAATCCGGAGTTGATCCGCCGGGCGAAGATACAAGGGTTCTCTGATTTCCAGATCGCCCGTGCGATCGGTCTCGACGGGGATGTGGAGAAGGGTATGATGTTGGTTCGCCAGTTCCGTAAGGAGCATGGCATTCTTCCGGCGGTGAAACAGATCGATACCTTGGCCGCCGAGTATCCGGCGCGGACGAATTACCTGTACCTGACGTATAGCGGTACGGAAAACGACGTGACGTACTTGGGCGATCATCGCTCGATTGTAGTGCTGGGTTCCGGCGCTTACCGCATCGGTAGCTCGGTGGAGTTCGACTGGTGTGGCGTGCAGGCCTTGAATACGATCCGTAAGGAGGGTTACCGCTCCGTGATGATCAACTACAATCCCGAGACGGTATCTACCGACTATGATATGTGCGACCGCCTTTATTTCGACGAGCTTACCTTCGAGCGTGTGATGGATATTCTCGAACTGGAGAATCCCCACGGGGTGATTGTCTCTACCGGTGGTCAGATACCGAATAACCTTGCCCTGCGCCTCGATGCGCAGAAGGTACCTATTCTCGGCACAAGCGCCAGGAGCATCGACAATGCCGAAGACCGTGACAAGTTCTCCGCCATGCTCGACCGCATTGGTGTAGACCAACCCGAATGGCGGGCGCTGACCTCCCTGGAGGACATCAACGCCTTTGTGGATAAGGTGGGCTTCCCGGTATTGGTCCGTCCTTCCTACGTATTGTCCGGCGCTGCGATGAACGTCTGTTCCAACCGGGAGGAGCTGGAACGCTTCCTGAAGCTGGCGGCGAATGTCAGCAAGAAACATCCCGTAGTGGTGAGCCAGTTCATTGAGCATGCCAAGGAGGTGGAGATGGATGCTGTGGCGCAAGATGGAGAGATTATCGCGTACGCCATCAGTGAGCATATCGAGTTTGCCGGAGTGCATTCCGGTGACGCCACTATCCAGTTCCCGCCACAAAAGTTGTATGTGGAGACGGTGCGCCGCATCAAGCGCATCAGCCGCGGGATTGCCCGTGAGCTGAACATCTCCGGTCCGTTCAATATCCAGTATCTGGCACGCGAGAACGACATCAAGGTGATTGAGTGCAACCTCCGTGCCAGCCGTTCGTTCCCGTTTGTCAGCAAGGTGCTGAAGATAAACCTTATTGAACTTGCCACGAAGGTGATGCTCGGCATTCCGGTACAGAAGCCGGACAAGAATCTGTTCGATTTGGATTACGTAGGCATCAAGGCGAGCCAGTTCTCCTTCAACCGTCTGCAGAAGGCCGACCCGGTACTGGGTGTGGATATGGCAAGCACGGGCGAGGTGGGTTGCATCGGCAGCGATACTTCCTGCGCCATTCTCAAGGCGATGCTCTCCGTGGGATATCGTATTCCAGAGAAAAATATCCTGCTTTCTACCGGTACTCCGAAGCAGAAAGTGGACATGCTTTCTGCCGCGCGTATGCTTCAGAAGAAGGGGTATAAGATATTTGCCACGGGTGGTTCCAGCAATTTCCTTACGGAGAACGGTGTGGAGAATACGCGCGTCTACTGGCCCAGCGAACCCGAACGCCAGCCACAGGCACTCGACATGCTGCACCGCAAGGAGATAGACATGGTTGTCAATATTCCGAAGAACCTCACCGCAGGCGAGTTGGATAACGGCTACAAGATACGCCGTGCCGCCATCGACCTCAATATTCCGTTGATAACGAATGCCCGTCTGGCAAGTGCGTTCATCAATGCATTCTGCACGATGACGCCGGATGATTTGGCTATCAAGTCGTGGGCGGAGTACAAATGATGATTTAATTTGCTATCTTTGCTGAAAACTAAGTTCGATGGAAACAATTTTGACCCAATACTATCAATCTCCTTATGGCGAGTTGCTCCTCGGCTCTTTCGGCGATAAACTCTGCCTATGCGACTGGATGCTGAACGAGAAACGTAGAGTAACCGTTGATAAGCGCATACGGCAGGCGCTGCATGCCGATTATGAGGAAGGCACTTCGGAAGTGATTGCAAGGGCAATCATTCAGTTGGATGAGTATTTTGCCTGTAAGCGGACCATATTCGATGTTCCACTGCTTGCAGTCGGAACAGAATTCCAGCGGACGGTGTGGCAGGAGTTGCAGAACATCCCTTACGGAAAAACAGTGTCCTACGGCGAGCTTTCACGAAAGCTGGGCAATCCGAAAGCCGTACGTGCGCTGGCGGCTGCCAATGGGGCAAATGCCCTCTCCATACTCATCCCCTGCCATCGTGTGGTGGGCAGCAACCATACGCTGATAGGCTATGCCGGTGGACTGGCAGCCAAACAAGGGATGCTGGCATTGGAAGCGGACTCTTGCGACGGACCGTCAGGCTCCCGTATAGGACAGCTGTTTTGAGGTCAGGTTTGTTTCTGGTATTCCGCCGGTGTCATCCCCGTCATACGTTTGAAGAACTTTGAGAAGAACGACGGATTGGGAAAGTTCAGTTCGTCTGATATTTGAAACACCAGTAGATTACTGTGTTTCAGCAATACTTTGGCTTCGAGGATAACTGCTTGATTAATCCATTGCATCACGGTTTGTCCGCTTGTTTCACGTATCACCGAGCTCAGATAGTGCGGTGTCAGGCATAGTTTGTCGGCATAGAAGTTGACGCTGCGTTCGTGCTTGCTGTGTTGGTTCACCAAAGCGATGAAGCGGCGGAATAGCTCTTCCTGGCGTGAAAGGCGTGACGGAGTTGACTTGCATGTGTGCTCGTGGATATACTTAAGGTTATAGAGAAGTGAGACAATCAAGTGCTGTACAGCTCCGCGGCGGTAGGGCAAACAATGTAGTATATTCCACAATAAAGAGAAGAAGCTGCTGATGTGTGCCCATTCCTCGTTGTTGCATGAAAGGCGGATTCCGTTTCGTGTATAAGCTTCCGAAAGAATGGAATTCTGTAGTACGGGCAGAAAATTGGCAGTGGGCATGATGATTTGGAATTCGTAGTCGGGACTGACTTCCGATATTTCTATCAGCGAATTGTCAGGGATGATAATAATATCGTGGGCTGTAGCTTCATATTCGATAAGATTGATGGAGATTCGGCCCTTACCTTGCATGATGCGTACAATCCTTCCTTCTTTGGCACGATAAGGTTGCTGGGTGCGGAATAGCCTGAATCCCATTGCTTGAAAACTGATGACCATTCCCAAATCGTCGTTTATAAATCTGTATTCGGAATGTTCTATAAAATCCGGATTGTTGCGGATGTCCTCGAATGCGACGCTTATCGGTTTGTTCTTTTCCATATCTTTCCCTTTATGAATAATGTATATTTCCACCGCAAAGATAATAAAGTGTTCCTATTATTTGTCTTTTTCTACGAAATGTCGTACTATTAGAACATCTTTGCGCACAAATGGATTGTAAGGTTATAGGGTTATGCCTTTATCTTTGCATGTGTATAGAACAAAACCATGTAGAATAAACAAGAAACAGAATGGATATGAAACGAACCGTTTTCTTTTTTACCCTTTCTCTTGCCGCCATGCTGGCACATGCCCAGCTCACGTTGGAAGAGTGCCAGCGCCGGGCGCAAGACAATTATCCGTTGGTCAGGCAATACGGACTGATAGAAAAGGCACGCGGGTACGACCTCTCCAATGCCGGAAAAGGTTACTTGCCCCAGTTTTCCCTATCCGGCAAGGCCACGTACCAGAGTGACATCACCCGGCTACCGGTCGAAATCCCTAATCTCGACATCAAGACTGCTTCGAAAGACCAGTACCAGGTGATGCTCGAAGTGCAGCAGACCCTCTGGGATGGTGGGGATATACGTTCCAGAAAACGATTGACGCGTGCCGCCTCGGAAGTGGAACTGGAAAAACAGCATGTAGACATGTATGCCTTGACTGACCGGGTGAACCAGCTCTTTTTCGGCATCCTGCTGTTGGACGAACAGCTGAAACAGAACAGCCTCTTGCAAGAAGATTTAGGAAGAACCCACAAGCAGGTAGCCGACTATATAGCCAATGGCATCGCCACCCTGAGCGACCTGGATGCAGTCAGCGTAGAGCAACTGAACACCAGGCAGCACCGTGTGGAATTGGAGACCACCCGCCGTGCATACCTCAGCATGCTTGCTGCCTTTACGGGCAAGGATCTCTCTTCCGAAACGGTTTTATTGAAACCGGCTGCCGAAGAAAACATAGACCGGCAGATGAACAACCGCCCCGAACTTCGTTGGTACGATGCGCAGGGAGAGCAACTCCACCAGCAGGAGGCAGCCTTGAACACCCGGTTGATGCCGCGTTTCGGCCTTTTTGTACAAGGGGCATACGGCAATCCGGGATTGAATATGCTGAAAGATGAATTCAACGCCTATTACATGGCGGGGGTGCGCATGTCCTGGAATTTCGGCAGTCTGTATACGTTGAAGAACGACCGCCGCAGGATAGACAATACCCGCCAACAGATAGAGACCGGCCGGGATGTGTTCCTTTTCAACATTCGCCTGCAGGCTACGCAGCAGGATGCAGGCATTGTATCCATGCGCCGCCAGATGGCGGATGATGACGAGATTATCCGTCTGCGTGGGAATATCCGCCGTGCAGCCGAGGCCAAGGTGCAGAACGGGACAATGACCGTGACCGATATGCTGCGGGAGATTACCAATGAAAGTATGGCACGACAGACCAAGGCATTGCATGAGGTGCAGTTGCTGATGAACATCTGGCAGCTGAAATATACGCTGAACAATTAATGACTATAATCCGTAATTTATAACTTGAAATAGTATGAAATCATTGAAATTATTTCCTTTTTTATTTCTCCTTGCCGCCTGTACCGGCGGTACTCCGAAATATGATGCGACGGGAACGTTCGAGGCTACCGAAGTCATCGTTTCTGCCGAGGCGTCCGGAAAACTGCTGAGTTTCGACATCGAGGAAGGCACGACACTGATAGACGGGCAGGAAGTAGGCATTATAGATACCGTCCAACTCTATCTGAAGAAACTCCAGTTGGAGGCCAGTGTCAAGTCCGTGGAAGGCCAGCGGCCTGATATCCTGAAACAAGTAGCCGCCACTCAGGAACAGATTGTGCAGGCTCGACGCGAACGCGACCGTGTGTCCAATCTGCTCCGTGTGGGTGCCGCCAACCAGAAGCAACTCGATGATGCCGAGTCCCTTCTCGAAGTCCTCCGCAAGCAGCTCGACGCACAGAACTCCACCCTGCGCAACAGTGACCGGAGCCTGACGTGGCAAAGTTCCTCTGTCGGCATCCAGGTGGCGCAGATAGAAGACCAGTTGCGCAAATGCCACATCACCTCTCCGCTGACGGGAACCGTCCTTGCCCAATATGCCGAAGCCGGAGAACTGGCTGCTCCCGGCACCCCTCTTTTCAAAGTGGCGGATATGGAGCAGATTTACCTCCGTGCCTACATCACCTCCGAGCAGCTTGCCGAAATCAAGCTGGGGCAGCAAGTGAAGGTTTATGCGGATTATGGAAAGGAAGTGCGGAAAGAATACCCTGGCATCGTCACCTGGATTTCCGATACGTCCGAATTCACTCCAAAAACTATCCTGACGAAAGACGAGCGCGCCAATCTGGTCTATGCCGTAAAGATTGCCGTGAAGAATGACGGGATGCTGAAAATAGGAATGTATGGAGGCTGTAACTTTAACTAATATCTCCAAACGTTACGGCAGCGTGGAAGCCCTGCGGGGTGTCTCTCTGTCAGTGGCTCCCGGTGAGCTTTTCGGCATCATCGGGCCGGACGGTGCGGGCAAGACATCGCTTTTCCGCATCCTCACCACTTTGCTGCTTGCCGACGGAGGCTCGGCCTCGGTCTGCGGTCTGGATGTGGTGAAGGACTACAAAGCCATCCGCAGGCGGGTGGGGTATATGCCCGGACGCTTCTCCCTCTATCCGGACTTGACGGTAGAGGAGAATCTCAATTTCTTCGCCACCGTCTTCCACACCACCATCGAGGAGAATTATGATTTGGTGCGCGACATTTACCGGCAGATAGAACCTTTCCGCAAGCGCCGCGCCGGAGCGTTGTCCGGCGGCATGAAGCAGAAACTCGCCCTTAGCTGTGCCCTTATCCATAAACCGGATGTCCTCTTTCTGGACGAACCCACTACGGGCGTCGACCCCGTGTCCCGCAAGGAATTCTGGGGAATGCTTCGCCGACTGAAGGAGCAGGGTATCACCATCATTGCTTCCACCCCCATCATCGACGAAGCGCGCCAATGCGACCGCATCGCCACCCCCGACCGTATCCTGACACGCTTTGCGGGCATCCTCTGCCCTCCGGGCTTGCAGCACGAACGGGTGGAAAACCACGAAAACAAGGTGATTGAAGTGGAAGGGTTGACCAAGCGGTTCGGTAATTTCACCGCTGTAGACCACATCTCCTTCCAAGTCCATCGGGGCGAGATTTTCGGTTTCCTGGGAGCCAACGGGGCAGGCAAGACCACCGCCATGCGCATGCTTACGGGACTTAGCCGCCCCACCGGCGGCAAGGCATGTGTGGCAGGTTTCGATGTGGCTTCCCAACCCGAAGAAGTGAAGAAGAACATCGGCTACATGAGCCAGAAATTTTCCCTTTACGAAGACCTCAAGGTGTGGGAGAATATCCGCCTCTTTGCCGGTATCTACGGCATCCCCGAAGCGGAGATTGCCCCCAAGACGGATGAGCTGCTCCTCCGCCTCGGGCTGGAAAAGGAACGGGATACACTGGTGAAAAGCCTTCCGCTGGGCTGGAAGCAGAAGCTGGCCTTCTCCGTCTCCATCTTCCACCGTCCCAAGATTGTCTTTCTGGATGAGCCTACGGGTGGGGTGGACCCTGCCACGCGCCGCCAGTTCTGGGAGCTGATTTACCAGGCTGCCGACGAGGGCATCACCGTCTTTGTCACCACCCACTTTATGGACGAGGCAGAGTATTGCGACCGCATCTCCATCATGGTAGACGGCGTCATCCGTGCACTCGACACTCCCGGGGAGCTGAAACGGCAGTTCAATGCCACTACGATGGACGATGTATTCCAACAACTGGCTCGTCAAGCCGTGCGAACCGCCGACTGAAAATCCGTGAAATCCGCATTATCCGAGCCTAAATATAAATATAGACAATGAAACAATTCATATCTTTCATCCGAAAATATCTTCCGCGACCGGCGCACGATGCTGATTCTGCTGGGCATGCCCATCGTGCAGATAATCCTTTTCGGTTTTGCCATCACCACCGAGGTGAAGAACGTGCGTGTGGCGGTGCTCGACCCGTCGAATGACGTAGTTACCCGCCGTATCATCGACCGCATGGATGCAAGCGAATACTTCACCGTCATCTGCCGCCTGCATTCTCCCGCCGATATGGAGGCTTCTTTCGGAAGAGGGGAGATTGACATGGCGCTTGTTTTCAGCGAGCGTTTCTCGGACAAGCTTTATACCGGCGAGGCGCGCGTGCAGCTTGTCTCCGACGCCACAGACCCCAATATGGCGACTATGCAGGCAGGCTATGCCGCAAACATCATCTCCTCTGCCGGGCAGGAGATGCTTCCGCCGGGAGTGCATGCCGCTGCCATTGTACCCCAGCTCAAGCTGCTGTACAATCCGCAGATGAAGAGTGCCTACAACTTCGTGCCGGGTGTCATGGGACTTATTCTGATGCTGATTTGCGCCATAATGACCTCCATCTCCATTGTGCGCGAGAAGGAGACGGGGACGATGGAGGTCCTGCTGGTTTCTCCCGTCAAACCGCTTTTCATCATTCTGGCAAAGGCGGTGCCCTATTTTGTGCTGTCGTTTGTCAACTTGACCACCATTCTTCTACTTTCGGTCTATGTGCTCGATGTTCCCGTGGCGGGCAGCTTGTTCTGGCTGGTGGTGGTGTCGCTGCTATTCATTTTTGTCTCCCTGGCGCTGGGGCTGCTGATTTCCACGGTCACCCGGACGCAGGTTGCCGCCATGCTGGTGTCCGGACTGATGCTGATGATGCCCACCATGTTGCTTTCGGGCATGATATTCCCCATTGAGAGTATGCCCGTTATCTTGCAGGCCATTTCAGCTGTGCTTCCTGCACGCTGGTATATCCAGGCGGTGCGTAAGCTGATGATTGAGGGAGTGGATGTTTCGCTTGTGCTGATGGAGGTCGGCATACTTGCCACGATGGCGGTATTGCTGATAACGGTGAGTTTCAAGAAATTCAAGCATCGGCTTGAGTAAAGAGCGGATATGAATTTTATATTAATTATTCAGGCAGAAGAACATAAGGACAAAAGGATACGGGAAATCTGTTCTTTTGTTCTTATGTCTAAAATCTTTAAAATATCGTCTTATGATAAAGTTTCTCATTGAAAAGGAATTCAAGCAGTTGTTCCGCAACTCCTTCCTGCCCAAGCTGATTTTCATTTTCCCGTGCATGATTATGATACTGATGCCCTGGGCCGCCAATCTGGAGATAAAGAACATCAATCTGAATATAGTGGACAATGACCACAGCGTCTTGTCTCGCCGTCTGGTAGATAAAATCGGTGCATCCACTTATTTCCGCCTGACAGCGCTTCCCGATACATATGATGAGGCTTTGCTGGCCATTGAAGCAGGTTCGGCAGATGTCGTGCTGGAGATTCCCCGTGATTTCGAAAAGGATTGGGTGAAGGGAGAGGCGCCCCGCCTGCTGGTGACGGCCAATGCCGTGAACGGCACGAAGGGCAGTCTGGGAGGATCCTACTTGTCTTCCATCATCAGTGACTATACCCGTGAACTGGGTTCGGAGTCGTCTTCGCAAGGGCTTGCCGGGAAGCCGCTTCCCCGGGTGGACATCACTACGCAGAACCTTTACAACCCCACGCTGAACTACAAGCTTTTCATGATTCCTGCCCTCATGGTAATGCTGCTGACGCTGATTTGCGGTTTTCTCCCTGCCCTCAATGTGGTGGGCGAGAAGGAGGCGGGCACCATCGAGCAGATAAATGTCACCCCCGTCGGCAAGTTCACTTTCATTGCCGCCAAACTGATACCTTACTGGCTGATAGGTTTTGTGGTGCTGACCATCTGTTTCGTTCTGGCATGGGTACTTTACGGCATTCTGCCGGCGGGACATTTCCTCACTATCTACGGCATGGCGCTGTTTTTTCTACCGGTGGTGTCGGGGTTCGGGCTGGTCATATCCAATCATTCGACCACGTTGCAGCAGGCCATGTTTGTCATGTGGTTCTTCATGCTTATCCTTATTCTGATGAGTGGTCTTTTCACCCCTATCCACAGTATGCCTGAGTGGGCGCAATGGATTACGTGCATCAATCCGCTGCGCTATTTTGTAGAGGTAATGCGTACCATCTATCTCCGTGGCGGCGGATTTGCCGAACTGCTGCCGCAGTTGGGAGCCTTGTTGGTCTTTGCATTGGTCTTCAATCTGTGGGCGGTAAAAAGTTATAAGAAAAGCAGTTAACTGATTTTTCCATATTAGCATCCCATTTGGCTCTTTTTCTTGAAAAAGGGCTACACCATTTGCCTTGGATAGCTACACCCTTTTGTGTTTAAGGCTACGCCATGAGGAGGAAAAGGTGTAGCCCTTTTATTATGGATAATAAAAGCTGTTTTTTGTGCGGAAAAAGAGTACAAGTAGTGATATGTATCTAATGATAAAGACAACTGTTATACTTGTCAATTAATTGATAGAGTTTATATGATATTTATCAGTTTCATTATTGGAGAAAACTCTTATCTTTGCACGCGAATAAATAAATATCTTATACCAAAATGAATACACAGACTACTTATCTTGCCTCGAAACCGCATTATGAGATTCTTGACGGACTTCGTGGCGTGGCGGCTGTCATGGTTATTATCTTCCATCTTTTTGAAGCACATGCAGGCGGCAGCCATCTTACTCAAATTATCAATCATGGCTATCTGGCAGTGGATTTCTTTTTCATGCTTTCCGGTTTTGTTATCGGTTATGCTTATGATGACCGTTGGAACCGGATGACCGTGGGCACTTTCTTCAAACGCCGTATCATTCGCCTGCATCCTATGGTGATTATGGGAAGCATTGTGGGCGCTGCCTTTTTCTATTTTCAGGAGTCGCCTTGTTTTCCACCTATCGAGAATACGTCCATCGGAACAATGCTGCTGGTGATGTTGCTGGGCTGTACCTTGCTTCCTCTTCCGCTGAAGTTCGACATTCGCGGCTGGACGGAAATGCATCCGTTGAATGGCCCGGCATGGTCGCTCTATTATGAATATATCGGTAATATCCTGTATGCGTTGTTTGTACGCAAGTTCAATAAGGTGGCCCTGTCGGTGCTGGTATTTGTGGCAGGGTGTTTTACGGTATACCGTTGTCTGACTGCTCCTGCCGGCGATATTGTGGGTGGTTGGGCCTTGAACTGGGAACAGCAGTATGTGGGTATGGTCCGGCTGATGTATCCGTTCTTCGGCGGATTGCTTCTGTCACGCCTCGGCTGGCTGATACGGCTTGAAAAGCGTGCTTTCTGGTGGTGCAGCCTGCTGATTGTGGTGGTTCTTTCCATTCCCCGTATCGGAGGTGAGGATGGTTACTGGATGAACGGGCTTTACGAGGCTTTCTGTATTATCTGCATCTTCCCGGTCATTGTTTCGATGGGAGCCGGCGGCAAGGTGACCGGTAAGCGCTCTACTGCCGTATGCAAGTTCCTGGGAGATATTTCCTATCCGATTTATATCACCCATTATCCGCTGGTATACACTTATACGGCTTGGGTATGCAACAATAACGCTACAATGGCAGAAGGTATCCCTTATATGATACTTACTTTCGTGGGAGCTGTTGTCCTTGCTTATGCTTGTTTGAAACTATACGACGAACCGGTGCGCAAGTGGCTGACAGACCGTTTTCTGAAAGGGAAGAAGAAATAGTTCCGTATGGCTATGGATATAAAAAATCTCCCGTTGCATTATCTTGTGCAGCGGGAGATTTTCTTTTTAATGGCCGGGCGTTATTTTACGTCGATGAATTTCTTGGCCTTTTCTTTTTCTGCTTCTGTAAACTTAGGCAATGTAATGTTCAACACGCCGTTTTCTACATGGGCGCCAATCTTTTCCTTATCGACATCGTCCGGAAGAATCATGGTTTGCTGGAACTTGGTGTATGAGAATTCGCGGCGCAAGTAGCGGCCTTCCTTCTTTTCGTCCTTGTTGTTCTCTTCCTTGCTTTCTGTTTTCTTTTCCATGCTGATGACCAGATTGTTTTCTTCGTCGATGTGAACGTTGAAGTCTTCTTTTGTCATACCGGGAGCAGCCAATTCAACTTTGTACTCTTTTGCAGTTTCGAATACGTTGATGGCAGGGGCGGTGGCATTTGCTTTTACCATCCAATCATTGTCAAAGAAATCATTAAAAATACTCGGTAACCAATTTTGGTTTCTTCTTACAGGCATCATAGTTATAGTCTCCTATTGTTTAAGTTAAACATGCTATTTAGTTTTGAACTCCGGTTCTTTGTCTTCGGGTGTCTGCCTTTTGGGCTTTTCACCGTCCGTTTCTTGAACCGTCGTTCGCTAACTATATTGCAAACCTTATGCCAACCGGTTTTTGTTGACTCTATTGACTATTTGTCATTAAAAATCTGACTTATTTGCTTGTTTAATGCCATTTTGCTATCTTATTTATTTAAAATTGATAGATTTTCAGACTAATTTAAAACGCATTCTCCAACGCTTGGCTTCTTCGTTCCAATCGTGGCTGATGATTTTGAAGGTTCCGATTTCTGATGTATTCTCCACATGTACTCCGATGCAGAGGCATTCGTCGTAATCGCCTACTTTTACGACACGTACCGTTTCCGAAGCACCATCGGGCAGGCGTTCCAAGTCGAAACGTCCTTGCGCTTCCTCTTGCGTAATGAATTCTGTTGTGATGGGCAGCTGTCGGGCGATTACCTCGTTTACGGCCTCTTCCAGCTTCTTTATTTCTTCTTCCGTGGGGCAGGCGGCAAGACGGTAGTCCAGCTTGCTTTTCTTCCGTTCTATGTGTGCTGATATGGAGCGGCCGCAACCGAATAACCTTATCATGGTCTGGTTGATGATGTGCTCCGTTGTATGCATAGGAGGGTACTCCTGCTTGTTGTGGTCATTGAGATGAGGTTGTTGTTCCATGTATAATTTCAATTGTTGGTATATAATTTGATATTTTATCGTTTGAGGTTGGCCAGCACTTCTTCTTTCAAGATACTGTATATATGTATGTCTGTATATTCTCCAGAAGCCAGCAGTTCTCCGCAACGTTCTGTTCCCTCATGGATGAAACCGAGGCGAACCGGTACTGCGTTGCTGGCTGTATTGCCCACGGCACAGCGAATTTGTATCCGCTTTATCTCTTTTTCTTGTACGGCCCACAGACACAGCTTGCGGACACTTTCAGTAATGATGCCCCGGTGCTGGTATTCCGGCAGTAGCCAATAGCCGAGTTCTGTACGGTGGTTGTCGAAATCGGAGAAATGGAAACCTATCAGTCCGCAGATTTCATGCTGCTGGTTCCAAATGCCGAATATAGGTTCATTTCGTTCGGCAGGAGCAGATAGTACTTGACGTAAAAAAGCTTCTTCATCAGCTGTTGTGCGCATATTATCCACAAATGGCAGCCATGTTCTTAAGTAGTCCCGGTGTGTGTCGATGGCATGGTAGATGGCTGCAGCATCTTCTATTCTGATTTCCTGCAGATAAATGTCCGGAAGGATGGGGAAGGAAATGGGAGAGGAGAGGATATGTACGTCCCCTGATTGGGAAAGCTGTATCCTTTCCCTGATTTTTCCCCAGGCATGTGTATTGAACAGACAGCTTTCACGCATGGTGTGATACATCTCCTTGAACCGGGACATGGGGATAGTGAAGCTCAATAAGTCCGCTTCGAAGTATGGGCGGACGGAGGGGTCGAAGAATCCCAGGAAAGTGCGTTTCCCTTGTTTCCGATTTTCAATGATGGTTTGGGTAATGACGGAGCAACAGCCGGAGCCGAATGGGGCTGCCACGGCATCCGATGCATTGTTGTCGAAGAAGGTCCATGTCGCCAGTCCGGATAGAATGTCGGGAGTTGGCAGGAACAGCAGTCCTTCCACTTCATCAAAGGAAGGTATCTTGTCTATGCGGGCAAAATGCAGATAGGTTTTGTCAGTTCTGGAAATCTGTAGCTCATTGACAAAATCTACCACCATTTCGGGAGTCTTCTTGTATTTCTCTTTCAAGGAGACAAAACCCGGGACGCGCTCGGGCATTTCTGTAAATCCGGTATAGAACTTGCCTCCTCCGCAGGTGATTGTTTCGTTGCTGAGACTGACGGTTTTGCCGTCTCTGACTTGTTTCATGCATTTGAAGAGACAACCGGTTACTTTCTCTGTAGATGCCCCCATTCGGTCTGAATACCAAAAGGCGATGGGGAGTTCGGCGTGTTGGCCGAAAGCTTCCTGATAATTGGCAATAAATGTGTGTATATTCATGATGCTCGGATGATATTATGATATGGTCTTTCTTTGGATTTTCCGTAAAGGTAATTCAATATTTTGATTCTTTTGCTTGCAGTATGCCTTTTTATCACTCTGCTTTCGAGCTTTTAATGATAGTAGAATAGGTTTTTATGGTATTTTAATTACTTTTGCATGAGGATTCTCAAAAAGTATTGCCTTTAACTAATCGGAAAGCCGGATGAAAAATATAATCATATTCTTGTGTCTTTGCACCATCTGTATGTGCCGCCTTCATGCTGCAGACAGCAGCCGGGCGGATTCTTTACTGCTGAAACTGGACCAGGCGATAAAGGAGCGTCCCATATACATGGAGCAGAAAGAGCTGAAACTGGTGGAACTGAAAAGACTGTTGCATCGGCAGATACCGGATGAAGAACGTTTTGCCATTCTTGGCACATTGCTGGATGAGTACCGTTCGTTCAATACGGATTCTGCATTGCACATGGCCGAGGAAAGGGAACAGATAGCCATACGTCTTGGAAACCGAGAATACATAGACAATGCCCGCATGAATAAAGCAGATGTTTTGGGAATGACCGGTATGTATAAGGAAGTTATGGATTTGATGCGGAATATCCGCCATATGGATATATGGATGAGAATGGAGAGTATGTAGGATTTGACCTGGATGTGGC
>OHUJ01000635.1_pt1 | contig 15313 bp, 8 predicted proteins | sample 1579241 | NCBI WGS metagenome assembly OHUJ01 (sample SAMEA3882547, study PRJEB24775) | human gut metagenome | biome: human-associated habitat; feature: intestine environment; material: feces | place: Netherlands | collected 2009/2010
CGCAATTACAATGCCTACAACTGTGAAAAGTCTGTTTTTTTTCATGCTTTTATCTCCTCGTGTCCTTTTACCTATATAACGGTCAAGATCAAAAATGGGGACAGACTTTTTTGAAATTATTTTTCATATCCTGTTAATGGGTTGTCACTTTCCTGCGCAACATTCTTGTGGTACAATTTGTAACAAGCAGTCGCTGCAACGAATACCCATAATGTGCAAGAATAAATTTACTTGCTCACTTAGAATGGATGGCTGCAGGGCTATCCATGAGGAAACTTATATGATGATACTCCTATTTAGTGTTTTGAATGATGAACAACGTGCGCTGGTAGAGCGGATATTCCATGAGCATCATATCCGCTTCCAGCGCATTTCGTTTAATATTGTGAAGTCAGAGGAAACCGCAGAAGATGTCGTTTCCACCGCATTTATAAAAATCATGGACAATATCGAAAAAATTTCTGATTTACCCGGTCCCCAAATGACCGCTTTCTGCGTTACCATAGTGAAAAACGCTTCTATTGACGTGTTGCGTCAATTACAACAGAGTGTTCACATTGATTACTGGGACAATATTTCGGACGAGGACACGGACGATATTGAAGATGAATGTATTCACAATGCCGATGTACATAGGCTGACTGAGGTAATAGATCAGCTTAATCCCGATGATCGGCATTTTATATATCTTCGCTATACGCTGGAAATGGGATATAGAGAGATTGGGGAATTGCTGAACATTTCGGAGGATGCCGCAAAAAAACGTGGGCAGCGGCTCATTAAGAAGCTCCAAAAACTGTATGAGGAAAGGTGACGATATGGATATGAATTGGCAGGCCATGCTGCATGAAGCAGCAAATGCCAGCTTTGAAAAGGATATAGAAGTTCGCGCTGCCGCCGATAATGACGCCTGCTCCTGTGTAGATTTGCCGAAAGCAAAGATCCGAGAATTGAGCGAAAAGATTCTGCACTTGCCGCATCAGGGAATTGTTCTGCTATTTAGTAGATACTGCTTCCGGCTATCTCCCCAAAAAACGGAAGAGTTCTTCCAAATGAAAAATGCAAAGGGTCGCTTCCGCTTTTACTGTGAACTACTTTCTTCAAGCATGGGGCTTAGCTCGGAGCAAATGATTTCGGATGTTTCTCTCAATCGCGCCTGTAAAATTGCTATGAAAGACTATTTACGCACGGAACTAAAAGGGGATGCTGCTGTAAGTAGTGCCGGAAAGAGCCGAACGCATATTGTGTTCAGGCGGTTCGGCAAAGCTGTTGCAGTCGCAGCAATTACCATAACCCTGTTATTCTCAACGGCTATGGTAGCTAGTGCACAGTTCAGGGAAAAAGTGATTGCGTGGGTAGTTGAGACATTTGAAAAATACAGTATCTTTGAACTGCAAAGCGACGGGGAAAATACGCAGTCTGATTTGCAGAGCTATAAGCCTACCTATCTTCCAGACGGGGCGGAATTGAAGAATACGGTTGAACAGCCGGAAATGCTTGCCTATGAATATGCCATCAACGAATCGAGTTATTTTAATATTCTTCTTAGTAAATCAGATACACGGATTTACGCCGACGCAGAAAATACAGAAATTGAATCGTTTGATAAGGGCGGTGTGATCGGCTACTACTTCAAGAAAGATGATTTGAATTATATTTGCTATGAGCGGGATGGCGATTTCTTTTCTATATATGGCTCTATTGATATGGACGAACTGATAAAAATTGCCGCTGGTATAACAACAGAATGATATACTCATCTTAGCTGAACAAATCGTGATTTCAGGAGGTATAATAAAATGTCAGACGTATATAAAAACTGTCCAGCTTTTGAAAATGATAAATTTCTATTATCCAAATGAAGATCGAATGAGACAAGCTATTGAGTTTTGGCTTAGTTCATATTCATCCCAATGGTTTGTCAGGTGGACAATTAACAGATAACTTCCAGCTTGCTGTAATCGTTCCTATCATGGTTTGGGACTGGCACGCCATAACAAGAAGCTGCCCAATGGACAGTTTCTTCTCCATTGCGGGAGCTTTTTGCAAATACTGTTTTATGGGAACTTGGCAAAAACATTGTCCCTTTTTCTGTGTTTGTCCGTTATATAAGTAAATCCACAAAACAGGAGATGAGATAAGCGATGGCAAAGGTAAATACTTTATGGGAGCATTTGTGTGGGTCTGCTTATTTCCCTTGCCCGCTATGGAGGCTGCGACTTAAAATCAGCAGGACAAGCGCATAGCTTATATAGTCGATGTTTAGGTTATGCGCTGCCGATGGTTTTATCTACTAATTTTCCATGCTCTCAATGGGCATTGATACCAAACGAGGGGGATGGCTATGAAAAATATTTTAAAAATAATGCTTATGATGATTACAATTTATACGATAACAGGTTCTGCTGTGTATGCCGCGGAAATACCGGTTTCAGATCAGGATCAGTTAATAACGAGCCGTGATTGGACAGAAATCAGTAATTTACAGGATGAAATGAAAAAAGAAGAGCCGGATGCAACCATCGATTATGACAAGGCATTAAAAGTATATGTGGATTGTAATCTTATAAAATTGCAGACGGCAGATACGAAAAAACTCACAAGTGCTCTGGAAAGTGCAAATTATGTATGGGTCATTCCTTTTAAAATGGAAAAGACGTATGGAATGTTTACCGTAGCCAAAGGACTTCCTTTGAGTGAAGAAGCAAAGTCCGTATTGACAAAAGCAGAACAGGAAGAAGTAAAAAATCATGCTGGAAAATGGATGATTACAGAGACAGCAGAACATACAGTGGAACCTTACTATGATATACTTCTGGAAAAACGAGAGGCATTATCGGACTGTATGAGAGTAGTACTGGTGGGAAGTCAACCGGGAATGAGACAGCCGGTTGCACTTGGGATGGATGATGAAACAGCACGTATCTGGATTTCGTTGGGGTATCAGTATCCGGTTATGGAGAAAATTCCGGAAACTCAAAATGTGGAAAGCGGTGTCTATTCATTTGATTCTGTAGCGGAGATTTCAGATACTTATATTGAAGATTCTGAGGTAAGTACAGGAGCTGGAGTACAGAGCAGAAGTTCGATGAAATATGTGGCTGGCATTGGAATTATAGTGATAGGAAGCATATTAATCCTTAGTGTTTTAAAGAAAAAGAAATTGGAGGATTATGAATGAAGAAAATCAGTCTGTACTTATTAATTTTTACAATGCTATATTGTCTGTGTGCGTGTGGAAAAAATTCTGATGCAAAATCAAACAGTAGAGAAGATGATGGCAGAAAAGAACAAAAGATAATCATATCATCAATTCAGGTTGCTTCAAATACGAAGGTTATGCGTGCAAAGGTGTTCCTTCCGAACGTAAAATCTTTGGAAGGAACAAATTATTGGTTAGGTGGGTTAGATACTACCAGTAAGGTGGATGTAATAGATACAGGTGATGGTATTCAGATCAATGTGTGCGGCTTTTATTCCGATGATACTGCGTGGAAAAATCCGAAAGTATATAAGGGATTTCAATCACCGGATAATTCAAATACGCCATTAAAAAATGTTTTGGTTAATGGAAAAGTTGTTCCAATGAAGGAGAAGATGTTAAAAGCGGATGTTAAGAAAACAAAAAAAACAATCCCTGTTGAAATTACACCTTATACGGTTAGTATTTGTCCCGTCAATGACTGGAGAGAAAAAGGGTGTTTTTATCATGTAGTTGCAACAACAAAAGACGGAAAGCAATATTCCATAGGAGAGTTACCTCTTACCGATGACAGAAAAGGAACTGAAAAAAAGAAACATCCTTTCATGGATGATACAGATCTTGAAGAGCTTGGAGATGGCTATGCATCTGCAAGTGAAATGAAATATTGTGGGGCTCGTTATATTTTCAATCAGAAGATTGATATCACACAGATAGAACAGATAGAAATAATAAAATATAAAATCAGCAGATGATATAGGTATAAAAACAGGTCATAAATTTGTTGACGATGATAGGAAACCATGTTAGGATGATGGTAGAGACTATCAATGAAGTGACAGGGGAATGAGTTTTTGACTCATCCCCCTGTTCTTATTATCAGGAGAAATGGATGAAAAAGAACAATCAGATGAAACCAGACAATGTAGCAAAACGTCTATGGGCATTTTTTATCGTGCTCACCATGTGTATTACCGTGCAGCCTGTCGTGCCGGCAAAGGCGCAGGAGGCTGTGCAGACAGCGGCAAGAACGATCTATACGGAATTTAAACATGGAAATTCTACTCGTTCCGGAGATGGAAGCTATGGAAATCCCTACAATTTATTTGAGGATGCCTATGCGGCTGCCGGCAATGGGGATGAAATCTCAATTTTGGGAAGTGGTGCTTTTTTAAATGCCGAGGCTGCGGAACCGTTTATTTTTGATAAAAGCGTGACCGTCAACGGAAATGGAAATACTTTTTCCAACCGTAAGGGGGGATTTATCCTGAATACGGATGTGACATTTAAAAACATTACGCTGCGGTTTTCCAATCGTCTGCACGATGCAATTTTTGCAAATGGGCATAAACTTGTTCTTGAGAATGTTACGTGCGACAGCGGATTCCGCTATGTAGATATCTTTGGCGGATCCCTTTATGAGAATGGAAAGAATATGGGGAATCATCCGGGATCAGAGGCACAGATTCTGATTACGGGTGGTGGTACCAATCTGGGGAATATTTATGCCGGTTCCATGAATGGAACATATGACGGTAAGACACAGATCGTGCTTGCGCACGTTTCCGGTACGCAAAATGGGGAAATCTATGCATCCGGTGCCAGGGAACCATATGTAAATCAGGATGACTGGTTTTCCACGCAGGAGCCGGATCCACCGGCAGCGGATGGACAATATACGGTTTCCGGCGATGTGGAAATTTCACTTACCGGTTCCGATACGAAACAGGTGTACGGAGTATCTGAAAATCACGCAGGGAAGACATTTCTGACCATAGATACCGACCAGTCCTATACCGGAATTCCAGGTATAAGCAAAGTAGGAAACCTCACAGTAAAGGGCGGTGGAACATTTGCACCGGCAGCGTTGGACAGCTGTACGGTCAGACTGGAAGGGGCAAGTGCGATTGATCTTTCCCAGATGGAAACTCCACAGGTACATTCGATTGTGAGTGCGGATTCAGCAGGAAACCGACTGATCTTAGGGAAAGAACAGAAGCTGAATGTTACAGATACCATTACGGGTGCACTTACATTTGAAACCCTGAATGGAAGAAATGGAAAATCCGGAATTGCGGAGTATGGTCACACCTATCTGGAACTTGGAAGGGCTGCGGATACGGCGGTTTCTTTTATACCGACAGACGGACAGGCGGGGATGACACTGGAACGGACATCGTCTGGAAATGGAGAAATCTGGAAAACCAGTGAGTTGTCAGGGAATGAACCGGTTGCAGTAAAAAATATGACCATAAAAAATCCGGTACTTTTGGCGAATGTTTCGAATATCAGGAATAGTGATAAATCGTATTATCTGGATGTTGAATGGCAGGAAGGGACACCCGAAAATGGGAAAACTTTATATCAGGTTCCACTTACATACGAAGTAGAGTTCAATAATCATATATATTATTCAACGGTTGGTGATGATGGAAATGCCAATGTTTCGGATCTTAGACTGGCATTTCATCAGGCCACAGATCAGGACGGGGTACATACAATTACACCGGAATTTTATGAAGATGCTACTAGTGGGGAACTGAAACTGCCAGAACCGGGAACCTACTACATCACAATCCGTCCATTTTCAGCAGATGAACAAATTGAGCAGAAGGTAGTTCTGATTGTAAACAAAGATCCGGATACATCCGGTTCGGCGGTTACTTCACGGGAAACAACCACTACGATAGAAGGATTACCAACGGCCGTGTCCATGCAGGATGAACTGAATCTTACTGTGCGGACGGTCTATACAGATAGCAGCTTACCGGGAAAGAACGTGCCGTCTGCTGGTTTTTCAGTATACATTAACCAGACACCTTATGAAGTATCCGGCATCACGCTTCAAAACGGAGAGGCAGCCATAAAGATTCCGGTTTCAGAGGCAAACGGATTTCATATGGGAGAAAATGCAATTACAGTTTCTTATGCAGGAGCAACCAATGAAAATGATAGGGCACTTCCTTCTCAGGCAAACAAAACCGTGACAGTAAATCCAATTGCCGTAAAGATGCAGTATGATACCATCCAGCAGACAGCTGCATACACAGGGTTGAAACAGAGCTGCCTTGTTTCCACGGTAAATGTAGTCCGAACGGACAACGGACAGACGGTAGATTCGCAGGTAAAGCCTGAAGTTTTCTATCGGCAGGATGGGAAAAATGTTGTTCCGGTGCAGCCGGGCAGCTATGAGGTGTGGTTTAAAGTAACTGGAAACCAGTACGATGTGATAGCGGAAAAAGTCGGAACCTTTACCATTACAGCGGCGAAACCATCGATTCGTCTTACGGCAGAGACAGAAAACGGTAATTCCGTACATCTGTATGCAAAGGTAGATGGAGTCCGAAATGGCAGTATTCCGCTTGGTTCGATTTCTTTTTATCAGGACGGAACCATAATAAAGGCACAGGAAAAACTCGTATATGGGGAAGCCGATACGGTTGTATCAGGCTTAAAACGTGGCGGTTCTTATCAGTTTAAGGCAGTATATGAGCCGGATGATAAGGATGGACAGACTTATTACGAAACAGTGACAAGTGAAGCCGCGACCGTTACAATCAAAGAGGACAGTTCCACCGGAGGCGGCTCATCTTCTGGAGGAAGTGGAACAACCGGAGGCGGCTCATCTTCCGGAGGCGGTGGAACAACCGGAGGCGGCTCATCTTCCGGAGGCGGTGGAACGACTGGAGGCGGCTCATCTTCCGGAGGAAGTTCTGGTGGCGGAAATACTTCGGGTGGTAACACAGCCGGAGGGGAAACACCGTCCAACGGAAACAAAACCGATGCAGAAACACCGTCTAACGGAAATACAGCTGGTACACAAACACCGTCCGATGGAAACACGGCCGGACAAAATACACCAACCGTAACCGTTACCGGAACCCGGAAAAATAAAGCCATCAAAACAACGGTGACCGCTGATCTGATAAATCAGATACTGGAAGAAAACGATGGAAAACACACAGATGTGACGATCCAGGTCACCGATCCGGCTGGCAACGTAAGCTATACACTGACCGTAAATACAGCAGACATACAGACCGGAAATAAGCTGTATGTGTGTGCAAAAGATCAAAAGACAGGTGCCTATGTCCTTGTAAACGACAAGAGTTATACGGTTACAAAAGCTGGAAATGTGAATTTTTCAGCAGATTCCAATAAGGATTATGTCCTTATGGATCAGAAAGATATGGATCAGGTCACAACGAAAATATTAAAAACGGTTACATTGAAGAATAAAACCGTTCAGGTGAAGAAGGGAAAACAAAAGAAGGTTTCTCTGGCAGCCACCTTAAATATGGACAATGTAAAAAGCATTTCTTATCAGAGCAATAACAAAAAAATTGCATCTGTAAACAAGAAGGGTACCATAAAATCGAACAAAAAAGGAACTGCGTCCATTCGCGTGACAGTAACCTTAAACAATGGAAAGACCAAAGTTTTAAAATTAAAAGTCAAAGTCAAATAGCAGATGCAGGAAAAGACAAAACCCCGGAAATAAATATCCGGGGTTTTTGTTTTACCTAGAGAGAAAGTGCACACTGATCAATTTTTTCCAATTCTTCCTCCGTAAACGGAGCAGAGTTTAACACTTTCAGATTTTCAAGAATCTGTGCCGGGCGGGAAGCTCCGATCAGAACGGAAGTGACCACACCGTCACGGATGACCCATTTGAGTGCCATCTGTGCGAGGCTTTCACCACGGGCAGCCGCAATCTCATTCAGGCTCCGGATACTTGCCATCCGCTTTTCATCAAACTGATCCGCATGCAGGAAACGTCCGTCCGTGTTGACACGGCTGTCTTTTGGAATACCGTTTAGATAGCGGTCGGTCAGCATACCCTGCGCGAGCGGGCTGAAAGAAATAATTCCTTTCTTCCCATCTGCTGCGGCCTGTTTTAAACCGTTTTCTTCAATGGTACGGTTAAAGATATTGTAGGAATTCTGGTTGATAATAAACGGGCAGTGCAGATCTTCTAAGATGGCAGCCGCGCGTTTCATCGTTTCCCCGTCGTAGTTGGACAGACCGACATACAGTGCTTTTCCGCTTCGCACGATCTGGTCGAGTGCACCCATGGTTTCTTCCAGCGGCGTATCCGGATCCATGCGGTGGTGATAGAAAATATCCACATAGTCCAGACCGAGCCGTTTTAAGCTCTGGTCAAGGCTGGCAATCAGGTACTTGCGGCTGCCCCAGTTTCCATAAGGTCCCGGCCACATGTCAAAACCGGCTTTGGAACTGATGATCAGTTCATCGCGGTAGGAAGAAAGCTCTTCCCGAAGGATCTTCCCGAGATTTTCCTCCGCACTGCCCGGCTGCGGTCCATAGTTGTTTGCCAGATCAAAATGTGTGATCCCGTGGTCAAATGCCGTAAAGCACATCTGTCTCATATTTTCATACACACCGGTATCTCCGAAATTGTGCCAGAAGCCCAAAGATACTTCCGGCAGCATCAGTCCGCTGTCGCCGCAGCGGTGGTATTTCATGGTTTCGTAACGTGATTCATTTGCGTGATACATAAGAAATCCTCCTTAGTTTGTAAAAAATTTATCATAAATGCCAAATCCAAAGATAAAAAGCACAATCAGCGGCAGAATATAGGTAATGTAGCCGCGCATCCAGTTTTTAATTTTTAATCCTTTTCCGGTATTGGCTTCGGTTGTGTAGTTTTTCCAGCCCCAGCCGTAGCGGCTTGTGCAAAACAGCAGATATACCAGGGAACCGAGAGGCAGGAACAGGTTGCTTACCAGAAAATCTTCCAGGTCAAGCACAGACCCGCCAAAGATTGAAAAACCTTTCCAGTTCCATACATTGTATCCGAGTACACATGGCAGGGAGAGTACAATGATCAGTACCAGATTAACGGCACAGGATTTCTGGCGGCTGCATCCGGTCAGTTCCATACCGCAGGAGATGATGTTCTCAAATACTGCCAGGATTGTGGAAAACGCTGCAAAAAACATAAACAAAAAGAACAGGCTTCCCCAGAGTCTGCCAAGCGGAATATGGTTAAAAATATTCGGCAGGGTGATAAAAATCAGGCTTGGTCCGGAAGTCTGGTCAACATGGAACGTAAAGCATGCCGGAAAAATGATAAGTCCGGAGGTGATAGCAACAAATGTATCCAGAATGGCAATATTTACCGATTCACCAAGCAGAGAGCGTTCCTTTCCGATATAACTTCCCAAAATTGCCATCGCGCCGATTCCAAGGCTTAACGTGAAAAATGCCTGGTTCATGGCACCCGTAATGGTTTTTGCAATACCGATCTGTTTCATCCGTTCAAAGTCCGGGATCAGATAAAAGGCAAGGCCTTCTTTTGCACCATCCATAAAAAAGCTGTTGACCGCCAGAATGATCATGATGATAAGCAAAGAAGTCATCATGACCTTTGTTACTTTTTCCAGACCGTTCTGCAGTCCACGGGAGCAGACAAATACGCCGGCGCAAACAACTACCACCATCCAGAAGCCCATGGTCAGAGGTTTGCTCAGCATTGTGGTAAACTGTCCGGATACACCGTCGGCATCCAGTCCCTGAAACTGTCCGGTGACCGTCATATAAAAATAATGAAGCATCCAGCCGGTGACCGTTGTATAAAACATCATAAGAAGATAGCAGCCGATCAATGTGATAATCCCGTGGATATGCCATTTCTGTCCGGGTTTTTCCAGTGCATGGTAGGCTTTGACCGGACTTTTCTGGCTGGCACGCCCAACCGCAAATTCCATCGTCATGATCGGGAGTCCGAGAATAATCAGAAACAACAGATAAAACAGCACAAAGGCACCGCCTCCGCCCTGTCCGGCAGTGTATGGAAATTTCCATACGTTTCCGATTCCGATCGCACATCCGGCTGACAGGAGAATGAATCCCAGACGGGATTTTAATTTTTCTCGTTCTTCCATAAAATAATCCACCTTTTTGTAAACATTGTATAAAATACAAACGAAATTATACAATCTGTTGTGAGAAGTTTCAACCCTTTTTGACGAAATTTTACCAGGTATGTGTTGTATTTTTTTACAGATACTAGAGGAGAAGATTGCGGAGTTTTCATGTTCTGTAATCGTCAGAATTATATCAGGAAAGAAAGAGGGTTAAACCATGGTTTTAACAGAAAAAGAGATGGCTACAATTGAGGATCTGCACACACAGGAGCTGTCCTGCGTGGAGAAGTACAAACGTTACGGACAGGAAGCAAAAGACCCGGTACTTCGGGATTTGTTTGCCGATCTGGAAAAAAAGGAGCAGAAGCATGTGGAGTCTCTGGAACAGGTCATGAAAGGCAGCGTCCCATCCTGTAACGTCAATGACAGGGATGGAAAGATGTATGAGCCAAAGGCAACCTATGATTCTATGACCAATCCGGAAGATAAGAAAAACGATAATTTCCTTGCCACAGACAGCATTGGTTCTGAAAAAATGGTGTCCGGAACGTATAATACCGATGTGTTTGCATTCGGGGATTCCGATGTGCGCAAACTTCTGGCAGATATCCAGGTGGAAGAACAAAACCACGCGGAGATGCTCTATAAATATAAAACCGTAAACGGCATGGCATAGCCGGCATGTGGAGTGGATGTCCCAAAGCATCCACTCTTTTTGTTTTTACCTAAGACTTACAGAAACCGGATAGTACATCTTACATAACCTGTTTATCATAAATCCTGTAATAAATCTTACAGATTTCACAAGGAGAACAAAAGAATTATGAGAAAAAATGTGATGAAACTTACAGCAGGAGTTCTCTCCACCGCTGTATTGGCAGGAATGTTTGCCACTGGTATCCCGACAAAGATTGCAGCAGCAACGGAACACTGGAATGATGCTTCCCGGGAGTCTACAGACTGGAGCAACTGGAAAAAGAACTGGGCTGCTTATAGCAGTGAGTATGAACATGTATCACTGACTCCGGGTGCGGATGAGACAAAATTAAATTATGCATGGTACAGCAAAACGGCTGAGACTCCAAAGGTGAGAATCTCTACCAGACAGAATATGGATGGTGCGACAGAGTTCACCGGAGCGCAGACCGAAGCTGTGACCATAGATACCACGAAATATTTTTCCAATAAAGTAACCGTAAGCGGTCTCAAAGAAAATACCAGCTATTATTATCAGGTATTTCAGGATGGAAAGTGGCAGGATACACAAAACTATACCACACAGGCATTTGATGAATTTTCTTTTCTGTATGTCGGAGATCCGCAGATCGGGGCTTCCAAAGGCCAGACCAGCAGTGAGAGTGAAAAGATGGAAAATGCAGGAAATGTTGTAACTTCTGCACCGGAAAAAAATCTTGCAGCAAGAAATGACAGCTATAACTGGAACAACGTATTAAATGAAGCACTCGAGGATCATTCCGATGTAAGTTTTCTTGTGTCCGCAGGAGATCAGGTGAACTACGGAAGCAACGAGCGGGAATATGCAGGATATCTTGGGGCAGAGGCACTGACTTCCCTTCCGGTAGCAACGACCATTGGTAACCACGACAGTGTTTCGAATCAGTACAGCCTGCATTTTAATAATCCAAATGCTTTTTCCGATACCGATACCAATTATGTACAGGGAAAGACAAAGGCAGGAACCGATTACTATTATCGTTATGGAAATGTCCTGTTCATTGTTCTTGACACAAACAACTATAACTGTGCAACGCATGAGAATGTCATGAAAAAAGCAATCAATGAGAATAAAGATGCCAAATGGCGTATTGCGGTATTCCATCAGGATATTTACGGCAGTGGTTACGACCATTCCGATTCCGATGGTATGGTGCTTCGTACACAGCTTACTCCACTGATGGATAAGTATAAGATTGATGTGGTGATGCAGGGACATGATCATACCTATTCCAGAACCTTCCAGCTTGAGGGGGATGGAAAGGATCATACTTCTTACAGCACTTATGGATACAAATCTGTAGAGGAAGCTGAAAAAGACAGTGATTATCAGGCACAGAATAACTGCTATGAAATCGTAAACAAGACCGTTGGCGGAACCGTTACCAATCCGGAAGGAACCGTATATTTAGAGGCAAACTCTGCAACAGGCTCAAAATTCTATAACCTGATTGCTTCCAAACAGGACTTCATTTCTGAGAGAAGCCAGACCTGGACACCAACCTATTCCGTAGTAAAAGTAACGGACAAAAAGTTTTCTGTAACAACTTATGATGCAACGACCAGAAAACAGTTACAGGGATCTACCACATATACGATCGTAAAAGATGCGGTAAAGCAGACCATTCAGGCGAAGAACTCTTACAAAAAAACCGTAGGAGACAAAGCCTTTTCCTTAAATGCAAAAGCGAAAACACCGCTTACCTATATATCTTCCGACAAGAAGGTTGCAACCGTTGACAAAAACGGAAAAGTCACAGTGAAGAAAGCCGGAAAAGTTACGATTACAGTAAAGGCAGCAGCAACCAGCCAGTATCAGGCAGCAGGTAAAACAATTACAATTACTGTTACAAAGAAAGCAGTAAAGAAAGCAGCTAAATAATAATGAAGAAAAACTGGAAAAAAGTTTTAGTGGGAACCCTTTGTCTGGTGGGGTTCCTACTGTTATTAGTCAAAGAAAACCAGTTCGAAAAAGTATCCCTGATTTCCACGGAAGGGCAAAGCTATGAGAAAGCAGTCGTGACGAAGATCACGAAAGATAATCTGGCAGAAGATGGAAACCGATACGGGACACAGGAGGTGCGCGTACAGGTCAAATCCGGAACATATGCAGGGGAAGAGTTTGATGCCGTCAATCCAAGCGGTTCGCTGTTTGGCATGGAGAACTGTGAAGTTGGTTCGCGCGTAATTGTCATTGTCAGTTCCACAGATGATAATGCTGTCGTTACGGTATACAGCAAAGACCGTACTATGGCGATTTATCTGTTTGTACTTTTTTTCTGTCTGGTGATATGTATGATAGGTGGGAAAAAAGGAGTCAAAGCCATTGCAAGTCTGGCATTTACCGGTGTGTGTATTGTTTATCTGATGTTTCCGCTGATGTACCGGGGCATTTCACCGATCGGTATTACCATTGTTGTTGTCATTCTCTCGACATTGCTGACCCTGTGGCTTTTGGGCGGAGTCTCTAAAAAGACGGTATCTGCAGTGGTGGGAACGGTCAGCGGTGTGGTTGTGGCAGCCGCAGCCGCAGTTGTGTTTGGAAAAGCTGCAGGCATTACCGGGTATAATGTGTCTGATATCGAAACGTTGAATTATGTGGCACAGAATACACAGATAAAAATAGGACAGCTTCTGTTTTCGGGAATCATTATAGCCGCACTTGGGGCAACCATGGATGTTGGCATGTCAATTGCATCCACGATTCAGGAACTGCACGAACGCAGTCCGCAACTGGGGACAAAAGAGTTGTTTGTGTCGGGAATCCGTGTGGGGCGCGATATGATGGGAACCATGGCAAATACACTGATTTTTGCCTATGTCGGTGGTTCGTTGTCTACGCTCGTTGTCAATTATGCATACAATCTGAGTTATAATCAGCTGATCAATTCTTATGTAATCGGAACAGAAATCATGCAGGGACTTTCCGGAACTCTTGGGGTTGTGCTGACCGTACCGATTACCGCAGCCGTAGCGGCAGTGCTTATTGGAAAGAAAACGATAGTAAAAGAACCATTGATGCAGGACATTTATGATGGCTCAGATGATTATGAAGAACCGGAAACAGACGGTGAATACGGGGAAGATGTTTAAATGGGACATATGTGAAAAAAGTTATGAGATATGTCCCGAACCTAAAAGAAAGTGGGACATATGTGAAAAAAGTATGTGATATGTCCCAAAAGAATAGAGATGAGGGACATATATCAAGAAAGTATATGAATATGTCCCGATGGCGGTGATAAGTGGGACATAGTTGGAAAAATATATCATATATGTCCCAACACACGATGCAAGTGGGACATAATTAATCTTTTATTTTCTATATGTCCACTATCAATTTGGAAAGTGATAGAACACTTGATTTTCTTAAAAAACACATGCAAATCTGTTTATTAAAAAAATGATCTGGAAAATTCAATTCCGAAACAATCCCAGCGTATTAAAAATATATTGACATTTACGAACTTTACGCTATAATAGAATCAAACATATGAACAAATGCTCATATGAAAGAATGATAAAATAAAAAAGGAAAGGAGGGAGGTCCATGCAAACTTCCTATGAAATGTTCCTCCTTGCTGCAAAGACGCTCAATTTTACCAAGGCGGCCAGCCTTGCCCACATTACGCAGCAAAGTTTCAGTGAACATATCAAAAAGCTTGAAAAAGAAGTTGGAACCGTGCTTTTTACGCGGTCTCCCCGCGTTGCACTCACCGAATCGGGCCGCATTTTTTACGAAACCGTACGGCAAATGGATCTTATCGAACGCCGCTGCTTGGTGCACTTAAAGGAGCGGGAAGCCGGAACGCGGGGACATGTGCGTCTTGGCACCAATGCGGCACGGGCCAAATGTTTTCTCCCCGATCTTTTGGAGCGGTATCATAAGGCCTATCCCGCCGTTACGGTGGAGACCGTGCTCGGGGATACCAGGGAACTGGAACCCCTTCTTGGGGAGGGACGCCTTGACGTGCTGCTTGGTGTGGACTGTACGGAGTCGGCGCTGTTTCACCGCATCCCCGTCGGGACGGAGGCACTTTACCTTGTCGGAAATCGAGAGTATGTAAAAGGACATCTCAAAAAAGGACGGGCAGTCACGCTTCAACCGGGGAGTGTGGTGAGTCTTCACGATTTTGAGAATCTCACGATCCTTGGAAAAGAAAAGCGAAGCACTGTTTATTCCCGGGTTACGGAGGTCCTTAAACGGGAAGGCCTCTTTACGGCCCCACTTTTTTCCATCAGTGATGATGAGACCCAATTTGAATTGGCACGGCGTAAATTAGGGGTGACCTTTTGTTCACAGCTGCATTTGACTTCCCTTTTTGACGCAAAGGAAGCCCCCCTTACGCCGCTTTCCGTAAAGGAAATCACGGATACGCCCCGGACGGACCTTGTAACGGCTAAGGCTCCTTACGAGGCTCCTTATCTGACGGCCTTTTTGGAGGAAAGCCGCCGTGTCCTACAGGAAAAATATGCGGAAATCCGG
>OHUJ01000641.1_pt1 | contig 15190 bp, 10 predicted proteins | sample 1579241 | NCBI WGS metagenome assembly OHUJ01 (sample SAMEA3882547, study PRJEB24775) | human gut metagenome | biome: human-associated habitat; feature: intestine environment; material: feces | place: Netherlands | collected 2009/2010
CGGTGTCCGGTTTGAAGGTGAAGGTAACAGACTTGCCGATGTGTTGGAACGTCAGCTTCGGTTCGACCGTGCCGTTCTTGCCAACCTTCAAAATCTTGCCCAGCAGCTCATTGACATACTGTTCGGGGCTGATGTCCGCTGCGCGGAGCCAGCCGTTGTAATACGTGCCGTCGCCGAGAGCCGGGTAATTCGGATCGTTGAACCAGTCAGCGACCTCGTGGGCGTAGTCGTTGACGTAATGCCAGATGACTACATCGCCGTCTTTCAGCGTCCAGTATTGCAGACCCTTGTTAACGTGCGTGCCGTTGACAGTGTACATCCAGCCAGACCGTGTACCGTTCGTGAACTCACTCAGGGCATAGCCGCCGAGGCAGGACGGCGCATAGATCGTGCTGACGTAGTTGTTTTCTGCACCAACGTACCGCAGACCTGCTTCGCCCATAGCCTTGGTGAACAGGTCATAAACGGTAGCGTTCTCCGCCAGTTCATACGTCGCGGTGGGAACCCAGGTGACATATTCGGGCAGATAGCTGTCGTTTGTCAGGTTGACATCCTGCGTTGCCTCCAGTGCGCCGATCAGACGGAAGGTGACGGAGATGTCGCCGGGCTTGACGGCGTCGAGGTCATCAATCGCCTTGTAGTAAATGGCGTTGACGCGCTCACAGGAGACTGCGGCGTTCATATCCTTCTGTGCAGTCTGGAGGATGGACAGGAGTTTCTTCTTTGCGGCTGTACCATACTTCTTGGTGCTGTCGTTCAGAAGCTGGTCATAATGCTCCTTCAGCTGCCTGTACTGCTCAGCCTGCTTTTCGCTCAGGATGACTTTGTACCTGGCTTCTGCGTCGGTGAGATCATCGTAATTTGTGACTTTCTGCTTGTCTTCCGCGGAGAGCTTGTCATAGGCGCTGCGTGCGTCCGCGATGCGGTTATAGCTATATTCGTCAACGTAGCCAATATTGTTAATCAGGTCGATGACACCTTGCACATCCACATCTTCCATCGGCACAACGTCGCGCATGTCGTACAGACGGTTTGCCTTACGGTCGAAGCGGTCATACGCAGCCAGCGCATAATAAGCCTGCTCCGTTGCCATCTGGTTGACAACATTATCGTCGTGACCGAAGCCGCCAGTCTTTACGGCGAAGGACAGGAGTCCATCAAGTGCGGAATTGCCACTCTTGACGAAGCGGGTATCCTTGTCCGCATCGATACCGAGCGCACTGAGCGCAACAACGACCTGAGCCGCAGATTCGGAGTTCGTAGTACCCCACGACTGGAAACGACCGTCATCCAGCTGTTTTCTGGACAGGCAAACCAGCGCCTTATCGACTGCGTCCTTGACATCCTTGCGGGTGTTGTAGTACGGAGCCAATGCCTGAATCGCCATTGCCGTCATGTCGACGTCAGCAGTGGTTACAGGTGCGCTTCCTTCCGGAGTAACTGCCCAGCCTCCGTCTTTAAACTGCTGCCCAAGAATGGATGTGATCAGCTCTTCACGGCCGGGAGCATCGTAATTCTTGCTGTCCAGCGCAAGCAGCGCCCAGATCGGACCGTTGACGCCCTGCTGATTCACATAAGTCACATCATTCAGCGCAGTCAGAAGATTGTGATCACCGACGTTTCTCGGGTCTTTGCCGATTGCAGTTACTGCAAGGGCAACACGGGCGTTTTCGGTCGATTTTACAGTATGCAGCTGCCCATAAGCGTTAATATTTCTGTCCACATAGGCTACAACTCTGTCATAATAGCTGCTGTAGTAGTTTGTGGACATGGATGCGTCGCTTCTGGCAAGACCGATGATTGCCCATTCACCCTTTACGGAGTCAACGATCGGGCTGGGAACCGCAGATTTCAGATAGGTCTGCGTCTTGCGGTACGGTGTCTTCCAATCTGCCGGGTCGCTCGGCGTTTCGCTTGCTTTCAGCTGCTCTTTTGCCTTCAACAGCTTCTGATAGGCATTGACACCAACGGCATCCTGCTGTTCATCATTCAGCGCATTGAACGCAGCTTCAGCTTCATCGAACTGCGCACGTTCGGCCTCGGTAATCGGGTCGGGCAGCGCGTTGATCAGCGCCTTGACGCGGTCAACCTCCAACTGAGATATCTTCGCGGTCGAATCGGCAATTCTCTTCCGCATGGCGGCGTTGACTTCGCTTTCTGCGTGAAGCGCAGTAAGCTCATCCAGCGCGGCCTGTGCGTCTGCGACGATCTGCTTGTCGGCAAGCGTCAGGTTGGCGGGATTCTGCGGAAGTTTGTTTGCGGCGGTCGTTACCTTGGCAACAGCTCTGAGGATGGGCAGTCTCTCATAGCAAGCCATGAGCTTGTTGTAGTTATTTTCGCCGAGACTGTGCTGTTTACCAGCGTCCAGCGCCTGATAGAGACTGTATGCCGTTTCAACGTCCTCTGCGTCCGCAAGCGTCAGCTTCGAGGCATCAGGCAGACGGGCAATGATTTCTCTCAGGTCCTCAAGATCACCCTGCATGACAACGCGGATGGTGTACTTTGTTGCCGGGCTGGCTTCGTTCATGCTGGGCCAACCTGCTTCGCCGACACCGATGTAGATGATGTCACCGGACGTGACCTGCATACGGCTACCACTGTTGTAGCGGCTGTTCTCATTATTGTAATTGTTGAGATACATCCGCGCCTGATAGTTCTTGTTTGTCGGTTCGTAAGAAACCGTAACAGTCGCATCAGACTCCGTAATTTGCAGGACATAGTCCGTCACGCCGGAGGAGAGAGAAGCAGGCGAGAGCGTACCGCCCTTGACGTTCAGGGATTTGAGCGTCGTGCTGGTATTGCTCCACGAGCCGCCGAGATCAGCGCCGAGCGCGGTCGTGTACATGACGTGGATATAATCGCCGTCCTGCAGCGAACCATCCGAGTAGCGGAAGCTGTTGAAGCCCTTGTTCACGAACCAGTCGTTCAGCGTACCCATCCAGCCGGAGTTGCCGCCGCCGGTGAACTCTGCGAGTCTGGTCTTGTCCCATTCGACCGAAGCAAGATAGGAGATGTCGTAGTCATCTGCGCCACCCTGCCAGTGATAACCCTTGCCCTCAAGTGCCTTGAGGATCACGGTCATCATGCTGTCGTCTTCGGTCAGGTCATACCAGTCATTGATGAACTTACCTTTCAGCTCAGTCGGGAGGGTTTCACTCTCGAACGTCGTGTTCTCGACGATCACGTGGACACGGCCGACGACCTTGGCATCCTTGAACGGGTATTTCCCGCCGACAGCGCCGGTCGTACCACTCTGATCTTTGGTCGGGATCGCAGCCATCGCGTTGATCGCGGCTTTTCTTGCGGTGGTAATGGCTGCTGCGTTTTCAGCTTTTTCGATGGCGTCCAAACCGGCGTCTTTTGCCGCGGCGAGATTTGTCCAGTTCTCAGCGGTATAATCCGCTTCGTTGTAGGCGTTGAACTCAGCCAGAACCGCTTTCTTCGCTGCGGCTCTCGTCTGATCGAGCGTTTCAGCCTTTGCCCAGCTGATTGTGATCGTTACGTCCTCATAGGGCATTGCGAACTCCGCATAGGCGTTATCAAACTTCATGTTGATTGCCTGCGGGTCTTTGCCCTTGTACTCACTGACGTCATAGATCTGGTAAGTATCGGATGCAATATCGCTCTTGCTGATACCGGAATAGGTGATGCTCTTGAGTTCATACGGAGTGCCGTCAATCAGGACAACCAGATCTCCGTTGACCTTATAGCCCTCGATAGACTTACCGCTGGTTGTTCCGGTGTTCGGGATAATCAGTTCCGTATAGATCAGGTTCTCGTCACAGAGAGACCACTTTGCGCCATCGGGCGAGAACGTGCCATTTGCATTGCGAAGCTGGAAGTACGCAGCGTTGTTCAAACCCGTGAAAATGCGAACTGTCGTCAGCGGTGTAGCTTCACTAAAGGTTGTACGGAACGCTTCGACTTGTGTACGCTTTCCGTTTACAATCTCCGATTCAACATAAGAGCCGAACGTAAATGGCGTTGCAACGTTGATTGCCGTTGCAGCGTCACCAGCACCACCCGGACCACGATCCTGCTTTGCCGGGTTTTCACGCAGGTAAGCGTACATGGCGTTGAGGATTTCGGTGGACGCTTCATCGTCGCCCTTGACAACGAGCTTCAAGCCGTAGGTCTTTGCGGGCGGCAGCTTGCCGCCGTTCTTCTCCATAAACTCGATGATCTTTTCATACTTCTGCTCTTCCGGGCCGGTAAGCAGAGACTTTTGATACGAGTTGAGAGAAGCATAGGCCGCCTTCATCTGCTCGATTGCGTCTTGAATCGATTCTGCGTTTGTGATCTCGCCGGTGTCATCAGGCAGCATGGCAAGATACTTGCGGAAACGGCTCAAAGAATCCTGATTGTCGCCCAGCATTTCGTTTTGCAGCTTCTGGATGGCTGCAATCGCAGTCTGCTGTGCCGCATGTGCCTCGGCAACGGTGCTGTCGGAGCTGTTCAGAACCTCAACGGCATCGTCATACGCCGCTTTCAGCTGTTCCCATGCAGCTGCGCCGAACTGCTCCTGCGGGTATGCGTTGTAGACCGCGTCAAGCTCGGCTTTGAGCTTTGCTTTTACGCCGTCCTCGTCAGATGCTTTGCCGACCTTGACCTCGAGATACGGTGCAGCCATCATGCCCGAGTAGAAGGTAGACGTAGACTCGTCATTTTCGCGTGGTTCAAACGCCGTGACGAGATAGGTACCTTCTTCATAGAGTAGGATGGAAGTCTTACCCTCTGCGTCTGTTACCGCATCGAAGATGGTTGCTGTGGTCGGGTAGCTGCCGGCCTCGTTCTGAGGGCCGTAGACGGCGATCTTCGCGCCCTCATAGGGGGTGTAGCCGCCGTTGTAGCTCCAAACGTGCGCCGTCTTTGCGCCCTCGACGGTCAGGGATAGCTCTGCACCAGCTTCGGCGCTTGTGCTGCTGCCACCGGCAAAACGCAATGAACCAAGGACACCGGGTAACTGCCCCCAGTAGTCCAGCTCTTCGCGGTAGATGTAGTTGAACGCGCGGGTCGGCACCTCAAAGAGTGCGATCTGCACCTGATCGCCGTCATGGAGCAGCTGCCCCATGAAATCCGTTGAAGCTTGGTCGCCAATCAGACCGGTCGTCTGCTGAAGGCCGTTCACGCGGATACTCCAACCATATCTGCGGAGAGCGTCCGCGTCGGAATCCAAACCGGGATACTTGTCCAATGCACTACCGCCGTCCGGGCTGGTAAAACCGGCTGTGGTAAACAGATCGCGGAGCGTACTGCTGTTGGTCAGCTTGTAGCTCGCAGAGCCGGGCGTCAAGCCGCTCTTGTCGGCAAGCTTACTGGACGGAAGGCGCAGATGATAGTCGTCCGTGTAGGTCAGCGTGACGCTGATCTGCTCTTTGGCAGACTTGAGCGCGCAGATTGCGTTCCAGAGCGTGTTCGCTTTTTCGCGCAGCCCGCGGTTTTCGTCCCTTGTCAGTCGATCCGTTACGGGGTGCTCCTTGATATAGGCAAGCGCGTCGGTGCGCGCAGACTGGAGCGCCGACCAGCTTTCTTCCGTGTAGCCCGGATTTTCACCTGCGCCGTAACGGGCAGCCAAAGCCTGAATGGTCTTGGTATTCTGTTCGCTGTAGGAAACCAGACTCTCGTGGACGAGCAGCGTTGGCAGCGCCGCCACTTTGGCAACTTCCATGTCAAGCGTGGACTGATTCTGCCTCTTGTTCCTGTCCGACGGCTTGCGATTACCATCTTCCCCGGTAAACAGAGAATCCAGATATGCCTGTGCTTCGGCGCGTCCCTTTTTGAATTTTGCCGCACTCGTTTCCGTGTACGCTTTCAGGGAAAGATCATTGTAGCCAAGACTGTTGACCTCTTGCAGCGCTTCATAAAGCGGGGTGGTGTTCAGCCTGTCGGCGGGAATCAGCTGATCGATCTCTGCTTGCAGCGCAGCTCTTGCAGCTTCAATGTCCCCCGGACTTTTTGCGGAGGCCAATGCTTTTTGGGCCTGTTCGCGCGGACCATCTTTCGCTGTAAACGCTGCCCAAAAACCGCTGGACTTGTATCCGCTGCCGTTGTAGCGATCACCGGTCTGATACCAGTCTGCTTCGTTTTCGCCGGTTACAGATTTAAGCAGACTTGTAAGCGGTTCTTTTTGCTCATCGGTCAACACATCGCCTTTTTCTTCCTGTATCAGAACGGCAAATGCAGTTGTTGATGGCTTAAATGCAATGTAGTAATAGTTGCACCCTGATTTGAAGCCGGTATAGCCTTTTTCTTTTAGCTCTGTTTCTGTTACGCTAATTCCAGCCTCAAAATCTGAAACAGTCTTGGATGTACCAATAGCCCATGGTGCAAATACAGTGACACCGGTATTTAGAAAGCTGTATTTATTTTTGGTAAGTGCATTTGTGGTCGAACATTGTAAAGAAACCGCATCTTGCGCAGATAAAGAAACAAGATACGTGGTGCTTATTTTAACGTCATCGACGCCGGAACCGAACATCTTTGCAAATTGCACGGTTACTTCATTAGTCAGCTTCGATGCCTCACATCCGCTTATACCATCATCAGCAATTTTTATGGTAGTTGTTGCTGCAAACACACGCGGAATTGTGTTTAGAAATAACAGTAGAAGCAGGAAGAGTGATAAGATTCGGCTTTTTTTCATTCTAAAATAAAAATGCCCCGGCAGTTCATAATTGAGCTGCCGGGGTAGCAAACCTCAATCTTTATCTGACTACGAGAATGAACGGCGCACTGTTACCGTCCTGTACTAAGATTTGAACTCCGCGTGTAGTGCTTTGCGTGGTAAACGTAGTGGTGCTAGAACCATTGATAAGCACCTTGGCTGTGGAAGTTGCCGCTGTTGCCGTTACTGCAATATCTCTGGGCATTGCACCGCCAAAAGCGTCAAAGTAATATACATTGTTTCCCTTCGACTCCAACATGTCAAGGGTAATGGTTTGACCAGCAACTGTAATCGTCGGAACTGCGGTTGTGCCAGCACCGCCGGTGATTGTATTGCTGGTTCTGTACAGACCGCAAACCTCAGCAGAGGTTTCACCGAAGATACCTGCGTTGAACAGAACTGCACTGTAGACACGGATGTACTTTGCAGAAGTCATCGGATGAGGCACACCGTTTGCATCGACCGCCCAGGAGAGGTCGAAGCCGTCACCGCCGTTACCGACAGAAGCTGCGCTTGCATACGGATTGATCGCGGTGCCATAGGCAGAACCGTTGACACGGACATCCGCATAGCCCCACTGATAAACGTCCGTCATCTGTGCCTGCGTTGGATTGCTACCCAGAACCTGCGTATCGTCCGGAACAAGCGTCAGACCAGAATAGGTGATAACTTCCGCACCATTCGGAACAGTGCTGGTTGTGTCGGCCTTGTCCCAGTTGACACCGGCATTGTTCTCCGTAGATGCAACAGCGGGAATGTGGGAATCTGTGCCGAGCTTCCAGACGTTGCCGTAGTACTCTTCCTGCGCGGTATTATTCACAACACGGGTTGCCCACTCCGGCCAGTAGGACAGATTCAGCGCCGAACCCGTTCCAGATGCCGGGACAACGTCCCAATTTGCAGCGGAAATTGCGGCGTTGATGGCGCTCTGTGTCTGCTCGCTGGGGCTATTGTAGTTTTTGGAGTAGTAGACGCCATCAGCGGTAAACGTTCCGCTCTTCAACGCGCGCTGTTCTGAACCTTCAATGCGGACATAGGAGATCTTCTGATCCCACTTGGTGCCATTCATGTAGTGACGGGAACCAGCCAGCGTGTACCACTTGATGCCGTCATTGGAGACCATGACGCCGGCGGCCTCAGGGTTGCCGACGAAGGCGTTGCCGTAGACAATGAAGTCAATGCCATAGGGGTTATTTGCATTGTTTTCAATGGGGTTATCGCCCATATCAAACTGGACGTAGCCGCCAGCCATACCGAGGGAAACGCCGGTAGAAACGTAACCGGTCTTGAACTTCACATCGTTGCTGGAAGAGCTAACGTTGGTGCTGTCCGTGTAGAGCGTGCCCCAGCCGAAGCTGTTCCAACGGGCGAACTGTCCAACAGGCAGATAACCGTTGACATCGACAGGATTTACGCCGGTCGCTGCCGCGGTGTAGTGCGGGCAGGTGACGGTGTAAGTCGTCGTGCCGTTGCTTGCAACGATAACGGTATTGTTCGTTGCGTTGGTAGTGATCGTGTACGGAGCAGCGGTGTCGTCCTCACCGGGCTCGCGGTTCGGGGAAATGGCTGTGCCATTAACCTCTACGGTATAGTCGATCTGCGCCCAAAGGATAAATTCCTGCGGGATGTAGCTGGAGCCGTCAACACTTACGACGGTGCCGGTCGTGCCGCTCCAGCTGATGGTAACGGGTTCGCCTTCACTGATGCTAACAGGGTCGTAGTCTTCCGTTGCCGAAACGCCCATGCAAAGCACGGATACGAGCATCGCGGCAATCAGAAGCAGGGAAAGCATTTTCTTGGATGTTTTCATGATCTGTTCTCCTTTTAATTTTTTCTTCCTTTGTGCCAGCACAGCCCGGAAGTAAGGCCGCGCTGCCCATGCAACTTACTTGCGCTGCCGCCGCATGAATGGCCGCAGCGTGTTTTTTCACGATAGAAACGTTTCTCGCAGGGAATACCGGCACGGATGAGAAACACTCCGCGTCGGCGCATATGTCTACGGCTTGCGCCGTTGACCACAAAGGACTTTTCACGCCACAGATACAATACCGCTTCCTATGCTCCTACCCACCGCAATAAGGACCATGTTATCCGCCCGTTGGTGCGCTCGTTTCGCCGCGACACTTCCCCCGGACAGTATGCTCTCTCGCTGTAGCTATTCAGTTGTCGATGCGATTCATCTTATTGAGACGGGCGAAGGCCCGGTAGATTTGTTTTGAGATCCCCCGGTTCCGCGTTCCCAATTCGGAACCGGGGATTTCTGCGTATCAGGGGATGATACGCTACAGTCGGCTCACAGGGGGATGGAGCCGTGACTTTTGTTTAGGATTGTGCAGCTTCTTCGGCTGCGGGCTGTTTGGCAGCTGCCTGCGCCGCCTTTGCAGCTTCTTTCTTGGCGGCGATCTTCGCCGCGTGTTCCTGCTTGAACTTGCTCAACTGGCGCTTAAATTCGTCCTTAAACTCTCGGGTGCCGCGAACATTCGTACCCGGCGGAAATTTGACACCGCGCTCTTTCAGCGCGTACATGGTTCTGGCACTTACCTTTTCATCCAGCCAGATATCGCCGCGGAACCGGCGGCCTGCGCCCTGAAACTGCTTTTTGCCTTTCTTGGCTGCCATCCTTCACACCTCCTTTCGCTGTTCTTGGAAAGGAGAGATCAGGATTCGGTTGTTACCGGCGCTTTGGCAGCGGATTTCTGATTCCTGGCTTCTGCCTGCTTGCGCATCCGCTGCTCATAGCGTTCTTTTTTCGCGCGTTTCTTTGCGTCGCGCTCCTGATTGTAAATGAGGGTTTGCCGTTTGTATTCTTCGTTATAATGCAGGCGGCGCTCGCCGGCCGGGTAACGCTCCAACGCTTCTTTGGTGCGCTTGCGAAGAAGCTCTTCCCGCCAGTGCTGCCCGTCGAAGGTGCCGCGCCCGCCGCTCATTTGGAACCTCCGGCTTTTGCAGCCTGTTTGCGGCGTTCGGCATCCTTGCGCTTGTTTTTCTCTTTTTTCTGTTGCTTTTCCTGCTGGTGCAGCTGCTTCTGCGCTGCATATTCATCTAAATACAGCTTCGTTTCTTCCAGCTTTCGCGGTCTGGCGTTCAGCGCCCATTCGCTCTTTACGCCGATAGCCAGCAAAGCCTTTCTCCAGCTGCCAAAGCGATATTCGATGTAGTCCCCGCCGACGACCTCCGAGCGCGTCGGTGGGCGGTCAAACTCCATGCGGCGGGCGCGAAGATATTCTGTCAGATCGTCAAGCGTATCGTCCTGATGCTCCAGCACGAACGCGACGTTCTTCATGGAAAGCGCGGCAAGCGTGCGCTGCTTGACGATCCGATGCAGGGCGTTCTCCAGCGATTTGTCCGGATGCTGCCGTCCCATCACTGCACCCCCTTTTGAGGATGCGTGCTGCGGTACTGCTCCAGAGCTTGCCGAAGCATATCCTGCACGATTTTCCTGTCCTTGAAGGCGGGTGGATATTTGACCGTAGAGAGCGGTCCGCTGTAAATCTTGCCGAGCGCTTTTGCCCACGAACCAAAACGGTATTCGATCAGATCGCCGCCGATGATTTCCACTTTGGCGGGGGCATGTCCGATGTCGTCCATGCAGGCTTTCAGGTAAGCTGCAAGCTCGTCCTTGGTATCGTTCTGGTGCTGAATGATAAAATCAATGTTTTTGTAGGCAATCTTCCGCTCGATCGCGGATAGCAGTTTTGCCTGACGCTCTTTTCTCTGCTGTTCTTCGTCGCGCATGATCTTCCTCCTATCGTACTTTTTTGCAAACTATCCCCGTCATGGGATAATTTGGATTGGACACGAACAAAAAAAGCGCCAATTGTTCCGTAAAAGAGGGAACAGTTGACGCCCGTGTCAAGTACAATAAGCAGATCATCGTGCTGCCTACCATACGTTTTTTGTCTGCCTTCTGCATTTCAGGGATCATAAAATAGACAGAATCCCCTGCAGTGAGAATAGCGATTCTTCCGACTTGGACTATGGATGTAATCTACATCCGCGCTCTGACTCCTACCTTCTCATGGGGCGAACCCCACAATGGCGGTCTTTCGACCACATGACCTACAAACAAAACGCTGTCTTACGTTTTGCTGCGGATCATTTTAGAGTCTTGCTTGTCCGCACGGCTCCGGGCGAGTAGCCGCGTACACTCCCAATGCACACAGCCTTCCTCTTTCATCACAGGCTCAGTCCAATACGGCTGCGACCTGTGATTACACATCCTCGGCACACAAAAAATCACGCAGTATGAAATTGTAAGATTGAAAGAACAGGCTCTTTTTGCATTTACCGCCGAAAGCGTGACATACTATCAACGCATACAAATCTTGACGGTCTGAGTTTCGTAAATTCCTTGAAATTTACGAAGTCCGGAAAAACGCAATATAAACCTTTTCCTGACTTCATTATACAGCAGTCTGGAAAAAAGTCAATGTGATTCGGTATGAAAATATTTTATATTTCCCCTGATTTCTGAAAATATTGATGTGCATCGCGCGTTATAGATTCGCTTCAGGACAGAATCACAGCTTTTGAAATTCCATTCGCCGTCAGAACTGCCGTCAAGAAAGGAGGACGCCATTTGTCAAAAGTTGGTGAGAATATTTACAGGCGCAAAGACGGTCGCTGGGAAGGACGTTTTATCAGCGGTCGAAAACCGGATGGACGCGCAAAATACACTTACGCCTACGGCAGAACCCGCAAGGAAACCAAAGAGAAGCTGGAAAAAAGGAAAATGACGATCGCCGCACAGCCTACCGGCAGCTGCCGCATGACGGTGAAAGAGCTTTTTTCATGGTATCTTGAAAAAATCGAGGTGAAACCATCCACACGCGCCAGATATGATTTTGTGATCGAGAATCATATCCTGCCGCACCTCGGTTCTGTTTTCATTGCGTCTCTGACGGCGATGCAGCTTTCTGCCTTTTTGAATCAAAAGCTGAAAAACGGACGGCTGCATGGCGGCGGGTTGTCTGCCAAAAGCGTCCGGGACATCGGCGTTCTGATTAAAGCGGCGCTACGGGCGGCGGTCGCAGAGTATCACTTTCCATGCGACGCATTGAACGCCAAACTGCCGAAAGCAAAGCAGCGGAAAATCGAACCGTTTTCCTCGTGGGAGCTTGACCGGCTTGGAAAAGCTCTATCGCCGTCAGCCAATCATAAGGACGTGGGGATCCTGCTCTCGGTCAACGGCGGCTTGCGGCTTGGCGAGGTCTGCGCTCTGCGAGTTTCGGATATTGACTTCCAGAGCGGCACGGTAAGCATTGTGCGCGAGGTACTGCGGATCAAGCTGGGCGCAAAGACGCAGCTCGTCATCCAGACCCCTAAAAGCGAAAGCTCGGTGCGAACCGTACCACTGCCTGCAGACGCACTGGCATACCTGAAAAAAGCGGTTGCCGGTCTGCCGCAGGATGCTTATATCTTGACAGGGCGAGTGAACAAGCCGATGGAGCCGCGCACCTATCAATACTATTTCGAGTCAATCCTGCGCCGGTGCGGTATCCGAAAGCGCTGCTATCACACGCTGCGTCACACTTATGCTACACGCTGTATCGAAAAAGGAATCGATATTAAAAGCGTAAGCGAGATGCTTGGACACGCAGATGTCGTGACTACGCTGCGTCTATATGTCCACCCGTCGATGGACAGCAAAAAAAGTGCCATTCAGAAAATCAGTTTCCTCGGCGGCGCGGCTTAAAAGTCTATTCGCCGTCAAAATCGCCGTCAGCCCAATCGGAAAAGCCCTGATGTCTGCAAGCAAAATCCATCCTGTCATCGTAAATTTCAAGGAATTTACGAAGTTTTTTCTATGCTCATTATACCAGAAAGCGGTAAGCTGGCGTATCAGACTTCGATTCGTGAATATGTCGTTTTCAGCGTATCCGGATGGATCATCATGGTGGGACGGTTCAGCGCCTGTGCATAGGCAATCGCCTTATCTGCATCATCCCCACGCGCCGATGCCGGGTCATAGACAGCCAGCACCATGTCGGACTGGTGAATGATCGTCCGGTATGCCTCCAGCTGCGCACCTGGCTGCTTGTGCGTGGAAACGGCGGTCATGTGCGTGCATTTGACAAGCATATCGAAGTATCGCTCACGCAGAGCAGGCGTCCACTTTGTTGCCTGTTCTTCATACGGCGTGAAACAAAAAAGCATCAGTTCCGAATCGTCATTCCGCAGCGCGTTAATGATCTCTGCGGCATATAGCCCCACGCCGTAGTCGCAGGCCACGAAAAACTGCGTCACCCCTTGCTGCCGCAGCACCATGATCTGCTGGGCAAGCTCCATCTTCATTTCGCGGCACGCATCTGCTTCTTCGTCGAAGCCCCACGCAAAGCGCATAGGGTCATGCCCAAAAATCGCACAGCTTTTGATCTTATCCATCAAAGCACCTCTCTTTCTCGGCGCGTTGTGCGCAAATGCACCCGAATAAATGCTAACGCTTTCATCTATTATAATATTGCTTACAGATATAATCAATATGTTACTATTTCAAACAGAAAACGAAGCCTGAAAATCATATAATTTGCTTATACGCAGAAAGCAGGTGCCAGTGTATGGGCAAAGATATTTCGTTCAAAAATCGTGATCGCTTCATTCAGCTTGGAATTGCCATCGCTGCACTTCGCAAGATGCGCGGTATGTCGCAGGAGCAGCTGGCAGAAAAGGCTGGCATCAGCCGCTCCCTTATCAGCGCAATCGAAGCGCCGGGTCTGGCAAAGAGCTTTTCGTTGGATGTATTCTTCGATCTGGCAGATGCGCTTGACATTGATCCTGCCGATTTGATCAACGCCTCCGTTTTCCCAGACCGGATATTCAAGCAGAAATAAGGAAATTTTCCGATTCGGAGTCTGCACGGTTATGCCGTGCAGGCTTTTTTTATTCGCAAATTGTAGTCTAGTAGCTTACGAATTGTATTTTAACAGCTGCTATTTTCTGCGTCAAGAAAAATGTAAGCTAATAGAGAGCAAACTAGCTGCAAAAAGCATACAAACGGAGAGGGACACATGGACAAAAAGCTGCTGGGTAGAAGAATCAACGCCGCGAGGAAAGAACGTGGCTGGACAAGCGAACGCCTGTCCGAAATCTGCAATATCAACGCGACCTATCTCAGACAGATCGAGTCCGGTGCGAAAACGCCGAGCCTACAGGTATTTGTAGAGTTGTGTGAGGCGCTGAAGGTTTCTCCGACATATCTGCTTGCGGACAGTCTTCCGGGCGCGGAATCTCAGGATCTGGACGCGCTGCTTACGCTCTGCCGCAAGGCAACGCCGAAGCAGCTCAACATGATAACCGCCATGATCCGCAGCGCGATAGAAGCCACACCGGATTGAGCGCATCCAATCAGCGTACAGAAAAACCGTCAGGCTGAAGGCAGCCTGACGGTTTACGCATCTTTTGTTCATTACATACAGACCTTTTGAGTTCTTTTTCAGAAAAAGGAAGGGGTGTAGAATATTTGTGAAGTAGGTGGTGAACATTTTGGATGCAAGAGAACGAATCCGGCAGCTGATGCAGGAACGCAACTGGACCATTTATCGTCTGGCCAAAGAAGCCGGTATGTCTCAAACCACCGTCTCCAACATCTTCAAACGCAATAACGAGCCGTCTATCCCGACATTACGGCGATTATGCGCGGCTTTTGGCATAACGATGGCGCAGTTTTTCACGACCGCGCAAGACACCGAGCATACGAAGGAGCAGCAGGAGCTGATCGACAGCTGGGAAAGACTCAGCGAGGAGAAGCGGCAGCTGCTTTCCGGACTCATCAAGATAATGATATAGGACCCATCCGCACAGCCTGTCTGCGCGGTTGACGTAGGGGCTGTCCGATCACTGGATTGGGCAGCCCTTGCGCATTTTGAGCGAAATTGAAAATGAAAAAGGAGTCTTGCGTATGAATGTCAACAGCCCCGAAGAACGGGAAATCGCCAAAAACTGCGTCGCCTTTTGCGGCGCACTGCGCCGGGTGGAGCAGCAGCTCCGCAGCGAGGAAAATTCAGACGCCATCATCGACGGCGTGCTGCAGGCGGCAGCGGAATTTTACGGTGCCAGCCGAGCGTCCATCGTAGAAGCGGACTGGGAGCTTGGCGTCGGTATCATCACCCACGAATGGTGCGCAGACGGCGTGGAGCATCAGAAGGATATGCTGCAATATCTGGCGATGGAGATGTTTCCGAACTGGAAAGAGGCGCTGCGCACAAACCAGACTGTCATCACGGCAAATATGCACGATCTGGACGGCACGTTCCCGGATGAGGCAGACTTCTTCCGGAACTATGGTGTAGGCAGGATTCTGGCTGCGCCATTTTCCAAGCGCATCAATCAGGGATTTCCGGTTGTCGACGACCCGACGCGCCGCACCGATGACCCTGCATTTCTTTTGATTGCTTCGTATGCCGTCGTACTGGAGCTGAACGAGGTAAAATTGCAGCAGTCGCTCGACGCAGCCTCCCGCGCCTCCAGACACAACTCGGACAATATCTACATCAACTGCTTCGGTGGTTTGGAGATCATCATCATTCA
>OHUJ01000646.1_pt1 | contig 15141 bp, 19 predicted proteins | sample 1579241 | NCBI WGS metagenome assembly OHUJ01 (sample SAMEA3882547, study PRJEB24775) | human gut metagenome | biome: human-associated habitat; feature: intestine environment; material: feces | place: Netherlands | collected 2009/2010
GCCGTGCCGCAGCCGCCGGAGCGGTGCTTAAGCCGTAAGGCGGGAATTATGCGGTGTTGCCTTAGGTTGGCCGCTGCAAAGCGTTACAAATCGTTCCGCAGCTTTACGGCACTCCGTTCGGCGATGCACTGCTTTAAGGCGTTGATCATCTTGGCTTCGTCCAGCGGTTTGGCCAGGTGAATATCCATGCCCGCCAGACGGCTGTCCATAATATCCTCGGAAAAAGCATTGGCGGACATGGCAATGATGGGGATGATTTCCGCGTCGGGGCGGTTCATGGCGCGGATGGTTCTGGCGGCGTCCCAGCCGTTCATACGCGGCATCATAATATCCATATAGATCACGCCGAAACAGCCGGGTGCGGACTTTCCAAACAGCTCTACAGCGCACCGTGCACAGCACATGGGTCACATTGCCGGCCTCGTCCCGTTTCTTTGCAACGAAGCGCAGAGAATGCCAACTTCCGTCGCACATGCGGTATTCTGTGGAGATATATTCTTCGTTTTTCAGTCTTTCCGCAAGGGGGGCACATCCAGGAAACGGCGGACCAGGTCGCGGTATTCGGGCACCACAGTGGCATCGCAGAGCTGATACAGCTTCTCCGAGGCACAGCCGTCGTTTCCGGTCAGGCGGTGCGTCTCATCATTATTGGAGATTTCCTCAAAAAAGTCGCGCTGCAAATCAATAAGGCAAAAATGCAATTTTTTGACGGTCTGATATACTATATAAGGTCTACTGCAACACACCGCAAAAGGCAGCCCGCCCCCTATAGTTCGCTAAAGTTACATTTAGCGAACTTGTGCATTTCTCTTTTACGGGAGGCTTTTGCTTCCCGATGCCCCCTGCTCCCGTCATCTTGTTCTCCCTGCCGATGACTTTTATTTCCGCTTTACATGGGCAGCGCAACGGTAAATACGGTTCCTGCCCCTTCTGCCGGCTCATCCTGTACTGTACCGCCGTGCAGTGCTGCAATTTCCCGCACCAACGCCAAACCCAGTCCTGCGCCGCCCATTTCGCGGCTTCTTGATTTGTCCACACGGAAAAACGGTTCAAAGATGCTGGTTCTGTATTCATCGGGAATACCGCAGCCGGTATCTGCAACGCGCAGTATTGCTTTGCCGTTTGACCGGCTGATCGTAATCTGCACAGAACCGCCCGGCTGATTGTACTTGATTGCATTTTCCACAAGGTTGAACAGCATACGGTAAATCAGGGCATCGCTTCCGATAATATGAATATCCTCACATTCCTGATGCAAGGTGATCTGCTTTTTCTGGGCCAGCGGCGTCAGATCCGTCACAATTTCATCTGCCAGCGGCGCAAGCTCAATGCAGTCATCCCGCGGAACGGCCTGCAAATTGCTCATTTCCAGCAGGGTCCGTACAAGCGCCGATAAACGGGCTATCTGCTCTGTCTGAAAGTGTACCAGCTCTGCGGTTTCCGCGTCCGTATTCATGTGATCTTCGGCGAAGATTTCCAGTTTTGCCTGCATGATGGCCAGCGGTGTTTTCAGCTCATGGGCTGCATTCCCGGCAAACTGCCGCTGTAGGTCAAAGGAATGGGCCAGGCGATCCAGCATTTGATTGACAGATTGACTTAGCTGCCGAAATTCCGCAACGGTATTTTCTTCCAGCCGTACATCAACCAGATTATCCTGATCGACCTTCTCGGCCTGCTGTGCCAGCTCTTTCAGTGGTTCCAGCGCTTTGCCGCTGATAAAATAAGCAATCGCTGCGCTGAACAGCGTCACTACTGCCGTAATGCACCACCCTTTGCGGCCAAAAATCGTCTTTGTATCGTAAACCTCTTGCGAGAATTGCACCAGAAAGTCTGACATCTGATCTTCGGGGATCTCTATGGTCAGATCCTCCCCGCCGTCCTGTTGATATTGTAAAACGTACCCGTTCAGATTGTCCATACCGGAGGCGCCGGAGCGATACAGCAACAAGTTCAGGCAGATGCAGGCACCCGCAATCAGTAATGCCGTCATAAGTGTGATGCGCCATTGCAAAGATAATCGCTTCATTGCTCGCTCTCCCCCACTTCATAGCCTTCTCCGATGCGGTTTCGGATAGGATCATACCCCAGTGCCGTGCGCAGCTTTTTGCGCAGCGCCGAGATATGTACCCGAATCGAGTTGCTGAACGCATCTACGCGGCCGTCCCAGACATGTTCCATCAATTCCTCCTGACTGACAGGGCGTCCCTGATGCAGAAGCAGATATTCCAGAACACTGCTTTCCTTGCGGGTCAGTGGAACAGGTTGACCGTCCACCATAGCCACCCGGCTCTTGGTATCAAAGCTCAGTCTGCCGCATCGCAGGCAAACATTGCGCTGAATAAACTGCCGCCGTGTCAGGCTGCGGACGCGGGCTTCCAGTTCGGCCAAATGGAACGGCTTGGCCAGATAATCATTGGCGCCGGCGTCCAGGCCTTCCACCTTGTCCGCAATTTCACTGCGGGCCGACAGAATCAGAACCGGCGTTTCCAAATCGGTCTTTCGCAGTGTGCGCAGAACTGTCATTCCATCCACTCGGGGCAGGTTCAGATCCAGCAAAACAAGGTCATACCGCTCTGCCGCCAGCATTTCCAGCGCGGTTTCCCCATCACCGCAGTCATCTGTTTCATACCCTGCACGGTGCAGCTTTCTGGCAACGCTTTCCCGCAGGGACGGCTCATCCTCAACCAGCAGCAAACGCATAATAAACGCTCCTTATATAAACTGTGTTTCTGTTTACTACCATTATAACAGCTTTTGCTAAAATCTGCGTTAATTTTTTCTTAGCAGAAAATTTATACCCGTTGTGCTATACTGATCTCATCAAAACAAAAAGGAGGATCGAAATGTTGAGCAAAAAGGCAATCGTTCAGGTGCTTTTTCTGCTGGCTGCCGTTATGATGATCGGTTACGGGGCATGGCGCGGTGAGGCGGGCACTGTCTTTACGAAAGCAATTCGATTATGTATGGAGTGTGTTGGCATTGGATAAGAAAAACGGTTCTTTTCTGGCCCGTTTCCGGGGACTGATCCAGGCAGGTGCAGCACTGCTGACAAACATCCATCTGCCGAATTTTCTCAAGGGAACGCTTTATCAGGGCAAGGGGAAATATCTCTGCGTTCCGGGCCTGAACTGTTACTCCTGCCCCGGCGCTGCGGGGGCCTGCCCTATCGGGGCCTTTCAGGCTGTGGTCGGGTCGTCAAAGTTTCGGTTTTCCTATTATGTTACCGGCATTTTGATTCTGCTGGGCGTGCTGCTGGGGCGCTTTATCTGCGGTTTTCTCTGCCCGTTCGGTTGGCTGCAGGAGCTTTTGCATAAGATCCCCTCTCCCAAGCTGTCAACCAGACGCCTGAAACCGCTGCGCTATATCAAATATGCGGTACTGCTGATCATGGTCGTACTGCTTCCGGCTGTTATTATCAACACATCCGGCATGGGGGATCCGTTCTTCTGCAAGTACCTGTGTCCGCAGGGCGTACTGGAGGGCGCAATTCCGCTTTCTCTTACAAACGCGGGCATACGAGCTGCTTTGGGAAAGCTGTTCAGCTGGAAATTCTGCATTCTGCTGGCAGTTGTGGTAGGCAGCGTGGTTTTTTACCGCCCGTTCTGCAAATGGCTGTGCCCCTTGGGAGCGGTCTATGCACTTATGAATCATGTATCCCTGTTTCAGATGCGCGTTGACCGCGATACATGTGTTTCCTGCGGTGCCTGCGCAAAAGCGTGCCCGATGGATGTGGATATTACCAAAACACCAAACCACGCGGAGTGTATCCGCTGCGGTAAGTGTATAAAGTCTTGTCCGACCAAAGCGATCTGCTATCAGTACGGTTTCGGCGACAAGTCAAAAACAGAAATCAAGGAGAATTGACAATGAAACGTTTTTTTGCATGGATCACAGCCCTTCTGATGCTGCTCTCCCTCGCTGCTTGCAGCAGCACACAGACAAACACTGCGGCAGCTTCCCAGCAAGCATCTACTTCTGAGACGGGCAAGTCTGAAAATGAGCTTCTCGCAGAGGAAAACGATATTCTGGCGGCAAATAACGCCCTGTGGGAAAAGGTTTTTGCCTCCATGGACAAGAATGTTACCGACACCACACTAAGCAGCAATTACGGTGATATTCTTATGAGTGCGTTGGATCACGCGAAGGACCAGTTCACCGATGAAGAATATGCTGCTTTAAAGGCCGATGCGGACAAAATCCGTGAGATCGAAACACAGATCGCAGCACTGCCGCAGGATGAAGCTGCCAGCCAGTCTATGACGCAGACGGCCAGCACATTCCCGCAGTTTGAAGGAAAGGATTTGGACGGCAACAGCGTAAGCAGCAGTCTTTTTGCCGATAATGCGTTCACCGTTGTTAATTTCTGGTTCAGCGGCTGCAAGCCCTGTGTGGACGAGATGGACGACCTTAACGCATTGAATCAGCGCATTCAAGAGCAGGGCGGCGAGGTGATCGGTATCAACACAGAAACCCTTGATGGCAACGCGAACAACATTGCCGCTGCCAAACAGATTCTGGAACAGGCCGGGGCTGCATTCCGCAACATCTATTTTGACTCTGCCAGTGATGCCGGTAAATTTGCCCTCGGCATTATGGCCTTCCCCACTACCTGCGTTGTGGATCGTCAGGGCAACATCGTTGGGGAACCGATTATGGGCGGTATTGATAAAGAGGATAACGCTGCCACACTGCAAAAGCTGATCGATGAGGCTCTTGCGCAGTCGCAGCAGTAAATAAGAAAATAGCTTACAAACTCGCAGCAGTCATGGATACGAAAGTACCCTTTGGCTGCTGCGAGTTTGTATTTTGCTGCGCCGCCGTGTGGCGGTCTATGTCCCCTGCTCCAGGGCTTACTGCCTGGTTTGCTTTCCCTCTATAGCATATATTTTGTCTTTTCGATTGTATATCAGCATTTTATACTTGACAAAGTCAAGCGTATGGACTATACTCTTTTACGTAAGGAGATGCTGCATTCACCATGTATCAAAAGACCCTATCCTACTACATCGCCATGCTGTACCGCAGCTTTTCGGATTTCACAGGCGACAAGCTGCAGGAAGTCGGACTAAATTTCGGGCTTTTGTTTTTTATTGTATATATCGGAAAAAAGCCGAACTGTACGCCTTCGGAATTGACAAAAGCGTTGTCCCTTGACTGGGGGCACAGTCAACGGTGCATCAATCGTCTTACTGACGATGGCTTTATTACCAAGGAAAAATCAGGGCGTCACTATCTGCTCAACCTGACAGAACGCGGGCAGGAGGCTTTTGAAGCCGCCCACCGGATATTCTTTGACTGGGACGACAGATTTATGACGAATCTGACTGCAAAAGAAAAGGAACAGTTGCTTGCCTTATTGGAAAAAGCAACAGAAAGGATACCGCACCATGTACGAAACGATTAACAGCCCCATCAATTACGGCGGTTTGGAATTGAAAAACCGCATCATTTTTGCCCCTACCACCTTTGGCCTTGCGGAGGACGAATACTTTGAAAAGATCCGCAAGATCGCCGCAGGCGGCTGCGCCATGGTTATCATCGGTGACGTCCCCGTCGGCAAAAGCCAATTTGAGAAATCTCTTTTTGATAAAAAAGGCTTCGCCCATTATCAGAAGCTGGTCGAAATCGTCCACAGCTATGACTGCCGCATCTGCGCCCAGCTGCACCAGACCGACTCCAATATGCTGGCCATGCTGAAATACGTGCCCGGCGTTCTGACGAAGAAGATTTCCATGGAGGAGCTGCGTCCCCTGCTGAATGCCGAGGTTGCCCCTTACATCAGCAAGCTGTCCACCCGCAAGATCCATAAGATCATCAACGGCTTCGGCGAGGCCGCCGTGCTGGCTGTCAAAGCCGGGTTCGATATGGTGCAGGTCCACGGTGACCGCATGTGCGGCAGCTTCAGCTCCACTGTCTTTAACCATCGCACGGATGAATACGGCGGCAGCGCCGAGAACCGTGCCCGCTTTGCGGTGGAGGCCGTCAAGGCCATCCGCAGCCGCCTGCCGGAGATTCCCATCGACTACAAGCTGGCCGTCCGCCAGGAAGATCCCCACTATGGCAATGCCGGTGTGGTGGAGTCCGAGCTGGGTATTTTTGTACCGCTGCTGACCGATGCCGGTGTGACCAGCTTCCATGTAACGTTGGCGAACCATTCCAGTCTGGAGGACACCATTCCCCCGGCCAACCACCCGTACTTCAAAGAGCAGGGCTGCTTCCTGAAATTCTGCGACGAGGTGCGCCAGTATACGGACAAGCCCATCACTGGCGTGGGCGGACTGAATCAGCCTGATTTTGTAGAGCAGCAGCTTGCAAGCGGACGCATCACCTGTGCTGCCATGAGCCGCCAGCTGTTGGCTGACCCGGAATGGCCGAACAAAGTGGCCTCCGGGCAGATCAAAGAGATTCACCGCTGTGTTCGCTGCAACAAAAAATGCCTTGGCGGCTTGCAGCAGCATCAGGGCACCCATTGCATTTATGAAAAGGTATGACCTGTGAAATACGCTATTGTATTCAGCAGCCAGACCGGCAATACTAAACAGCTTGCCGAGGTTGTTTCCTCTGTTCTCCCTCAGGCAGATTTGTGTTTCTTCGGTTCCCCGTCACAGGAGGCTCTGCAGGCAGAGCGTCTTTTCATCGGCTTTTGGACGGACAAGGGGCGCTGCAATCAGGAAATCACCGATTTCCTGAAAACGCTCAAGGGCAAAGAGGTGTTCCTGTTTGGCACAGCCGGGTTCGGCGGCAGTCAGGAATATTTTGACAAAATTCTTTCTTCCGTTCAAAAACACCTCGGTGCTTCCAATACTGTCATCGGCACCTACATGTGCCAGGGGAAAATGCCGCAATCGGTGCGGGAGCGCTATGTAAAGATGAAAAACAGCCCTCTGCCGATCCCAAACGTTGACAAAATGATTGAAAACTTTGATACTGCTGTTTCCCACCCCGACGAAACGGATTTGCAGAAATTGAAATATACCGTGGCGCAATGTATAAAGCGCTGATACAAAGTAGGTCCTAAAAACACACTTCCGTCTGGCTGCCTGCGCACCGGCGCTGGCCTACTGCGCCGTTATGACAATCCACTTTTTAAAGCAGCGGCAGACCCAACCCTGCTGAGCCGCCATGACTGCTTTTGCCGCAGTCATAGCGAGACCCTTTATTTGCTTATCAATTGCGCACGGGTGCACGCAGGGCTGTTGCACAGCCCCCAAAAGGGAAGACCGAAGTAAAAGCCAAAAAAGGCTTTACAACTTCGGTCTTTTGCTTTAAGTTAATAGTTGGGTCACCTGACCAATGGGTGGACGACCTATCATCTTTTCAGCGTCTATCGTTCTTCGCTGGCCGATCCGCTGCTTTTGTCCGGCTGTTTGGTCATGTGCTGGGCCATGCAGGCTGGGACCACTTTATAGGCAACATGCTGCTTTTCCTTGTCATCGCGCCCCCGCTGGAGGAGCGCTACGGCAGCCGCCCCCTGCTAAGCGGTATCCTCATGACTGCGCTTGTGTCCGGCATTCTGCAGTGCGTGCTGTTCCCCTCCTCCGCCCTGCTGGGTGCCTCCGGCATTGTATTTATGCTCATCATGCTGTCCAGCCTGGCCGGCAGCGGAACGGCGGTATTACGATCACTTTGATCCTTGTCGGTGCGCTCTACCTGAGCCAGCAGGTATATGATATTTTGTTCGTGCAGGACAATGTAGCCAACTTTATGCACATCGTCGGCGGCGCCTGCGGCACTGTGTTTGGTTTTGCCGTGCACAGAAAATAATACACGGAGGTTTCCTTCATGAAGATCCTTGTCACCGGTTTTGACCCGTTCGGCGGAGAGACCGTCAACCCGTCCTATGAGGCTGTCAAACTGCTGCCCGACACCATTGCCGGGGCACAGATCATCAAGCTGCAGGTTCCCACCCGGTTTGCTCTTTCCGGCACCGTTCTGGAAGCCGCCGTAAACGAGCACCGGCCCGATGCGGTCATCTGTGTCGGGCAGGCAGGCGGGCGGTCCGCCATCACACCGGAAAGAGTTGCCATCAACCTTGCGGACGCAAGCATCCCTGACAATGCAGGCGACCAGCCTGTGGACGAGCCGATTCGGAAGGACGGTGCGCCCGCCTACTTCACCTCTCTGCCCGTAAAAGCCATGGTGCAAAAAATGAGAGCCGCCGGTATTCCGGCAGCCCTCTCCTACACCGCTGGCTCCTTTGTGTGCAACTCCCTGATGTATACGCTGCTCTATCTCATCGACAGGCAGTATCCCGCTATGCGGGGCGGCTTTATCCATGTGCCGTATGCGATGGAGCAGGCCGTCAGCAAGCCGCTGGGAACACCCAGCATGGAGTTGCATCAAATCGCGCGCGGCCTTGCGCTTGCGGTAGAAGCAGTCGTCGAAAACGAGCGTGACCTTACCGTGAACCGGTAATACAGGCCCAATTTCTCGAAATTGTGCTTGCATTTTTTAGGGTTCGTACTATAATCATAGCATCATCACAGAATAGGAACGGGACAATGGGGTCACGCACAGGCAAGGTGCGCGATCCCGTTTTTTCGTCTGCGCACAAAGGCGTGCCGCACTTCATTGGGTGCTGCACGCCTTTTGACTTTTCTGTTGCTTGTTTTCCGAATGGAGGGATTTGAAAATGCTTACCGCACGAATTGAAAAAATACGCCAAAACTATGTAAACGCCAAACCGCAGATCTCCTGCGAACGCGCCGCACTGTGGACAGAATCCTACAAAAGGAGCGCAGGAAAGCCCGTCTGCATCCGCAGCACCGACAAAAGCACAGCTTTCCGGGTGGGAGCAGCTGGCCGCGCAGGAATACGGGATAAAGGTCACTTCCTATAAGTAATCCCTGTCCTCGACTGCGGCGGCCTTACGGCTCCTGCAGCATGATCCGCACGATCTCTTTATCGGTTTCGCGCATCCCCTCACGGCCCAGCAGTCCCACATTACGGATGGTATTTTCAACGCCCTTTGTGACGATGCCATCCCCACTGCGGAACTGCTGGCCGTTTTTGTACATGTGATACCCCAGGATGCCCGCCTCCACGCTGGAGGCAATCTTCGCCGCACAGCTGGCCTTGGCACCATCGCAGATAATACCCGAAACGATGGCCAGTGCATTGACAAGGGTGTGGGAGACCGCTTTCAGGTCTGCGCCCTGGAGATAGGCAATGCCGCAGCCCGCAGCACAGCCCGCGCTGACGGCCCCGCAGTAGGCGGACAGCCGCCCTATACCGGCCTTCTCGTGGATCGCAATCAGGTTGGAGAGGGCCAGTGCGCGGCAGAGAGTCTCATCGGATGCCCCCAGCTCTCTGGCATACTCGATGACCGGCACCGAGACCGTGATGCCCTGATTGCCGCTGCCCGAGTTGATGACAACTGGCAGCTCACAGCCGCTCATACGGGCATCAGAGCCTGCTGCTGCCTTGGCAATAGCGCGGTTGCGCACATCCTCGCCGTAAAATTTCAGCATTGTAGAGCCGATGTTCGCACCGTAATCCCCTCGCAGTCCCTCCTCCGAGATGCGGGTATTGTACCGGATCTGGATTTCCAGCAAAGGTCGGATGTCGTTGATCTCGCAGGTATCGGCAAATGCAAAGATATCCGCAATGTTCAGCAGTGCCCGGTCTGTCAGACCGCTCTCGGCAGGGGCGGCGTCACCGCAGAGCTGCTTTGTCTCCTGCGCGGTATGATCCAGCAGAACTTCGCTGTTTCTTTGGATCAGGACAATATTCGTGTGGTACTGGCAGATGCGCACCACGGCGGAATCGTCCCCCTGCCGCAGCGTCACGATGATGTCGAAGATAAAGCCGTTGTCAATTGCCTTCACCGTGACCGGCACCTGCTTCAGGAAGGCGCGCATCGCAGCCTTCTGGTCCGTTGTTACAGTTGCGATGACCTCCAGTGCCTTGTCCGCCTGCCCGCCGACGATGCCTGCCGCTGCGGCGGCTTCAATGCCCTTCATGCCATCGGTGTTGGGCACGATGACGCTCTTGACATTCTTGATAATGTTGCTGCTCACGCCGATCTCAACTTTGTCCGGCATGCCGCCAAGCACATCCCGCGCCTTGGCGGCGGCGTAGGCGATAGCAATCGGTTCGGTGCAGCCCATGGCAGGGATCAACTCCTCTTTCAGGATCTGCACATACGCCTGATAGGTCCTGCTCTGCTTATCCATACAAGTGACTCCTTTGGTTGCTCTGCAAAGTGTCCGCAGCGGGGTGTTATACCGCGTCTGCTGGTTTGTATAGTACAAGTATAGACATTTTTCCCGCCTTTTGCAACAGCATTTTGGCGGCGTTCCAATCTGGAGCACTTTATGCACTGGTTGGACATAAACACTGCCGCTTTCTGCATCCCATAACGCAAAATGTGCCTGCTTGCGCGGGCACATTTTGCGTTATTCTGCTTTTTCCTGTCTGGCCGCATTCAGCAGCTGCTTTTGAAATTCCCGGGCCGCCGTATTCAGCGGACGGTGCCGGTCATAAACCAGACTTACTGAGCGCTGCGGAATCTCCTCCCGCAGGGTCAGCTGCACAATGCTGCGGCGCTGCAGGCTGCTGCGGGCCATCGGCTCCGGCACAAAGGCAAGGCCAAGCTCACTCTTTACCAGCGTCATCATCTGGTCTGTGGTGGCCGCCTCAATATCCGGCTTCAGGTCTTCGCTGTGCTCAAGGAAAAACTGCCGGTAAAACAGGCGGCTCATGCTCTCGTTCCCCAGCATGATCAGCGGATAGGCGTCAAGCTCCTGTAGCGAGAGCGTCCGGCTTGCCAGCGCCGTGAAGGTTTTCCCGCCGACCAGGATTTCGTTGAACGGCATCAAATCAACTTTTTTCAGCTCCCCCTCTGCGCCGGTGGGGGTCGTCACAACAGCGAAATCGACCTCGCCGTTTTTCACAGCCTGAATCGCCTGCGGCGTTGAATGGTTGGAGATCCGCAGCCGGATACCGGGGTACTGCGCATGGAAGTCCCGCAGCCGTTCCGACAGGTAGATGTTCAGCGCCGTCTCGGTTGCGCTGATACTGATTGCACCATGCTCAAAGGTCGCGCTGGCGCTCAGCTCCTCCTCGGCATCCTGTATCTGCACAGCAGCCGAGGAAATGCGGGTATAGAGCATCTCCCCCTCCGGCGTCAGCGTCACACCCCGGTTGGAGCGGATAAACAGCACACAGTGCAGCTGATCCTCCAGCTTGTTCATCGTATGCGTGATGTTGGGCTGGTTGCTGCCCAGCACGCGGGCCGCCTTGGTAAAATTGCGGTATTTTGCGACAAAGTAAAAAATCTTGTAGTATTCCCAATCGACATACATAGGCGCAGCCTCATTCATAGCAAAATTACATAGTCATAATGCGGTAAATACTTTTTATACATTCTATGTCACAAAGTATAATAGCACCGCAACCCAAAAGCAAGCAAAAATTTTCCTCTATAGAAACAAATTGTAAGGAAGGCGAAACCAAAATGCTGACCGCAGTACCTGCGGAAGGGTACCTGGCTCTAAGGCAACACCGCATAATTCTGTGTGCCGCCCCTATATTTTTTCAAGGCTGCGTCTCCCCTCTCCCCTGTCCGCATTTGCGGGTGGGGCCTTTTTGTTTACCGTCTTCAGCGCGTCCCTCTCTCAGAGCGCGTGTGTGGACGCCTCTGCAGCGCGTTTTGCTGCAGGTAGCGGCAGACAAAAAAACACCCACAGCGGCGGCTGTGGGTTTTGGGTTCAATCATTATTTGCGGATGCTCCCAGCGCACGGCAAAGCGGATGATTCAGCAGCATACCGGCGATAACATACCGATAGGAGTGCACCGCACCGTTTCGGATCGTTTGCGGTATCCGCTGCTTTCGTACCAGCTTTTCCAGCGCATCCATCTGCTCTTTCAAAAAGTAAAAAGATATTTGTGGATAGATCTTGTCATCCAACTGCGTAGCAATAAACCGACTGACAACCTTTGTTTCCGGAAACAGATAGTAGGCCGCCCTGTTCTGCTCGATTTCTGCTTTGCTGGCCAGATATTCCCTGCTGTTCATGATCAGGCAGTTGTCAACACCGACCTTCATGACCTTATCCATCTCGGACTGGAGCAGCCGATTGGCCAGGGTGCCTACGCGGATATCCTCCACAGCAGCCTCATCCACAAGCGTCTCCCGAATCAGGAGCCCTACCCGAAGGTTGACCTTGACTTTTTCTTCTTTCATTCGCATCACCCTTTGGGCAATACCGCATAATTCTAAGTGCCGATACGGCGAGCGAGGTGCGGCAGCTGCTAAGCCAAAAGCGCAGATAATACTTTATGTATTATCGAGCATTTTGGCAACGCAGATGCCGTACCGCACACCGAGCCGCAGCGAGGCGCTTCGGAGCGCAACCGCCGCTTGCGGCGGCTCTTGGCGCGGAGATCCGCTGGAGCGGTGCTTAAGCCGTAAGGCGGGAATTGTGCGGTGTTGCCTTTGTTACCGGGACAGTGTCTCCCCCTACCCTGCCTTACTTTGCGGCTTCAATCAAATCTCGGAGGCTTTGCGCCTGCTCGATCAGCTCATTCAGGATCGCAACATCATTATCACGGCGCTCCTGAGACATCTTTCTGACGCCGCGCTTATAGCTGGTTGAACTCATTTTCTTAAAAATCTTATTAGCAACAGGCTGGATCGTTTTTTCCACAAAGGTCGCGCTTTCAGACTCGCTCTTTTGCTCCTTTTTCTCGACGCGCTTTGCCTCCTGATCCCTGGCCACATCCTTTGCGATTTCCTCGGCCTTCTCCGTATCATGCCGACTGACGGCGGTACGGTACTCCCCTACCCTGTTCTGCAGCAGGCGGATTTCGTTTTCACACTCCGCAAACGCGGTCTCCAGGCGTTCGTCCCGCTCATCCGGCTCGTTGGTTTTTCTGGCTCTGTCAATAGCCCGTATAAAGTCATAATGTATGCTGTTGCATTCCTGCAGCAGGCGCTCCCGGGCATCGGTGTCACAGTTGCTCACATCAACCGCGCTCAGCAACAGATAGCACTGCGCAATTCTATGCTGCACCTCTGGCTCTAGCGTGATATAGCCTTCACACTCCATGCGGGTCAGGAACTTGCTATCCAAAAGGCGAAGCAACTCTTTGTCCAGCTTTTCCTCAATGCGGAAATCACGGTCGATTTGCTTGGCTGTGGTTGCACTCACTTCCTTAATTGCCTTTTTAGCGTCCTTTTCCGTCATATTGAACGGCTCGTTCTGAAGGCAGACCACAAATTCTGCAACGGCCTTGCGGCGGATCTGTTCATCCGCAAAGCCGCCGCGAACCTGCAGGTTCGCACTGTATAAAAGCACCTTTTTTTCATTTTCCGAAAGACTGGTTGTGATCACATTGCAGTTTTTGATGGTGTTCCAGGTGGCGTCTCCTCTCTTTTCGAGGTACTCCATCGCGCGGTAGCGGCGCTCACCGGAGAGAAGGACATACACTGTTTTTCCATTTTCTTCCTGCGGAAACACCACCAAATTATGCATCAGGCCGTTGCGCTGAATATCCTCCGCCAGCTGCACAATATCCTCTTGGGTATCTGCCTGCCGGAAGATTTCGTTGTCCGCGTTTACGCGAATATCGTACAGTGCAATATCCCGTGCTTCGTATTCAATGCTTTTATGCCCTGCGGTCAGATCACTGATAATTTTTCCTGCATCGCCATTATTGGAATCAATTTTGCCAAGCTCTGCATCCGTCGGGCGGGAACGTTTTACGATTTCCTTCTTTTTGGCGGGGCTTTTCATTCCCATATCATTTCACCTCCAGACGCTTTTTTAACTCTTCATAGGCTTTCACATAGGCTTTTGCCACAGGCTGCGTTTTTGCCATATAGCACACAGGCAAAAAGCGGGAAATGGATGTTTTCACCGTCTTGCTTGTGGGAATTGCAACACTGAACAGCGATGTGCCGAGTTCTTCTTTAAAGTGCTCCTGAATCTTCTTATCTGTTGCTGCGCTTTTGTCTACATTCACCAACAACACACCGGCACCCATCAGGTGAGAAGTGGAGCTCTGCTTCATCTTGTTGCATTCATAATAAAGGCGAAATGCCGATTCTTCGGAATTATCCTCACAACCGGCTGGAATCAGGATATAATCCGCTGCATAGATTGCATTGGAAAGCAACAGGCTGTCCCGCGTAGGCTGTGTGTCAATAAGAATGTAATCGTACTCATCACGCACCTGATTGAGGAAATAGTACAGAAAATCTCCCATACCGGAAACCTTCCTCGGATCTCCGTCCTTCAGGCGCTCTGCATCGCCAATCAGCAGTTCAATGCGCTTATTGATTCGCGGCGTCTGCGCATCGCACGGGATCATATCCACATTTTCATACTGCGTTTCCACAATAAAGTCTCGCGTTTTGCTATGATACAGGAACCCGTCGAAAAGATTATAGAGCGCCTTACCGTAGAATTCATCGCTTGTGATGCTCAAGCCGCCGCTGAGTGCTTTGGTGAGATTTCCCTGCGGATCAGTATCCACGCAAAGGACCTTTTTTCCTTCATCGCCCATCAGGTAGGCAAGATTGGAGGCCGTTACGGTTTTACCCGTGCCGCCCTTTTCAATGGCAATTGTGATAATTTTTGCAGACATTGAGCAATTCCTCATTTCTGTAAAGACTGTTATTTGTGGATGTGTCCGTCAATTCTTGTTGCTGTGAATTATCATTCTGTGATTCTCTTGTAATTGATTTTCCATGCCTTTTTGCCATTTCCGGTTGTACGATTTTATCATACTTCAGTGGCTGAATATGTTGAAGCCTATACCTCACCACAAAATAGTTGCAGCCATCTTTTGCTGCTTATTGTGATTTCAATTATAACATAGATATAAGTAAAGTCAATTCTCTTTTCTTTATTATTACTCTGCAGCAGCTTTTATTCAGGCCCATCAATTCTTGTTGCTGTACTTTGATGTGTCCACATTCATACCGACGATTTCTTTGTATTTTCGCCACGCTTCACAGTGCAGTGCGGAATCAATATGCCCTTCAATTCTTGTTGCTATGATTTAAAACATTTGTTTGCAGTGTTTAGCAAAGTAGCCTCGGGGCGTAAAAGTAATAAGTATTTTATTACCTCATTCTCCCTTCATGGCTGGGCGTTCAATTCTTGTTGCTGTTTTCATCTTGCATGTATTTA
>OHUJ01000651.1_pt1 | contig 15046 bp, 9 predicted proteins | sample 1579241 | NCBI WGS metagenome assembly OHUJ01 (sample SAMEA3882547, study PRJEB24775) | human gut metagenome | biome: human-associated habitat; feature: intestine environment; material: feces | place: Netherlands | collected 2009/2010
GTCGTAACAAGGTAGCCGTACCGGAAGGTGCGGCTGGAACACCTCCTTTCTGGAGAGTATGATTACTTAACGACAGATTGATCTGCGTTCTTTTCTCTCGAATACCGGTGATTTTTTTATAGAGTGGAGTTTCCCGCGATATAGTCCCGTAGCTCAGTTGGTTAGAGCACTACACTGATAATGTAGGGGTCTGCGGTTCAAGTCCGCACGGGACTACACCGAAACACTCGGGGGATTAGCTCAGTTGGCTAGAGCACCTGCTTTGCAAGCAGGGGGTCAAGGGTTCGACTCCCTTATCCTCCACTCGGATCGGAGCAATCCGGTCAACGTTCATTGACATTATTGAGGAGATGAGATAAAGAGTTAGCAGATACAATAGGGTCTGTTAACGAGTAAGAAAGTGAAAAAGGGCGTATGGGGGATGCCTAGGCTCTTGGAGGCGACGAAAGACGTGGTAAGCTGCGAAAAGCCTCGGGGATTTGCAAACAAGATTCGATCCGAGGATTTCTGAATGGGACAACCCGGCAGGCAGAAGGCCTGTCATCCGGCGACGGAAGCCAACCCTCTGAACTGAAACATCTTAGTAGGAGGAGGAAAAGAAAGAAACATCGATTTCCTAAGTAGCGGCGAGCGAACGGGAAACAGCCTAAACCGATATTGTTACGGCAATGTCGGGGTTGTAGGACTGCAATATTCAAATAACCATGAACTGGAATGCTCTGGAAAGTGCATCCACAGAGGGTGAAAGACCCGTACAGGCAAGTGCGTTAAGCGATAGCAGTATCCTGAGTAGGGCGGGACACGAGGAATCCTGTCTGAATCGGCCGGGACCACCCGGTAAGGCTAAATACTCCCAAGAGACCGATAGTGGACCAGTACCGTGAGGGAAAGGTGAAAAGTACCCCGAACAGGGGAGTGAAATAGAACCTGAAACCATACGCTTACAACCGGTCGGAGCGGCTTCGTGCCGTGACGGCGTGCCTATTGAATAATGAGCCTACGAGTTACTAATCACTGGCGAGGTTAAGTGCTGTTAAGCACGGAGCCGAAGCGAAAGCGAGTCTGAACAGGGCGGCCAGTCAGTGGTTGTAGACGCGAAACCTTGCGATCTACCCTTGAGCAGGATGAAGGTCGGGTAACACCGACTGGAGGTCCGAACGAATAAGCGTTGAAAAGCTTCTCGATGACTTGAGGGTAGGGGTGAAAGGCTAATCAAGCTGGGAAATAGCTCGTACTCCCCGAAATGCCTTTAGGGGCAGCGTTGTAATTGAGAGTCTACTGGAGGTAGAGCTACTGATTGGATGCGGGGGCTTCACCGCCTACCAAATCCTGACAAACTCCGAATGCCAGTAGTATGATTTACAGCAGTGAGCGACTGGGTGCTAATGTCCAGTTACGAGAGTGGAACAACACAGACCAGCAACTAAGGTCCCGAAGAATATGCTAAGTTGATCTAACGATGTTTTGTTGCAGAGACAGCTAGGATGTTAGCTTGGAAGCAGCTATTCATTCAAAGAGTGCGTAACAGCTCACTAGTCGAGCGACAGAGCGTGGATAATAAACGGGCATCAAGCATATCACCGAAGTTCTGGACACGAGAGTGTGGTAGGGGAGCATTCCATTCGCGCAGAAGTCGGGCCGTGAGGTCTGGTGGAGCGTATGGAAAAGCAAATGTAGGCATAAGTAACGATAATGCGGGAGAGTAACCCGCACACCGCAAGACCAAGGTTTCCTGATCAACGCTAATCGGATCAGGGTTAGTCGGGTCCTAAGGGTAAGCCGAACGGTGATCTCGATGGACAATCGGTTAATATTCCGATACTGACATGAGCCTCGATGGAGAGACGAAGGAACGTAAGTGACGCCATCTGACGGAATAGGTGGTTAAAGGGCGTAGGTATAGGGATTGATTAAGAGTTGATCCTTGCTGAGACCCGACAGTACGGAGCGGCTACGGCCAATCCGATAGTTCACCCAAGTATACTTCCGAGAAAATCTTCTAAGTTTAAGTTCATGTCACCCGTACCGTAAACCGACACAGGTGGTCGAGGAGAGTATCCTAAGGTGCTCGAGTGAATCACGGTTAAGGAACTAGGCAAATTAACCCCGTAACTTCGGGAAAAGGGGTCCCTATGAAAGTAGGGCGCAGCGAAGAGGTCCAGGCGACTGTTTATCAAAAACACAGGGCTCTGCAAATTCGAAAGAAGACGTATAGGGCCTGACACCTGCCCGGTGCTGGAAGGTTAAGAGGGGATGTCATCGCAAGAGAAGCATTGAATCGAAGCCCCAGTAAACGGCGGCCGTAACTATAACGGTCCTAAGGTAGCGAAATTCCTTGTCGGGTAAGTTCCGACCTGCACGAATGGTGTAACGATCTGGACACTGTCTCAACCGTGAGCTCGGTGAAATTGTAGTCCCGGTGAAGATGCCGGGTACCCGCAACGGGACGAAAAGACCCCGTGAACCTTTACTATAGCTTAACGCTGAGTCTGGGTACACAATGTGTAGGATAGGCCGGAGACTGTGATACGGGTACGCCAGTATTCGTGGAGTCGACGTTGAAATACGGCCCTTTGTGTACTTGGATTCTAACCCAGGTATGGGGACACCGTTTGGTGGGTAGTTTGACTGGGGTGGTCGCCTCCAAAAGCGTAACGGAGGCTTCCCAAGGTGCCCTCAGCACGAATGGTAACCGTGCGCAGAGTGCAATAGCATAAGGGCGCTTGACTGTGAGACATACAAGTCGACCAGGTACGAAAGTAGGGTATAGTGATCCGGTGGTTCTGTGTGGACTGGCCATCGCTCAAAGGATAAAAGGTACTCCGGGGATAACAGGCTGATCGCCGCCAAGAGCTCATATCGACGCGGCGGTTTGGCACCTCGATGTCGGCTCGTCACATCCTGGGGCTGGAGAAGGTCCCAAGGGTTGGGCTGTTCGCCCATTAAAGTGGCACGCGAGCTGGGTTCAGAACGTCGTGAGACAGTTCGGTCTCTATCTGTTGCGGGCGTAGGAAGATTGAGGGGTCCTGACTTTAGTACGAGAGGACCGAGTTGGACGAACCTCCGGTGTATCGGTTATGCTGCCAAGTGTACCGCCGAGTAGCCGCGTTCGGTTTGGATAAGCGCTGAAAGCATCTAAGCGCGAAGCCATCCCCAAGATAAGTCTTCCCTTGAGGGGCGTAGGAGACGACTACGTTGATAGGCTGCAGGTGTAAAGACAGTAATGTCAAAGCCGAGCAGTACTAATTACCCGAGAGGCTTTCTTGCAAGCATCTTTATCTCATTTCCCCAGAATGTCAAGCCATACCGGGTGCGACGGATCATATCGAAAGATATTCGCACGGCTTCGCAGAGGCGAAGGGGCCGATAAGGGCCCGGGACGCAGGAAGTTGCGGTTCCCCTTTGGAAGAAAGTTCTTTTAGGTGGTTATAGCAGTGAGGTTCCACCTCTTCCCATTCCGAACAGAGAAGTTAAGCTCACTCACGCCGATGGTACTGCGGTTATCCCGTGGGAGAGTAGGTAGCCGCCTCTTCAAGACCAGCCTTTACGGTTGGTCTTTTTTTTGTGTGTTGATTTGGCCAAGACCGCCGCTTATCCCGGAGTGTCGCATCCCGGGTCTTGAAGAGGCGGCAGGCCGCCAATCATATCGACAACCACCCCAAACCCCTCCTTGAGAGGAGGGGCTTATTTATAGCTGCGAGGGTGGAAGGCAAAAGGTTGCGGCTGATCCGAAGGAGTTACGGAGCCCTCTGAAACGGCCTTCTTAAGGCCGCGGCCTGCAGCCAATCATACGGACAACCACCCCAAACCCCTCCTTGAGAGGAGGGGCTTTTTTTATCCATCGAAAAGCCTGCCTTTTTATTGTTGGTTGCCCTTAAGCAAGGGAGTGAACCGCAGGCCATGTCTGCTGCCGATCCGCAAGAGTTACGGCGCTCCCTGTAACGGTTTTCTTAAGGTCGGGTCGGATCGGATGGTTTATCGGAAAGTCTGACTTTTTTTGTACCCATTGCGACCGTTTATCGTCTTTTGTTGTGTCGCCTTTTGCCGTTTTTTATCGGATTTGTGGCTTTTCCGTGGGGCGTGGACCGTTTCGCTGCTGCGGCCGGATATACAGTTTCGGCCAACGTATACTAATATTTGTACGTTGTCAATATTGATTTTCATCAAAAAATCTCCGAAATTTGTTCTGCAATACCCCATGATGCTGCGACGTTTTGCAAAACATTTTTTATCTTTGTCGTGTCGTTGCATGCGACATGACATATTTTGATGAAAGTGTTTCGCTTTTATCCTTGACGGGAAATCTGGTAAATTTCAAAGGACAAGGAAAACGACACACTCATCACTTGTATCGGCATGAAAGGTGTTCTGCCTTCTGCTATACGAGTGTGGGGTATTGTTTATTTGTCCTTGGGCTTACCAGAGCCTCCCGTCAGATAAACGAACGACTCCACACTTTCTTTTTGTATAATCACATCACAGGAGTCGGGGTGTACCCTAATTCATTCTATTATGAGGAAACTAACAGTTTCTTTGATACTTACGGGTATCGCACTGTTTGTTTGCGGCGATCTGTTCGCACAACGCGGTACATCGAGGACCATCACGACGACTCGTCTGGCCGGTGTGCAGGAGACCTTTGAACATACGGAGGCCTTCAGTCTCGAGGTAGGTCACGAGATGCTCGTTACACCGCTGGTCGCCTCCGTCAAGGTGCTTTCCAAAAACAATGACGGAAAAACGTATGAAAAGGCGACCTTTACCGGTTCGGCCCGGACGGACGTTCCGTCGGGACTGTCCGGAAATGAATACCTCGTCGGCAAGCTGATGGACGGCAAGCAGGTGGCCGCCATCGACGTGAATCTGCTGAAGGCGCAGGCCACCTATGACTTTTGCCGCGAGACGAATGCCGATCTGATCGTGCTTCCGCAGTTCAATATCCGGCACAAGATGCATGCGGTGCAGACAACCGACGTCGACGGAAACCCCGTGCAGGTGGAGGAGCCCGTGGAGCGCGACGGCAAGTATGTGATGATCGTCGAAATGGTCGGTTTCCCGGCCATCTATACGGGATTCCGTGAAGGCACACCCGATGACAGCTGGATCAAAAAGCTGTTCAAGGAGGGACAGATCGGAAACGAAGATGCGCTGATCCATGTCGAGGAGACCGTCAGCCGGACAAAGTAGTGACTTTTTCAACAATCATTTATTCACCATTAAAACTTTTATACGATGAAAAAAACATTTATTCTGCTTCTCGCAGCTCTGGTTGCCGTGCCTGTCGTAACGTTCGCCCAGAAGACGACGGTTACGCGCGTAAACCGTGAAAAGACCTACCAGACCAGCACGCATTCCGTGGATATCTGGTATCAGGGTGAACTCAACGTGGGATTCGCCACCAGCAGCAAACTTACGTGGAAGGATGGCGGCGATACCGAGAAAACCAACTATTCGCGTCCGTTCATCTCGACCATTCACGGTGCGCGGATCACGCAATATGGATTCGTCGGTCTGGGTGTCGGCCTTCAGTATGCCTATGGCAAGATGGACCCCGAATACGATGATACGCCGAACTGGGAGACGCTGATGATTCCCGTTTTCGTCAATCTGAAAGGGTATTATCCCGTGACGGAGGAGTTTGCACCCTACATCTCGATCAGCCTCGGCAGCAGCATCTGCGCCACGTCGTCCTATGGTGACTCCGGAAGCAGTCACGGGTCATCCTGGGAAACCCGGCTCAAGGGCGGTTTTTACGGCGAGTACGGCCTCGGATTCAACTACCGGCGGTTCAATTTCGGGTTTGGACTCCAGCATCAGTCGATTAAGTTCTCCGAAACCTATGACGGCAGTACCGACAACGAGAAAGCCTCGATCAATTCGTTTTTCGTCAAGGTGGGTCTGAAATTCTAACTTGCACAGGCCATGAAACATATTTTGGCATTTCTTTTCTGTGCGGCCGCGCTCACCTGGGGCGGTTGTTCGAAAGATGACAACGGTGGAGGTTCCGGCCTGCTCATCGGTAAATGGCTCCTCGTCTCGGAATATGATGAGTGGATTAACGGACACGACGAGATTGAAGGTGCGTACGACCCATATGAGTTCGAGGAGAGTTGTTATATTGAGTTCCGAAGCAATGGTTCCGGAGCAATCTGGAGCACTCTCGATGAATCGGACCGCGAAGAGTTCACCTATCGGTTCGATTCCTCGTCGCGCCGGCTTCATTGGCTTTCCGAAGGACTTTCCGAGGAGGCGCCCTATATCGAGACGCTGACCTCTTCGGAACTGGTGATGGCCTGGTATTTCCAGGTGTCGGAGTACAGACTCTCTGAGAAAATGATTTTCCAGAGGGTCGATTGACCTGCCGCGGTGCCGCTGCCGCGACAGATTGGTTGCTTTTTGGCGGCGGACGGGGCCTTTTGCGGCTCCGTCCGTTTTTTATGCTCCGGCATAGAGGTCGGAGGTCGCAGGGCTTTCCGACGCCCGGATGGGCAAACAGTCCGGTCCTGCTTGCGGCGGATTCCCTGCCAGCGGTCCTGTGGTTATCTGCCGTGCCGACTGTGACATGACCGGGGGAGGGGGGGGATGCCACGGTTGGCGGATAGATGAAAAAACGCCCGGCTCCTTTACGGAAGCCGGGCGTTGTCATGCCGGAGCCCCGGGGCATTACTTGCCCATGTAGCTCTTGATGTAGTGGTGGTGCGATCCCCAGCGCTCGAAGGCGGCGCGGTCGAGCTCCTCGCGGGCCGAGGGGTGTGCGACCGAGATCAGCAGGCGGGCACGCTCCTGCATGCTCTTGCCGTAGAGGTCCACGGCGCCGTATTCGGTGACGAACCAGTGGATGTGGTTGCGCGTCGTGACGACACCCGCACCGTCGAGCAGCGTCGGGCAGATCTTCGAGACGCCCTTGTTCGTTATCGACGGCATGGCGATGATCGCCTTGCCGCCCTTCGAGAGCGAAGCGCCGTAGACGAAGTCGATCTGACCGCCCACGCCCGACCAGAATTTCGTACCCAGCGAGTCGGCGCTCACCTGACCCGTCAGGTCGATCTGGAGAGCCGAGTTGATGGCCACGAAGTTGTCGTTCTTGGAGATCACGTAGGGGTCGTTCGTGTAGCCCACGTCCATCATCAGCACGCCGGGGTTGTCGTCGATGAAGTCGTAGACGGCCTGCGAGCCCATGAGGAACGTCGATACCATCTTGCCCGGGTCGGTCTTCTTGGCCTCGCCGTTGATAACGCCCTTTTCGACGAGCGGCAGCACGCCGTCGGCGAACATCTCGGTGTGGATACCCAGGTTCCTGTGGCCGCCCAGCTGGCTCAGCACGGCGTTCGGAATGGCGCCGATACCCATCTGCAGCGTGGCACCGTCCTCGATCAGCGCGGCGCAGTGCTTGCCGATGGCCGTCTCGATCTCGTTCGGCTCCGAGAACTTCGCCTCGATCAGCGGCGAGTCGTCCTGAACGAACGTGTCGATCTTCGACATCGGGATCATCGCCTGGCCGAACGCACGCGGTACGTGCTTGTTCACTACGGCGATCACATGGTCGGCGCACTCGACGGCGGCCAGCGTGGCATCGACCGACGTGCCCAGCGAGACATAACCGTGCTTGTCGGGCGGGCAGACCTGGATCATCGCCACGTTGCACGGCACGGCGCCGCAGCGGTAGAGCTTCTGCGTCTCGCTCAGGAAGACCGGAATGTAGTCGGCATAGCCGCTCTGCGTCACCTTGCGGACGTTCGATCCCACGAAGAAGGAGTCGAGCTGGAAGATGCCCTCGAACTTCGGATCGGCGTAGGGTGCCGGGCCTTCGGTGTGCAGGTGGTGGATGTGGACGTTTTTCAGTTCGCCGGCCTCACCGCGTGCGCACATGGCCTTGATGAGGCATTGGGGAGCCGATGCGACCGAGCTCAGATGCACGTGATCGCCCGATTTGATGACCTTGACGGCCTCCTCCGGAGTGGTAAAGTGAATGGGAGTTAACATACCGTGTTGTTTAAGTTTATAGGGTTAGTTGAAACTATTTGCGTTTGACTTCTACCTGTTCGTATCCCTCGACGATGTCGCCGACGCGCACGTCGTTGAACGACTCGATGTTCAGACCGCAGTCCTGGCCCATGGTGACCTCCTTGACGTCGTCCTTGAAGCGCTTGAGCGAGCCGAGCTTGCCCGTGTAGATGACGATGCCGTCGCGGATGACGCGGATCGGCGTCGTGCGCGTGAGGCGTCCTTCGCGGACGATGCAGCCGGCTACGGTGCCGACCTTCGAGATCTTGAAGATCTCCATCACCTCGACCGACGCGACGATCTCCTCCTTCATCACCGGCTCGAGCATGCCCTCGATGGCATCCTTGATGTCGTTGATCGCATCGTAGATGATCGAGTAGAGGCGGATTTCGATCTCTTCCTTCTCGGCGAGCTTGCGCGCGGCGGCCGACGGACGCACCTGGAAGCCCACGATGATGGCGTTCGAGGCGGCGGCCAGCAGCACGTCGGACTCCGAAATCTGACCCACGGCGGCGTGGATGACGTTGACCTGCACGCTCTCCTTCGAGAGTTTGATGAGCGAGCCCGACATGGCCTCGATCGAGCCGTCGACGTCGCCCTTGACGATGATGTTCAGCTCCTTGAACGAGCCGATGGCGATGCGGCGTCCGATCTCGTCGAGCGTCACGTGCTTCTGCGTCATGATGCCCTGCATGCGCTGCAGCTGCTCGCGCTTGTTGGCGATCTCGCGCGCCGAGCGGTCGTCGTCCATGACGTTGAACGTATCGCCGGCCTGCGGCGCGCCGTTCAGACCCAGCACCTGCACGGGGGTCGAGGGACCCGCCTCGGTGACCTTCTTGCCGTTCTCGTTGAACATCGCCTTCACACGGCCCGTGTAGGTGCCCGAGAGCACCACGTCGCCGATGTGCAGCGTGCCGTTCTGCACGAGGACCGTCGCCACGTAGCCGCGGCCCTTGTCGAGCGTCGACTCGATGACCGTACCCACGGCCTTCTTGTTCGGGTTGGCCTTCAGGTCGAGCAGTTCGGCCTCGAGCAGCACCTTCTCGAGCAGCTTGTCGAGGTTGATGCCCTTCTTGGCCGAGATCTCCTGATCCTGGTACTTGCCGCCCCACGACTCGACCAGGTAGTTCATCTGTGCGAGCTGCTCCTTGATGTGGTCGGGGTTGGCATTGGGTTTGTCGATCTTGTTGATCGCGAAGACCATCGGCACGCCGGCGGCCTGGGCGTGGTTGATCGCCTCGATGGTCTGCGGCATGACGTTGTCGTCGGCCGCGACGATGATGATCGCCACGTCCGTGATCTTCGCACCGCGCGCACGCATGGCCGTGAAGGCTTCGTGGCCCGGCGTATCGAGGAAGGTGATCTTCTGCCCGTTGAGCTCCACGCTGTAGGCACCGATGTGCTGCGTGATGCCGCCGGCCTCGCCCTCGATGACGTTCGTCTTGCGGATGTTGTCCAGCAGCGACGTCTTGCCGTGGTCGACGTGTCCCATGACCGTGACGATCGGCGGACGCGGCACGAGGTCCTCCTCCTTGTCGCCCTCGTCGGCGATCGCCTCCTGAATCTCGACGGAGACGAACTCGACCTTGAAGCCGAACTCCTCGGCCACGACCACGAGCGCCTCGGCATCGAGCCGCTGGTTGATCGAAACCATCAGTCCGAGGTTCATGCAGGCCATGATGACCTCCGTTGCCGGGACATTCATCATCGTGGCCAGCTCGCTCACGGTCACGAACTCCGTGACCTTGAGTACCGAACGCTCCTGTTCCTCGCGTTCGATCTCCTCGTGCATCCGTTCGTGCACGGCTTCGCGCTTCTCCTTGCGGTATTTCGACGCCTTGGTCTTGGCGCCCTTGGCCGTCACATCGATAAAGTCGGGCGAACGCACGAGCTTATCCTCGTCGACGTACTTGCGGACAGCACGAAGCGTCTCTTTGTCGTCGCGCGTCGAAAACGTAAAGTGACCGTTGTCCTTGGTGAAGATGGCAAAACGCGTGATCTTCTTGGTGCCGCGTAAAACCTCGGCGGCAATATAGTCGACCTCGTCCCACGGGATTTGAATATAATCCTCGGGATTGCGCTCGTTGTAATACTCGAACGCCTTATTGCCCACCATCACGTTACCGTGGCTGGTAAGCCCCATCAGGCAGGTTGCCGGCGTTGCCAGATCGACCGTGCTGTTCTGAGATTGCGCCATGCGCGCCTCGCCCTCCAAATAAAACAATCGGACCGCATCCAGTGTACCCACCGGGTGCGGTCCGTTTCAATGGCTCAAAAGCCCTTGCCTAGCAATTCTCGGTCTTAAGCCGAAGCGTGCTTACATGAAGCCGCAGAAGCGACCGATGATGCCGACTGCGAAGAGAGCCAGGATGATGACGATCGGGCTGACCTTCTTCTTGAGGAGCTTGCAGACCAGCAGGGTCAGGCACACGGCGGCAAGGCCGGGGATGAGCTGATCGAGGTTGGCCTGAAGCGTGGTGACCTTCATCTGATCAAGGGCGGTAGCACCGACGGAGTTGTACATCGTCAGCGCTTCCTTGATACCCTCGGAACCGGAGGGCAGGCTAGCCCAGTCGATAAAGGCGCCAGCAGACTGCTTGACCGTGGAGACGATCGGGGTGAAGGAAATGGACACCCAGCGCTCGACCAGGGCGCCGATGATGAACATACCCAGGATGGAAGCGCCCTCGGTGACCTTGCCCATCAGACCACCGGAGAGGTCCTTGGCGATGGAGGAGCCGACCTTGTAGCCAAACTCCTGCGTGTACCACAGGAAAGCGTAACGGATGATGTTCCACGCGAAGAAGAACAGCAGCGGACCGACGATGCTGCCGGACATGGCCAGGGAAGCGCCCAGAGCGCCCAGAATCGGGCGAAGGGTGAACCAGAAGACGGGGTCACCGACGCCGGCGAGCGGGCCCATCATACCGACCTTGACGCCCTGGATGGCGACGTCATCGATCGGAGCACCGTTGGCGCGCTCCTCCTCGAGGGCGAGGGTAACGCCAATGACGGGGGCGGAAACATAGGGGTGGGTGTTATAGAACTCCAGGTGGCGCTTAAGAGCGGCAATCTGGTCATCCTTGCTGGTGTAGAGCTTCTTGATCGCAGGGATCATTGCGAAGCACCAGCCGCCGTTCTGCATACGCTCGTAGTTCCACGAGCCCTGAAGGAACTGATGACGGAAGCAAACCTTCTTACGGTCAGCCTTGGTGAGCTGAATCTTGTTCTCTGCCATATGTATCACTCCCCTCCTACTCGTAATCGTTCAGAATGTCGCCGAGCGGGTCGCCGGAGCCACCGCCCGTGCCGCCACCCTGCTTGGCCAGATCCTTAAGACCAAGGTAGATGAGGGCAAGGGAGATGCCGATGAGGCCAAGGGCGATCAGCGTGAGCTGAGGGATGGCAGCAAGGACAAAGCCGAGGATGAAGAACGGCCAGGTCTCCTTGGTGGCCATCATGTTGATGACCATGGCGTAACCGACGGAAGCGACCATGCCGCCGCCGACGGCCATGCCGCCGGACAGCCAGTCGGGCATAGCGTTAAGCGCGTTGGTAACAGCCTCGGCCGGGATAACGCACAGAAGTACTGCCGGGATGGCGATACGAAGGCCCTGCATGAGGATGGCAGCGTACTGCCAGCGCTCGATGCCGGAGAAGTCGCCCTTCTCGGCGCAACCGTCCATGGCGTGAGCGATAGCGGTAGCAATGGTACGGCAGATCATGGTCAGGAACAGACCAGCGACCGACAGCGGGACGGCGACTGCGATGGCCGCGGTAACGGCCTTGGCCGAATCAGTGGCGCCGCCGTTGAGGGCGAGCACCATGATGATCGAAGAAGCGACCGAGGCCAGAGCGGCGTCAGGCGCGACGGCGGCGCCGACGTTAGCCCAGCCAAGGGCCATCATCTGGAGCGAACCGCCCAGGAGGATGCCCTCCTGAAGGTGACCGGTTACGAGACCGATAAGCGTGCATGCCACGAGCGGCTGATGGAACTGGAACTCATCCAGAATGCCTTCCATACCGGCAAGCAACGCGACAATCGCAACAAGCAGAATAGTGATTTCAGACATGTATCGGACCCTCCTTTACTATGCTTGAGCGGCCAGTTCGGCCTTAGCTTTCTTCAACATGGCGTCGAGATCCTCGGAGGCATCCGAAGGAACCTTGCGGACCTCGAACTTGACGCCCTTGGCCTTGAGGGCCTCGAGGGTCTTAACGTCGTCATCGCCCATAGCGACGGCGTTGGTGACGACGACCTTGCCCTTGGAGTGAGCCATGGAACCGATGTTGACTTCCTTGATGTCGACGCCGGCCTCGATGGCCTTGAGCAGATCCTGCGGGTTCTCGAAGAGCAGCATGGCCTTGGTGTCACCAAAACGCGTGTCCTTGACGACCTCGGCCATCTTCTTGATGGGAACGACGTTGGCATGGACTCCCGGAGGGGCAGCCTGCTCGATCATGGTCTTGCGGAGCTCGTCGTGAGCAACGCCGTCGGAAACCACGATGATGCGGTTGGGGTTGATCTGCTTGGTCCACGTGGTGGCCACCTGACCATGCAGCAGACGGGTGTCGATACGGACGTGGGCAATCTTGATATGCCCGTCGCCGATAACCGTTCCCGGAGGGATGGCGCCTGCAGGAGCAGCGGCGGCCGCAGCCGGCTTCTTCTCCTCGGGCTCCAGAGACTCGGGCTTGACGCGCACGCCAGCCTTAGCCTCAGTCACGAGATGTTTTGCGATCGCATGTGCAGTGTTCTTTGCGTCAAAGCGCTGCGAATATGCCTCGATGAGCATAGGCAGGTTGACACCGGTGACGATAGCCCAGGAATCGTGGCCCTCGATGAGCCCGCTGATCTGGTTGAACGGCGTGCCGCCCCACAGATCAACGAGGAAGAGCACCTGCTCCTGGTCCTCGAAGGAAGCGACTGCTTCCTCGACCTTAGCACGGAAGTCGTCGGGGCCCATGCTCGGCTCGAGCGAGACCACGGCCACAGACGGCTGGTCGCCAAAGACCATCGAGCCCGTCTGCTTGATTCCAGCTGCCAAGTCCCCGTGGCTAGCAAGAACAATACTTACCATCACATAACCTCCTTTTTGTCTACGTATTTCCTACACGACATGAAAGGAGTATAGCTGTTTGGTTTGTGGAATTATAGCTAAATCCGCAAAAGGTTGGATTATTTGTTTAAACGTCTAGGTTTGTTACAAGTTGATTACGTTACTGCTTTTTGACTCATTACACGACAAGGCGTCGCTCATCAAGCCATGCATTTTACAGATACAAGCAGGCTGTTCATTAATATCGATTTTAGGCAAGCTCGAATGCGCTTGTACTGCCGCTATTTTGTTTAAACAGACATGGCTTGACTATTTTCGTGACTTATGGTCTATGAAACCACTCAAAATAGTTGCGGTGGAATAGTTCTTGTTTGACGGCCTTAGGGCTATAAAGGGGGTGCGGACGATTTCTTGGACCGCGCCTAGGCGTATCCAAGCTTCCTGCGGTACTCCATCGGGCTGAGCCACCCGAGGGACTTCTTGATCCGCTCCTCACGATAGTATACGAGGTAGGCCTCGAGCCTGCCCATGAACTCCCCGGCCGTCACGCCCTCCCAGTCCCTGTAGTGGAAGAACTCGTTCTTGAGGCGGCCGAAGAAGCCCTCGCAGGCCGAGTTGTCCGGGCTGCAGCCCTTCGCGGACATGCTCCTGACCAGCCCGTTCTCCTCGCAGATCCCGATCCACTCCGGCCAGCGGTAGTGGCCGCCGCGGTCCGAGTGGATCGTCGTGTGGGCTCCCGCCGGCCTGGCCGCGCAGGCCTTGAGCAGGCTCGAGTTCGCGAGGCGCTTGTCGGGGTGCAGCCCGATCGACCAGGCGACGGGCATCCCGTCGAAGCAGTCGATGACCGGGCTCAGGTAGACCTTCTCGCCGCCCGGGAGCCTGAACTCGGTGATGTCGGTGAGCCACAGCCGGTTGGGCTCGTCGGCGTGGAAATTCCTGTTCACGAGGTTCTCCGGCGCCTTGGAGACCTCGCCGGCGTAGGAGCTGTAGCCCCGGGCGCGCCTCTTGTTGTAGACGACCTCGAGGCCCTCCTCGCGCATCACGCGGGCCACGCGCTTCTCGCTGGCGCGGACGCCCTCGCGGCGCAGGCGCGCCCAGACGGTGCGGTACCCCCAGCACCCCGAGCCCTCGCGGAAGATGCGCACCACGCGGTCGCGTATGTCGGCGTCGCGGTCGCGCGGCGCGGCGACGCGGGGCCTCCAGTACTCATAGGAGCTCTTCGATATCCTCAAGAAACCTGTGATCGAGCGGAGGGGCAGGGCGGTCGCCCGCCTCAATCTCTCGCCGAGCTCGCACTTGCTCCTGTTCGAGATCGAAGCCGGGTCCCACCCTTCCGCTTTTAGGTCGGCCAACACCGCCCTGAGCAGCAGGTTCTCTATCTGGTCCTCGTTGAGCCCGGCGAGCGGGCCGGTCGCGGGCGGGGCGTAGATCGACTTGTCGGGGCCCAAGCTGGCCTCCTTCCGTGGCGGTTTCCTCGCCACGATTCTACAGCCCCCGCCGGTGTAGCTGCGCGGGAGGTGCCCCGTCGCCCACTTCTTGGCCGCGCTCACCGTGACCCCCGCGAACTCCGCGGCGGCGGTGGGCCCCATGCCGTCCTCCGTCGCCAGGAGGAAGAGCTCGACCTTCTCCCTGCTGTACATGCGAACCTCCAGTCCGGACCGCTTCACGGTCCAACTTTCTGTCCGCACCCCCGATTGAAGCTCTGAGACCGCCAAACAGTCCCTATTTCACCGCAACTTATGATGGGGACTTTTGGACGCTGGGTATAATCGTCGTATTGATTTGAAATGTGGCGAAAGGAGTGGCAATGTCTCGGTATTGCGCCTCGTGCGGCAAACTTCTTGCAGATGATGCCAAGTTCTGCACCTCATGCGGTGCACCCGTTGAGCAGACAACCGCAAGCAATGGCCAACCCGCGTTTGAGCAGACCGGCTTCCTCGATACGCCGCAAGCTAAGCCGGACGACCCCCTCGCCTATCGCC
>OHUJ01000663.1_pt1 | contig 14795 bp, 9 predicted proteins | sample 1579241 | NCBI WGS metagenome assembly OHUJ01 (sample SAMEA3882547, study PRJEB24775) | human gut metagenome | biome: human-associated habitat; feature: intestine environment; material: feces | place: Netherlands | collected 2009/2010
GCGAAGCTGTCCGAGCCGTGAGATCAGCCCCGAAGCCCTCTTGAACGAGATGACTCGGTTCCTGTCTCGCCGGTAGTAGTAAAGATGAAGCGATTGCTTGAACCGGAATAGATTGTGCTTTCGCAAGATCGTGTAACCGTGTCCGAATCGGTATCCCAGAGCTGATGGTAAGCGCGGACGGCGGTGCCGCTGCTTTTTCTTCGGCAAAGCCTGATGCGCTCTTTCAACCTTGGGCGTAAACCCGACGCGGAATATCTGCCAGTTACCTTTGATCTTCATTCCGATCTCGGCAAGCCACTTCTTGATATCCTCCAGCAGCCTCCTCAGCTTTCGCTTGTTGGAACCGAAGATCGTGAAGTTGTCCATCTGCCGCAGATAGTGTGATACGCCATACTGCTTTTGATGGATCATCAGATCTAAGGGCTGGAGTGTCAAATGGAGAAACCATGCGGAGAAGAATGCGCCGATGAGAACTCCGTATTCCATAATGGCGTCGCACAGCCAGAGCGTTTCGGTGTCCTTGAACACCCGCTTCAAGGCTTCGATGACATACGGCGGATCAAGCTCCTCAAAGCAGTGGTAGATGTCGCACTCGCAGCAATACTTCGTGCCCTCCACATCGTTCTTCATCCACTTCTTCAATGCCTTGACGCCGTAGGAGTTCCCTCGGCCGGGGACGCTTGCGATGCAGTACCGGTCCATGCTCCGCATAATGTGCGGGATCATCGGCTGCACAACAGCATGGTGAACATATTGGTCCGGCCACAGAAGCGGCTCGTTGATGTCTCTCCATTTGCCTTTACCGCTGTCCGCGTTGCGATCCCAGCGCCGTCGCTTGAGGGAGGGTGCATGTGCTCGTCTCCGTCGACCAGACCTTGGATGAATGCTCGGAGCTTCTCCACATATTCATCCATATTATTTTCGATCTCAATGACCTTTTTGTTCAGGCTGTGATTGCCGTTTCGCCGATGGCCGGCGTTCACTTCCCGAATTGCCAGACGAAGGTTTTCGTCTGATATGATCTCTTTGTAAACTCGAACTCGTTTCATCAGGGATGTTTTTCCTCCTTGTAGCCTCACAACCATTCCAGCGCCGCGGGGTGTTCCAAGGCGAGACCTGGCCCGAAGTGTACTAAGCTGTGTCCTGTCGGCTTTTCTTCAGCAAGTGCTGTGCGGTCAACCGTGCGATATAGAAAGGGTGAGGAACCCTTACTACCAAATGGAGGGTTAGCCTGTGGCTCAGCAAGGATGCGACAGCCGATGTTGTCGTTCGTGTTCGACGCGTTGTTGTAGCTGATGTAGAACGGACCGTGATTCTGGTTCTGGTTATAGTTACCGCCATGGTACAGGCACGGATATCTACCATTGAAGCTCCAGTTATCCGGGACATAGGTCGTTTGACTGCCGTTTGCCGCGCTCGGGAACAGTGCCCATTCAAGACCGCTTGCTGTCGGAATGGTGAAGTCGGACGGATAGCCCGAAGAGGGCGTGCCGACCAGCGTGCCATTCGCGCTGTCGCTGAAGTTGTTGGGATTGCTGATGACATTCAGGCCGTTACTGTTGTAATAGCAGCCGTCCATCCAGTCATAAACATTGTCCCACCAGCCTTCGATGTTGCGATACTGCGTGAAGCCGTAGCTGTCGCGGCTTGCCGCGGTCGTACCGGTGTGATAACCCATCGCGTCGGTCTGACCGTTGTTCATCTTGGAATTGCTCGTAGAGCAGCCTCTGCCGATGCGCTCACCGTTCCAATCGGCAAACTCCACAAGGAACAGCATGTTCACATACCAGAACTGAGCGAAATCCATCTGCCAGAAGTTAGCGCCGAGGTTATGAATACCGCTGCGCGCCTGGCTTCTCATGATGTTTACCTGCTGTGCGGCGCCCGTGGTGGACTTATAACCGCTGGCGCAGTGATAACGGCCGATGTAGGAGTAGTCCAGCTCGCCAAGGCCGTCTCCGCGATCCCGGTTCACAGGGTCAACAGAGAAACCCTCCACATAACCGTCCGCGATCTGGAGCTTCAGCTTCTTGCCGGTCTTCGTCCACTTGAACCAATACTTTGGCTCCTTGACCTCAACGCCGCCGCTGCGGGTCTCCTTCACCATGCCGGACCACGGCATCAGGTTGTCGAATGGAGAAGAACCTCCGCCGTTATTTACTGCGGGGTTCGGTTCAGCAAAGCCGGCCGCCGCGTCTGTACGAGTGCCCTTGGTCTGGCCGCTGCTCGTCCAATCCCACTCAACGCCGTAAATCGTGACGAAAGTGGCCGTCACATTAACCGTCGTATCAGAAGCCGCCTTGTAGTTCGTCCCCTCGGCGACCTTGACGGTGATCTTGGCCGTGCCGGTCGTGTCGTTCACGCTCTCAACGGTCACAACGCCGGTGTTTTGATTGATGGATTTGATCTTCGCGACGCTCGTGTTGTTCGAGGTGGCTGTGATCGTACCGTTGCCCTTGCGGTTCACCGTAAAAGTTGCGGTCTTGGCACTGCTCTTCAGCACGATGGAGCTCGGCGAATTGGTAACGCTGTTCACGGCCTTGCCGATCGTCCACGATGCTGTCTTGCCTCCGGTGCTTCCGTCGGACCACTTGTAGTTGGAAGTCGGAGTAAAGGTAGCGCTGTAAGTGCCTGCGTTGGTAGCGGCCGTCACGGAAACGGTCATCTTTGCCGAGTCATAGGCGGTATTCCACGAAGGAGTCTTCGGGTTGCCGTCATAAGTCAGCGTGCCGTTCTGGGCGGGTACCGCCGCGATGGTAGCTCTGCCGATGGTCCACTTGATGGTCTTTGCCGCGGTCGTACCATCCGTCCACATACCTTTCTTCAAGGTAAAGGTCGCCATGTACTCGCCGGCATTCGTCTTGGCAGATACGCTCACAGAGGAGTTCTCATTGTTGAAATTCTGCCACTTCGGCGTCTGGGCGCTGCCGTTGTAGGTCAGCGTACCGCTCTGCGAAGGAATGGAAACGAGCACCGAGATGATCGTCCACTTCACTTCCTTGGCGCCTGTGCTGCCGTCGGACCACTTGTAGTTGGAAGTCGGTGTAAAGGTCGCCGTGTACTCACCGGCAGCCGTACCGGAGGTATCGCCGCCAATGGTCATCTTGTTGGTGTCATAGCCGTTCCAGCTCGGTGTCTTTCTCGTGCCGTCGGCAACAAGCGTTCCCGTCTGCGTCGGCAAAGCCGAGATGACAGCGCGGTCGATCGTCCACTTTACGCGGGCCTCATCCGTGCCGTCCGGGAACAGATAGCCGTAGGACAGCTTGAAGATCGCCGTGTAACCACCTGCGTCAGAGGCGCTCGTAACACCGGAGATCTCCATTTTGAGTGGATCGTAGCCGTTCCAGCTCGGCGTCTTATCCGAACCGTTGTAGGTCGGGATGTTCGTCTGCGTCGGAACGGCAATGGTCTTGCCCTGCACCGTAACGACAAGGTCTGTGCTCTTCGTCACGCCTTCGTAGGTGTATTCAAGCTTCATGACCTGACGCCCAAGTGTAGAGAAGTTCGTCGTCGGATATGTGTAATCCAGTACCGCCGCCGTGCTCCCGTCCGAGAAGGTCGCGGTCACGACCATGCCCGTCGGATCAAGGCTCTCCTGATACTGGTAGACCGTCTTGGCTGGCTGCGTGGTGATGGCGATGCTGACAAGCACCTTTTTCACCGTCACAGAAACCGTCGCGGTCTTCGTGATGCGACCCTCGGTGTAGGTGATGACAACTTCGCTCACCCCGTCCGTAAGAACGGAGGGAGAGACGGTGTAACCCGTCACATTTGCCATCAGACCTTCGCCGTAGTTTGCCACAACGACCATGCCGGTGGGGTCGAAAGTTTCACCGGACTTATAGACCGTCTTGTTGGGCGGGGTGGCGATAGTCAGACTTTCCATCTTCGGAGAGCCGCTGCCACCGCCGCCGGAAAGGTTGAATACCTTGCCAACATTACTCATCTGTTCCGACCTCCAGTCGAATGATAAAGACGGACAAGTCAACGGTCGGCGTCGTATCGCACCGGAAAGTCATCTGCCCGCTTGTGGTTACATTGTCTGCGCTCACGCCATAACTGTCGTACACATTACGGGTACCGGCGTCTGCGCCTACAAGATAAATATAGTTGCTGTCAGCTAAGAGGGAAGCATGTGCAACAGTCTGCGCTCCGCCGCTCCAATTCGCGGCCGGCAGAGTAACAGAGATGCCGATATGCTGGAGATCCTCCAGTCCGGCGGCAACAAGCTCCGCCAATTCAGCTACCTGCTTGGCGGAATCCCTCTTCCCCGCAAGTGCCAGCTTTTTGAGCTGGTCAAATGTGGAAAGCTTATGCTCTGCCATGTGTTGTTACCTTCCTTTCAAAAGGTGGAACGGGGGACAGGAAGCCCCATCCCCGTTCGCATATGCTGGATCAGACGGTAGCCTGAGCGCCGAAGACTTCGGTCAGCATGGCGTCGACTTCCTCGTCGGTGGCCATCACGATGTCGGTCTTCTTGACAAAGGTTTCGTCGACCTGGGTCTTGGTGTAGTAAGACTCCAGGGCGGTGTTGATCGCGGCAGTCACCTCGGTCGTCTTGGCGTAATCGCCGATGCTCAGAGCATTGATCGCCTCGGTGATGTAGGCGACAACGGTGGTAGAGGTCGCACCCTCGGGCAGCGTGCCGACAAGAGTCTTCAGGTCGGCGATAGCGGTCTTGTTCTCGCTGATGCCGCCGGCCATCTTGGTCGCCTCAGGTCCGTGCTTAGCAACCCAGTCGATCAGCTCTTTGTAGCTGTTGACCACATTGTCATCGGTCACATCGGTGGCGAACTTGTTGATAGCCTTGTCGATCATCTTGCTGATGGAGCCTTCGCCGTCGCCGGTCAGGGTATCCAGGTCAGCCTGCTTCGCCTTGGCGTCGATGATGGCCTTCAGAGCGGCAGCCAGATCGCTCTCAGCAACCTCGGACTTGTAGGCCAGAGCCGCCAGACCGTGAACGGGAATATCAACGCCGTTGGCGGAGATGGTGCCGTTGGTCTTGCCCTCAGCGATGAGAATGTCGGCGATCTTATCGGTCAGGGCCAGCAGAGTGCCGTTGAGCTTGATGCCTTCCAGCTTGTTAGGCTCGCCGCCGGCAGTCACCAGATCATTGACCTTAGTGGTCAGGCCGGCAACCTTAGCGTCGACAAGGCCAATCTCGCTCTTTGTGCGCAGCGCCAGTTTCTTGAGCTGTTCAATAGTAGTGTGCTTGGTAGTAGACATATTGCATGCCCCCCTTAAATATATTTGTTCACGGCTGTTCGCCGAAAAACATCATTGAGTAGGTCATCCACTTCTTTGTCAGAAGCGGTGTTGTCGGGTGTGCTTCCGCCCGGGTCGCTCGAAGCAAAGGCGTCGTTCAGCATATCGTCGACCTCTTTATCCGAGGCCGTTCCGGAAATGCTTCTCTGGATCTCAACGATTACCTCGGTCAGCGTCTTGTTGCCAAAACCCGCCGTCGATGGGTCACCGATGATTCCCATGATCTGCTTGTAGGCTTCATCGCCCATCGGGTCTCCGGAGCCGCCTGTGCCAACGCTGATATTGGCCGGGAAGAGGATCTTGCTGGTCACATGCCAGCCAGTCGACTTTCGTTCCTCGCCCTTGACGCCATAAACGGCGATCTTCAGCGGGATACCGCCTTTCTTCAGGCATTCGCCCGGAATGTCGCACTTGTCTTCGCTAAGCACCACAGCCATGCTGACGCCGCCTGCCTCAAAGAGCGCAGTCTTTGCGAACCCGTCCCAATCCTTGCTGAAGGCGAATTCGACCGGATAAGGCGTCGCTGCGTTCTGGATCAGTGTAGTGTCCTCCACCAGCGTGGTGAAGCAGCTTTTGATCGCGATTTTCAAATCATTCGCCTCCTTCTTCGGCATTGACCGACAGTTCAAGACGCACGATGTTCACCGTGATGTCTTTGATCGGGTCGGTATCGTTCACAAATGTAATGAAGCCGGTAGTGGAGATGTCTTTCGGACGCACACTGCATTCGAGGTATTCTTCACGGCTGGCTTCATATGCATCAATGAGGTATTTGTACTTGGCAGCGGCCACAAGGCGGCTCTCCGCCACAGTGATGGAACCGTTCGACCATCCGGAGGCAGGCAGCACCAGATCGAAATGGATGCCGAGCACATCGCCCGTACCCGTTCCGTTCAGGCCGTTGTAGACGGCGATGTTGTACTTGCTTCCGTCTGTCATCGTAACGGTGTAAATATCAGTCGAGCCTGGCGTATGATTGCCCTGCGTCAACTGAATGCTCTGGATACCGTTGCCGGTCGGGCCGGTCAGCTCGCAGCTGATGTTGGTGTTTACATAGGTGCCCTTTTCAGCGTCCCAGATCCACCAGGTACCGTTCTCCGGCTTAGGCGGCTTTCCGCTGTACTGCTGTGCGGTTGCGGCGCTCTCTGCGGCAGACTCCTTGTAAGTCTTGGCGTTTGCCTCAGAGTTCTCGGCGGACTCCCGCGCGTTCTCGGCGGCCGTTTTAGCGGTCTGCGCCTTGTCACGGGCATCCACAGCAGCCGTTTTAGCGGCTTCGGCGTCCGTCTTCGATACAGCAGCGGCATCTTCCGATGCTTTTGCTCCATTTTGACTGTTCACCGCCGCGTCTCTTGCAGCTTCCGCAGCAGCACGAGCCTCTTCCGCTGCGTTGCGGTCAGCAGTAGCCTGTGCGCCAAGCGTCTCAGCCTCCGAGCGGATGGTTCTCACGCGCTCCTCGGCAGCCTTGACCTCTCCCTCGGCAAGCATCGCCGCTGTCTTGGCGTCCGTGGCCTCCTGTGCCTTCTGCTTGGCGATCTCTTCCGAGTTCTTCGCCTCTGTCTCAGACGCCTTAGCACCGGCGGCAGCTTCTTTTGCGTCTGCGGCCTGCTTGTTGACATTTTCCTCAGAGGTCTTGATGCTCCCCTCGGAGAGTGCAGCCGCCGCAGCTGATTCAGAGGCGCTTGTCGCCTTTTTCTCGGCATCTTCGGCGGACTTCTTGGCAGCCGCGGCATTTGCCTGTGCAGAATCCTTGGCGGTGGAGGCAAACTCCATCGCGCTGCTGGACTCCGTGTTCATCGCCGCCAGAGCATCATGGATGGAGCCGCGAACCTCTTCGCCATAAATGGCGCTGAGGATTTTTTTCAGAAAGCTGCTGATATCAGCCATCTAAATCACTCCTTCCTTAGTCCTCCAGCATCCAGTCGAGCAGCAGGATCTCCTCGCCGCTAAGACAACCGATCGTATCTTCATACTTGGCGGTCATCAGCTCGACCTCATGCTCCATCTCGTTGAACGGGGCAAGCTCGTCGCAGAAGGCCTTAAAATTAGGAGAGCCAACCTTGATGGAAATGGTTCCGGTCTCGTTGCCACTTTCATCCTTGTCGGGCTCTCCGTATTTGTTGATGAGGTCGTGTTTGAATGCTTCATACTCGGTCAGAGCAGTAGAAAGCATCCGGAAGTTCCTCGCGGCGATATAGCCGATCTTGTTGCGGAGCTGAAGAAGCGGCCGCAGGTTCTGGACCATCACGACCATTTCTGAATTTTTAAGCTGTTTCTTCAACATTATCCCTCCTTTTGCTGAAGCAGTTCTTCGACCATTTGATAGAGTTTCTGGATCATGTGCGTATTGAGCGCGATAAGTTCACCGTATCGGATGCTGTAACGATAGTCTATGATGCCATCCGAAAGGATCTCTTTGACAGGATCTTTGACAAGTGCCGCAAGTTGATCCGACGTCAGTCCGGTGTCAAGCATTGCCTGTTCTACATCCTGCGCGATGAAGCCGAAATGTTTCCGCCCGGAAGTACCTTTGTTGTACTTGAAGGTGGATGGCTTCAGCGCCAGGAAGAACGCCTCATAAGAGGCAAGATCATAGTCGATGCTGTTCTTGATCCTTAAGTCGGAACCGTAACTTGGCTCTTCACTCATGGTGATGCCGCCGGAAACTACAAGGTCTGCTCCGGTTCCGGAGATACGGGCGCCGGCATTGGTAACGATAATATAAGGCTCCCAACCAGGACCGTTAGAACCATACATCATCGCGCCATAAGTCGTATGCTGACCGTCAGAGCCATGCCCTTTGCAGAATCCACCATAATCGCATGATAGGTCGATATAATCGGCATTGATTGTGCCGGAGCGAATATAATCGGCATTGATGTAAAGCCGTCCGCTGTACGAGTCGCTGAAAATACCGAACTTCGTACCACCTGAGGTGAGCACATCAAACACATTCTGGTCGGTGCACCGATCCTGATAGGCCTTATTTGCTCTCGACCATGCAGCAGAAGCCTCATCGTAAGCATCATCTGCTGCGCTCTTTGCAGTGGCCGCGTTTGCATTCGCCGTGCTTGCCAGCGAGTAGGCTGGGTTGGAGGTGAGATTCTGGTTCGTCACGGACGCCCAGTTGATCGTGCTTCCGGCGGACAGCGTCACCTTACCATCTATGGTAACGGAACCGCTGGAATCAACAGCAAAGGTCGTGCGGACACCGTTGGTAACGGTAATCCCGTAGACGCTCAGATATTTGGACTTGAATCGCTCGTCATCCATCATGCTGTTGCCCGCTCGGTCAAGGAAGTCAGAGGCCTGAACCACGCCCTTGAAGTTTCCGTCCACACCGACCAGCGTACCGCTGAAGGTGCCTTTCGCCGCAGCCAGAGTACCCGCAAAGATGCCTCGGCGTGCGGTAAGGTTGCCTTCCTCGTCAACAGTGAAGTTTCCGTCTCCAATGTCGATGGAGCCTTTCTTCATCGTCAGCTTGCCGCTCTCGAAGTCAAGCGAGAAGTTTCCGCCATAATCTTTCAGCGTACCGGCACGGATTACATCAGCATTGAGAACACCGGTCGTGATATAGTCTGCCACAATAGAACCATCCATTGTAATGGCAAGCCCAAAGGTCTTTCCGTAATCCTTTGAGTAGCCAAGGCCGTTCATGTTCCATTTCCAGAGCTTGTCGGCTTTGGTATAGTCGCGGATATTGGAAATATAAAGCGTGTCAGAACCGTATTCGTCCCGTGTGATCGTGATGTAGCCGGTCGTGGCCGCTGTCATGATCTGTGTGGCGTTTTCTTTTGCCTCTTTCAGGATGTTGTGCGCCTTGGGGAGACCCTCGATTTTCTCAAGGATAGCGGCGCTGATCTGGTTGTTCACACTGGTAAGGCTTGTCTGCACCGTGTCGCCGAGCGTAAACCGGGTATTCTCCGGGCTGTCCAGAGGGATCTCCAGCTTCGTGACAGGAAATACACGGTCAAGACCATGCGGTCGCGAGATCACGCGGATCTCGTCCAGCAGTTTCACTGCCTCCACATTCGCATTAAGATAATGGAGGTCAAGGGCACTCACTTCCAGTTCCATATTGTCGAACTGTAAGTCGGCAAGATATGCCTTCGCCTTTTCCAGCAGCGCTTCAGGATCAGAAACGCTGTCCCATGTCACTGTTTTCTCGATCCAGCCATAGGTTTTCACAGCCTCGGAGGACTGGACATAAAGGCTGCCCTCATTCACACTCTCCACAGTCAGATAGGCGTCCAATGCCTCGATCTCGCTCTTGTCAAGCCTGTTGCCAAGCGGAACGATGACCGTTGCGAACTCCGTCATATCCCATCCCTTGGTGTGTTCGATGAGGTTGGAGCCGAACTGGATCGTCTGGCTGCAAGTGTCGGGGTAATCAGCCAAATAGTCGAGATAGCGGATGCCGTCTTCCTTACGCACCCGCAGATGACCGCCGTACTGCGCCACCAACGCATTCAAGATCGTGATGGTCTTTTCATAGTTGGTGTAATAAGTCGGAAAATCTTCATCCACCACAGTAACAATGCCGATGGTGAACTTCCGGTTGTCTCCGACCTTTGCGTTGTGAATGGCGATCATCGCCTCAAGGTACTCACGAATCGTCCCTCCGGCGTACTCCGCAGGCGGCTGTGTGCTGTCGTTGAAGAATGCAAGCTCGCCCTCGCAAGTAAGCACCCGGTTTCTGTAAAAGTCCTCGTTTTCAGAGAGGACGCGCCCCGCCCAGATCTCTTTTCCGTCCTTGTGGACGGCGATGTCAGTCACCATACGGATGATGGTGCTGTATCCGAGATTGGAGGGCGGAACCGTCATCACAAAGGAACCGGCCGCATTGTCTTCCAGCGTCAGCTTGGGGCTTGCAAGCTTCATGTTGTCCAACGCGAAGGCATCATTGTAGATGCAGACACCATCGGCATAAACAGAATACATCGTTTACAACCTCCCTTGTCTGAAATCAACGGACACGGTCCCCGTTCCCTCGTCGACCCAAAGATAGATCGTTCCGCCATAGTCGCCAAACAGAATAAACTCAGGGATCTGAATGGTTCCATCCGGCAAAAGCTTTGTTAGGTCGATGCTGAGCTGACGGTTGACAAATCGGACATGAACGCCGCGCCCTTCACTACTTTGCACAATGAATCTGGGGCATACCGGAGCCCGTCCGTACATCACCGCGTCCAGCTCGATCTCTTTCATCTCTGTCGTCACCGCAATATTGCGGAACAAAGCTGCCTGAATGACTCCATTTTGAAAGTTGAACGGGTCCCATAGCCAGTTGTCGATGGAGGAAAGGTTTTTCCACTTGTACGGGCCGACATCGTAGTCGATGACGAGCCGCGACCAGTCCTTTTCCGACTTCCAGGCGTTCACTGTGAAGCGACCTTCGTAGAAATATTCAGGATCGTCCTCAAGGATCGCCCGCATGGTCTGTCCATGCAGATAGTCCATGATGTCCGAGTACGCCATGTGCCATGGTTTGAAATCATTCATGACAATAAACTCGATAGACCCTGTCCGGTTCTGATACACCGGATACCCGGTGAGGGCTTGCGACAGATCAATGACGCCGTCCCCACCGGGAATGTCCAGAGTCTTTACCTTTTGCGCAGGTGGATTGAATAGCGGACGGGAAGCGGGGGCAAGCCGCCAATCGTCCCATGTGTTCTTATCGCCAAATGTGATCGAATGGTACAACTTAAATCCCCCTTCCTCTTTGTGTAGACCGCTGCCCGAGCGCCACATCCATCGGTTCAGCAAGTTCGCCGACGAGCGCACCGGTGTTCAGCACAACACGCAGCTTCTCCATGCGTTCCAGCATCGAAGCCATCTCACCTCGAAGCGTACGGAGTTCAGCCACAACATCATCATTGTCGACGGAAATGGTTGTCTGGCTGCTTCCGCCGCGCTGTGCCTCAAATGCAACGGCAGCCTGCCCGACAAGGCCGACCGCTCGCTGCGAATAGAATAGGTTGTTCAAGGCGTCTGCTCCAGCCGATACGGCGGAGAGATCCAGAACAGGACGGATCACTGGCTCCATGTCGAACCCGCCGCTCACAATGTCGGCAATGGTCTGGAGCACACCGGAAAGACCGCCCTCGGCCGACTCCGCCATCTCAGAACCGGCCGCATAAGATCGGTCAACATAGTCCTGAAGACCTTTCACGAAACCAAGGCCGGTGTAGTTACCGATCTCACGGAATACCCTCGATGGAGAGTGGATGTCCAGTGTCGATTTCGCCGCCTGTACGCCTGCAAGAGCCATCTGCGTGATCTCATCAACAAAGCTGGACTTCTCAGACTGAATGCCTTCAGTAAGCCCCTTGACGATCTGCTTGCCGGTCTCATCCCAGCCAGCTTCCGTCAGAACCTTCTGCGCCGTGTCGGCCATCTCCTGAAGCTCATCCTCAGTATTGTTCTTGATAAGACCAACCTTTTCCTCAAAGCTTCTGCGGAGCTGTTCCAACTGAGCGTTGGCATCTTCCGTAACCTGGTTCATCTTCTCCTGCCAGAGAGCACGATACTCGGTGAGCTCCTGATCGGCCTCCTCGCGGAGTTTTGCAATATTCTGCTGGGTCTCTTCACGCAGCCCCTCTAATTCGCCGACCGCCTGCTCGCGAGCCATTGCGTGCTTGACCTTCCAGAGGTCAGCATACTTCTCAAGTTCGGAGTCGCTCATGTTGTTCAGCGCCTTGATCTGGGCGATCGCGTCAGGACCCATATCCTGAAGTTCCTCGATAAGGTCACTGTCAAGTCCTCTGCCGGCAAGAGACTCTAAAATATCCTGCCATTCGCCAAATTCCTTGACCTGACCCTCAAGATTCTTCATCAGGGTGTCGCCGCTGACCTCATCACGCTCCTTCACAGCGTCAAAGAGGCCATAGGACTTATAGAGGGAATCCTCGCGGGATTTCAGAGCATTCTCGTACTTGTCGTTCTCAGCCTGAATATCGCTCGCCAGTTGCGCGTTGATCGACTTTACCTTATCGGCGTACTCTTCCTCCAGGTCGAGCCGCTTCTGGTTCGCCTCGCTCTGCACAGACTGCACATCAGAGATATACTGTTTCTGCGCGTCGCTGATCTCTTTCTCCAACTGGTAAACTTGCAGGTCGAGCTTCTTCCGCAGCTCTGTCCCCTTGGCATATCGGCTCTGAACACGCTTATAGGCAGCCAGTTCCTCCGCAAGGGTCAGCTTGTTATACGATTTCTGCTCTTCGATCCAGTTCATCGAATACTGATAAGTGGCCGTAACCAACTCATTTTGAACACGATAGACCTCGCGGTCGATCTGCTTTCGTTCCTCACTGCCCTCGCGGTATTTCTTCTGGAGCGTTTCCCATCCGGCAAGCTCCTCTTTCAAGCTGAGCTCGCTGTAATATTTCCGCTCTTCCGCCCAATCCTTAAAGGAGTCGAGTCCCTTCTGCGCGACCTTGATGGCTTCATCGCTCATCTTTGCCGCAGCCGAAGAAACCGGAACGATCGCGTTGTTGATACCGATGGTCATACCCTCGCCAATGTTTTTACCAAGCTCGATAAACTCACGGGAGGGAGAATGGCTGTCCAACGCCTTCTTTGCCGCATTCAGCGCCGCAAGGCCCAGATCACGGCCCGCCTGAGAGGCGCCGCTCAGCTTCGAGCGGATGCCGTTGATAAAGCCCTGCGAAACATTCCTGCCGGCTTCATTGAACTGGTCCTTGTAGTTGTTCACTTCTGCCACAACGACCAGCATGACAGACTGCATCGCCGTCCGCACGGAAGCACCGTTGCTGCGGATCGTGGTGCTGAAGCCGACCATCATCTGCACGACCGCGGTATTCATGCTCGTGGTATGTGCTTTCACAGTCGCGGCCATCGCAAGCATCAGCTCAGCCATCGCCACATTAACGATCGTCTGGTTCTGCCGGATGGTCGTGCCTGCGGAATTGAGCATATAGATGATTGCCGTGCTCACGGTAGCTCCACTGTTATAGAAGGCGTCGGTAAAGTTTTGGATACTTGTGTTTGCCAGCAGAACCAGTGCATTCGTAAAGTTCACAAATGCATACTGATCCATATTCTTCACCGTATCGGCAAGCGCCACCAGCTTCTCGACCTGTGTGATCGCGCCTGAGAGCTTGCTCATGTTGATACCCTCGATAGAGGCGGAGTAAGCCGCAAGACCATTGCCGAAGAGAACGAGCTGGTCGCCGAAGTCGGCAATACTGTTGTCTCCGGTGAAGAAGCTCACAAGCCCGCCGCAGTTCGGAATGGTATTGGAGAGTTCCACGAGCGCCTTACCGGCAGAAGCGGAATTGCTGACAGCACCGACATCCATTCCTTTAACGGCGAGAGAGTAGTCCTTCATGGCCTTACCAAACGGAACCAACTGCTCTCCAAACTTGTCCATGTCATTCTCACCGGCAAAGAAGCCGACTACACCGCCGCTGTTCGGCAGCGTTGTGGCCATCTCTGCAAGTGCCTTACCGGCAGTCGCCGCTTTGGAAACAAGGTCGGCGTCCATCCCGCTGATTGCGTTGCTGAACTCCGTCATGCTTTCTCCGAACGGAACGAGCTCATCAGCAAAATCCGAAAGAGAAGAACCACCCGTGAACCAGGACGCAATACCCTGCACAAGCTCAGCCTTCGTAAGCAGCAATATCGCGTCTGTCAATGCCTGCACACCGCTGAACATTGCCGGAGAGATACTGCTTGCGCCGTCGATAAACGGCCGAACATTTGTCATAAACGCTGCAAGATCACTGCCGATCTGCGGGAACTGACTGGAGATACCACTCATGAATCCGCCGACAATGCCGCCGACAAACCCACCGATAGCTGTACCGATCTGCTCCAACAGCTTGCCGCCCTCGCCGATCAGCCAGGAAAGGCCGGGAATCTGCGCAAGGGCACCGACAGCAGCGAGAACGATCGCCAGCTCAGCGATAAGAGCACCCATGCCGAGAACACCTATCATAGCGCTGGGGATCAATGCGGCTACCGCACCCAATGCAACCATAATGCCGGACAGCAGACCGATGCCGGCGATGGTTTTCACCAATACGCTTGTATCAAGTCCTGCCAGAGCATCAATGATGCCGGAGAAGAATGCCGCGATCACATTGACTGCCGCCTGAATGAGTTCGGGTGGCCGCTCTGCAATACCGTTCAGCAGGTTGATCAGGAACAGCATAATAGAGTCAACGATTTCCGGAGTATAGTTTGCAAGAGAGGCAAGTACGCCGGACAGCAGTGCCAATGCACCATCAGCGATTGCAGGGACGCACTCAACAAGTACATCCACCAGCGTAAGAACGACGGCCTTAACAGCTTCTCCAATAGCGGGAGCTCCCTGAGCGATTACGCCGCAGAACGCTATGATAGCCTCACCGAGCTTTTCGGCAACGGCAGGGATCAACGCAGCAATCCCTGTGATGATCGCGCCGAGTCCTGCCACAATAACGGTCACGCCTGCGCCGAGAGAAGTAGCCAAGGCGGTAATGCCGACTGCAATAGCCGACAGTCCGGCACCGGCAGCGAGAAGACCT
>OHUJ01000665.1_pt1 | contig 14775 bp, 6 predicted proteins | sample 1579241 | NCBI WGS metagenome assembly OHUJ01 (sample SAMEA3882547, study PRJEB24775) | human gut metagenome | biome: human-associated habitat; feature: intestine environment; material: feces | place: Netherlands | collected 2009/2010
GGTAATGCTGCCCACCAAGTCGCGGATATAGAGCTGTACGATTTCATCTGCATCGTAGTTACCCGTATTGGTTACGGTTACGGAAGCGGTCAGCTTGCCGTCCGCATTCAGTTGCTTGGAGCTGAGCGTGATGTCACTGTACTGGAAGGTGGTGTAGCTCAAGCCATAGCCGAAAGGATACAGCGGGTCGTTGCTCACATCCAGGTAGTTGCTGCGGAACTTCTCGAACCATTTGCCTTCTTTCAGAGGACGGCCGGTATTCTTGTGGTTGTATGCCATAGGCAACTGGCCCACATTCTGCGGGAAAGTGGTGGTCAGCTTACCGCTGGGGCAAACGTCTCCGAACACTACGTCGGCAATGGCGTCTGCAGCTTCACTACCTCCGAACCATACATTCAGGATGGCAGGAACATTTTCATTCTCCCAAGTCAGCACTACGGGACGTCCGGAGAACAATACCAATACTACGGGTTTGCCCGTTTTCAGCAATGCTTCCAGCAGGTGGCGCTGTGCGTCCGGCATTTCCAGTTCGGAACGGCTACTGCTCTCACCACTCATCTCGGAGGACTCGCCGAGGGCGGCTACAATGACATCGGCTTGTGCGGCTACTTTCAGGGCTTCGTCCAGCAGTTCTTGGTCATTGCCACGGGGCAGTTCACGGCCGAACATCGTGGCGCGTGTCTGGTAGTCGGCATCGTACATCAGGTTGCTGCCTTGTGCATAGAGAATGTTGGCCTTGGAGCCGACAGAATTCTTGAAACCTTCCAGCAGGGTGCTGTATTTGTCTGCTGTGGCTGCCACACTCCAAGTGCCCGGCATGTTGGCACGGGTGTTGGCAAGCGGGCCAATCAAGGCGATATTGCCTTTGCGTTGCAAGGGCAGCAGATTGTCCTGGTTCTTCAGCAGTACGAATGTCTCTGTGGCAATCTGGCGGGCGATGGAACGGTGTTCGGGAGTGAACACTTCTTTTTCGGCACGCTTCACGTCGCAGTATTTATACGGATTGGCAAACAGTCCCAGCTTGTATTTGGCTTCTAGGATGCGTCGGCAGGCTTTGTCAATGTCGGCCTCGGTCACTTTGCCTTCTTTCAGAGACTTTTCCAGTGTGCCGATAAATCCGTCGGCTACCATATCCATGTCTGTTCCGGCGGTCAGGGCACGTGCGGATACTTCCTGCAGGTCACCGATTCCGTGGTCTATCATTTCGGAGATGGCTGTATAGTCTGTCACCACGAAGCCATCAAAGCCCCATTGGTTGCGCAGAACGTCGGTCAGTAGCCAGTGGTTGGCAGTGGCGGGTACGCCGTCAATTTCATTGAAGGAGGTCATTGCGCTACCCACACCGGCTTCTACGGCAGCCTTGTAGGGAGGGAAGTATTCGTTGAACATACGGTTGCGGCTCATATCCACCGTGTTGTAGTCGCGGCCGGCTTCTCCGGCGCCATACAGTGCGAAGTGCTTTACGCAAGCCATTATCTCGTTGTTGGCACTCATATCCTTGCCCTGATAACCGCGAATCATGGCTTGTGCAATGGCTGAACCCAGGAAGGGGTCTTCACCGTTGCCTTCTGATACACGTCCCCAACGGGCATCGCGGCAGATGTCCACCATCGGGCTGAACGTCCAGCAGATACCGTCTGCACTCGACTCAATGGCGGCGATACGGGCCGATTTCTCTATAGCCTCCATGTCCCAACTGCACGAGAGTGCCAAGGGGATGGGGAATACCGTTTCGTAACCGTGAATCACGTCCATACCGAACAGCAAGGGGATGCCCAGGCGGCTGTTCTCTACGGCAAGTTTCTGCACTTCGCGGATGTTCTTCACGCCTTTCAGGTTGAACAGACCTCCGACTTCACCGTTGCGGATTTTACCGGCAACGTCGCTGCTCTTGGCTTGTCCGGTGACGATGTTTCCCGTTACCGGCAGGTTGAGCTGACCGATTTTCTCGTGCAGCGTCATTTTGCCCATCAGCTCCGTAATGAATTTATCCATCTCCTGCGGATTGCCTTGGGATGTGTTTTCTTTGGGCGTTGCCGTCACGGTGAGGGCAGAGAAAGCCAAGGCTGCTAATAATGTGTATTTCTTCATATGATATAATTTTGATTATCCCCTCCGGCCCCCTGAAGGGGGAGGGGAATAGTGATATAGAAATTCAACTTAAGCTTAGCTGCTCCATCATGTCGCATACTAACTTCAATCGTAAATCCCTAAGCCTTAAATCCCAGCTTCTGCAATCCTTCCTGAACCTCGGGACAGCTCATGAAGAGTTTCCACAACAAGCCGGAACGATAGTTCTCAATCATCGGGGCAATGGTGCATTGGTCGATGGCAAGATAGCGGGGCACCGTCCAGTCACTTCCCTCGGAGAAGGCATCGTAGAATCCGTACTTGCCCCAAATCCAGTCGCCTTTGGAATAGAAATACTTCAGTGCACGCATGGATTCCTCCGGTGTGTAGGGAAAACTGGACAAGGCTGCTGTCGGTGTGATGACACCATGGTCGTTGTCGCCCGGGCAGTGGGCTGCATAGCCTTTGGTAGAGTAGCTGGCGGTCAGTCCCCAGCAGTCCTCGCCGTAACCTTTGTATTGTTTGGGATTCTCCACGCAGTAGCGGTAGTTGGAGAGGGCATGGTTGCGCACCACGTTCCAGTAGTTGGCATAGCGGTCGCTCAGGTTGCGCGGGTCCAGACCGATGTGCGAGTATTGTGCCCAGAACAAGGGACCGCCCAGTTTCTCGGCTCCGTTGTGTTTCAATTCCAAAGGCAGGCCGTAGGGGGCAGAGTCGGACTTGATGCCGCCGCCGCGTGCCCAGCCGTTGTGGTAGGCTGAAGCCGGAACGGGATAAGTGGGGGAGGAGGCTGCGAGCACATACACAATCAATGCTTCGTTGTAGCCTTCCAGCGGGAAGTTCATTTCCCAGTTGTATTCGGGAGACCAGTGCCAGTAGATGACATCCTTGCCATTCTGATACCAGCTGAACTCCATCTCTTTCCACAATTGGTCAATCTTCTCTGCCAGCGCCTTTTCCTGCTCGTTGCCGTCGCGGAAGTATTGGCGTACGCAAAGCAAGCTTTGCATCAGGAAGCAGCTTTCCACCAAGTCTCCGCCGTTATCTTTTTGTCCGAAAGGTTTCACCTTGCCGGTAGGGCCGTACAACCAATGGGGCCATACGCCGTGGAAGCGGTCGGCGCGTTTCAGGTAATCGGCAATCTTGGTCAGGCGCTTCACGCCTTCTTCCCTGGGGATGAAGCCGCGTTCGATGCCTACCAGCAGTCCGGCTATACCAAATCCGCTGCCGCCGGTGGTGACAACATTCTGGTCCTTTTCGGGATAATCCCCATCCAGGTGGATGCGTTCGCGTGCCAGTCCGGAGGTCGGTTCCGCACCGTCCCACATGTAGTTCAAATGTACCTTCTGGATGTAATCAAGCATTTCGTCATCCGAAGCGAATGATTCGGGACGTACTTCCTCTGTGTCGGGCTTTTCCTCTTTTCCGTTCTCTTTCCCGTTTTCCTTCAAGTCGGAAGAGCAGGATGCACAGCCCGCCAATGTGGAAATCAGGAACAAAGCCAGCACATGTATCATTATTGGTTTTTTCATATCTTTATTTCTTGTGTTTAATTTTTTGTCGTCTTGCACAATGGCGAGCGGCCGTTTTCGTTCAGCGCCTCGATAGTGAAGTAATAGTCCGTGTCCGCATCCAGTCCGCGGAAGTCATATTCCGTCTGTCCCAGTACCGTGATGGCATTGTACATCTTGCCTTCGGCGGTGCCGTAGTAGATGTTGTAGCCATAGGCGCTTGCTTCGGGTTGCCAGGAGATAAGGGCATTCCGGCGGTCTTTCCTGTCACGTTTCACAGTCAGTCCTTTCACGGCTTGCGGGACATCGCCGTCACCGTTCCCGAAGACGCGGAAGCCGGACAAGGCGACATTTCCCGTAGGCATGTGCACATTCTCGTATTTCAGATAACGGGCACGCAACGGCTCGTTGAGCTCGATGTAGTCGTGCGGACAATCCTTGTCACTGTCGCTCTTGTCTATGACCAATGTCCATTCTTTTCCGTCTTCGGAAGCAAAAATACGGTATTGGTGATAAATATCCATGGCACGGTTGTATTGAACCGCTTTATGGTCGTAGAAGTTCAACTGCACGGCACGTACATTCTTTGTACTGCCCAGGTCTATCCCGGCCCATTCGCCGGGGTTGCCGGAACGGGCTGCCCAGTAGGTGCGCATACTTTCGTCCGTCAGGTTGGAAGCTGCATGGATGCTATCCGTAGATGATACCTCCACCGGTTTGCCGTAGGACAGAAGCATCCATCCCGTGAAACGCTCTGCAGGGTTCTTTACGTCCATCGGTTCTGCCCAGTTGGGATAATCGCCGAAGGCAGTGGACGAATACATGACACCATCCTTGTCGAAAGCCACCGGATAAAGACCGATGCGGCGTTCGAACTTGTACTTCAGGGAGAGCATGCAGGTGGCCACGTGCCAGTAATTGCCTTTCACGTCGCAGAACGTGCCTCCATGACCGGCACCTTGCACATAACCGCCCGGCTTGTAGCACATCGGGTTATGCTTCTGGTAGACAAACGGGCCCAGCGGGGAATCCGAAACATATACGCCATCGGCATAGACTTTGAATTCAGTGCCCGGAGCACCATATTGGAAATAATATTTGTCATTGTGTTTGGTCATGTAAGCGCCCTCTGTGAATGGGCGGAGTGTCACTTCATCGTCATTGTTCATGCCGAAACGTTCCCAGCCGTGTTCTTCGGGGCGGAGCATCATGACATCGTGAATCTTGCTGATGGGGTAGAAATCATTCCGGTCCAGTTCTACCGCTTTCAAGGGATATTCATTGCTGGAGCCATAGTACAGATACAATCTGCCGTCGTCGTCCAGAAACAGACAAGGATCCCATGAAGGAAGTACGTTCTTTTCGATGGCACGTTTGAAACGTCCCGTTTTGGGATGCGTGCTGTACCACACGGCCAGACCTTCGTAGGTGGAGCCGGTATAGAACAGCGTGTCGCCGCTTACATAGGCGGCCGGCGCACACTGGTCATCGTCCGTAGGCTTGCGCTGGAAGCTGGCAGGAACGAAATCCCAATCCACCAGGTTCTTGGAATAATGAAAACCGCCCTGGTTGGTGGAGAACAGAAAATATTCTCCTTTGTATTCCACAGCCATCGGGTCGGCAGAGGAACGGAACGAACCGTTGGGACGCACATTGTTGTTGAAAGGCTCGAAGTTGTAACTGATGTTCATCGGATTGCAGAAGGTGCGCGACAGAGGCGCCTGTGGGTCATACCACCGGGTCGCCTGGGCGGGGCGGCAGATTGCGGTTGCCTTGTGTACCTCTTTTTCCATCACTACCTCAATATCGGTTTCATCCAGTGCCAGGATTCTGTTCACTATCTTTTTCCCGGGATAGTAGACATACAGGTGCACGTCGTTCTTCGCTCCTTTGATGGCAAAGCTGCCGTCGTGGGCAGTGGTATTGTGCATGGGACTTGCGAAGAACATGACTGTGGCGCCTGCGAGTGGCTGGCGGTTGGTGTCCAGTACGTGTCCTTTTACGATACGGTCTTGGGTTACAGTGATGTAATAGTCACTGACTTGCCCCTTCACCACTTTGATGGAATCTTCAGGGGTTGCCTTTGCCGCCAGAGCGGCAAAGGCTATTCCACAACTGATTAGGAATCTTTTTACCATATTGGAACGGATTTATTCGGCAATTCCGTCAATGGGTTCCAGCTTCAAATCAGGAAGGTCGTCCAACTGGTTGGCCGGTATGGGCCAATAAGTCTTTTCTGCTGTCCATCCTTTGGGACCGAGTACGGTGGCGGCATCGCCGGTACGCACCAAGTCCACATAACGGGCACACCATTCGCCGCAAAGTTCCATCCGGCGTTCGTCCATCACGTCTTTCAGGGTAACACCGGTTTTGGTGCTCATGCCTGCACGCCGGCGCACTTCGTTGTAGCCTGCGTCTCCATCCTTGCCCAGTCTGACTTTGGCTTCGGAGTTCATCAGCAGTACTTCGGCATAGCGGATGATACGCACATTATTGTTGGCTCCGTAGGTTGTACGTGGAAGAGTCATCTGATTGTAGGGAAGGTAACCTTTGCCGTTCCAACAGTCGGTCTTGGTGGCCGATGTGGGACCTACCTGCCAACCCTCGCGCGTCTTGCTCAGGGCTTTCAGGAAAGAAGTTTCGGCACGCACACCTTCGCCACGGGCTTCGGCCCATGCCACGAACTCGGGTTCATAGCCTATGAAATTCCAGCCGCCTATGGACTTGGTGCCTTCGGCTTGCTTGTAGCTGATGGTACCGTCTGCGTTCACTACTTCATCATACCTCTCTGCCATGTTCGGACCCTGGAAATTGAACCATTGGTCTACGCCCAGGTAATCGCCGGAACCATTGCCGTAGTCTGTTACCTGGCATTCGAACAAAGATTCGTCACACAACTTTCCGGGAATTTTGAACAGCTGGTAGAAGTCGTCGTAGAGACGGAATCCACCGTTCTTGATGATGTCATCGGTCAGTGTCTCCACTTGTGCATAGTCTCCTTTCAGCAGATAGATGCGGGCGGCCAATGCTTGGGCGGTGAAGGCTGTCACGGCTCCCTTGTGTTCCATCTGGTTGGGACGCATGCGGGGCAGTTTGTCGATGGCGTAGTTCAAATCTTCCAGCATATAATTATATACGGCCTCTACGGTAGAACGGCGAAAATCGGTCTGCAGGTTGTCACGGTAGATGACGGTGGGACCGAAATTGGTCACCAGACAATAGTAGGCCCATGCACGGATGGTACGTACTTCGCCGCAATAGGATTCGTAGGTTTTGTAATCTTCGCTTCCTGCAGCAAGATATTCGGCATAACCGTCGAGGCTTTGCAGGGCGGCATTGGTGATGCGGATGATGTCGTAGAAGTTCATCCATACCTGGTTCAGTGCCCAGAATGAGTTGTTGTAGTTGAACTTGCGTCCGAAGGCCACGGCATCGCCCTGGTCATCGGTACGGCCCGACCACACGTCACCGTCGCGGGTGAACATCAATAGCGCGTTGCACCAGTGCATGCCCTGTGTGCGTACTTTGGAGTAGGCACCCACTACGGGTTGGTACATATTGTTCTTGTTGGTAAAGTCCACGCCTTGTTCGGGAACTTTGTTCTCCGGATCGATTTCTATGAAATCGGTGCAAGCGGTAGCTCCTCCCAGTACCATCATGGCCGGAAGTATATATGCGAATGTTTTCTTTAAGAATTTCATTGTTTTACGTTTTAGGGTTTAGAAATCTATTTGCACTCCGAAAGTATAGGTTGAAGTCAGAGGGTATACTTCGGTATCCCAACCTTCGGCATCCGACACTTCAGGTGTGAAGCTGTTGGCCTTGAAGGTAGTGAAGGGGCGGTCGGCCGTCAATGAGAGGCGGAGTCCCGGCATCACGTAGCTGCCTATGTTCAAGTTCTTGAACGAGTAGCCCAGCGTGATGTTCTGGATGCGGAAGTAATCGGAGCTTTCTACGAAATAGGAAGCGTTGTTACTGTCTGATTTGTTCCAGGTTTTGAGAAGAGCCTTGGCCGACGGATGTTCGTTGGTAGAGCCTGCACCCGTCCAGCGGTTCTCATACTGTGCACGGTCAAAGTTATAGTAGTCGGCTGCATAGCGCAGGGCACGCTTACGGTTCCACAGTTCGCCGCCTGCTTGTCCGTAGGTAGTGAGGCTGAAGTCGAAGTTCTTATAAGAGAATCCGGCATTGAAGCCATAAGTAAAGCTGGGCACGTATGAGCCCAACACCTGCTTGTCGTTTCCGTCTATCACATGGTCGCCGTTCACGTCCTCGTAGATGAAGTCGCCGGGTTCCAGTCCGTTGGCCACGGCGATGGGGTCGGCAGCACATTGTTCAGGAGTCTGGTAGATGCCGATGACCTTGTAGCCATAGAATGAGTTCATCGTCTCGCCCACCATATTCACGGTCTTTCCGCCTTTGATGATTTTCATGTTTCCTTTTAGGCTTTTCACTTCGTTATGCAGATAAGAGAGATTGACGCCGATGTTGTAATTGAAGTCCTGGCCAATCTTGTCGTTCCAGTTCAAGGAGAGGTCGATACCGGTATTCAGAATCTGTCCGTTGTTGCCGGCCAGCAGCTCGCCACTCATCGGGAGCTTGGGTGAAATCACGGCGTTGTCAGTCAGACGGTAGTACCAGTCGATGTCGGCGTTCAAGCGGTTCTTCAGTGTACTGAAGTTGACGCCCACGTTGGTTTCGTTCACTACTTCCCAACCCAGCCAGCTGAAGTTGGTGGTGTTGATGAATCCGTCGATGGCGGTATTGGGACCGAATACGGACTGTACGTTCTGTATGCTTGCGAAGCCTGCACTGGCAGCAATCTTGTCGTTACCCAGCTTACCCCAGCTGGCACGCAGCTTCATGTAGTCGAAGATATTCTGGTTCTTCATAAACGGTTCTTGGGAGATGACCCATGCGGCACCGATGGAGGGGAAGTAGCCCCATTTGTCGTTGTACTTGGACGAGCCGTCGGCACGGAAGGTGAACATCAACATGTACTTGTCGTTGTAGTTGTAATTCAGTCGGGTGAAATAGGAGAGACCGCGGTATTTCCAGCCGTCGTCTTTCACCGTAGCGCCTTCCTTGTTGCCCAGTGCGATGTATTTCCACACGTCCTCACCTTCGGGCACGTTGGTGGCGGTACCTTCGAGCAGGCGGTATTGCTCTTGACGCATGGATGCACCCAGCATACCGGTAAAGGAGTGTTTGCCCCACTTGTCAGTATAAGTGGCCACGTTGTCCCATATATATTTGTAGTAGTTAGTGTTCTTTTTAGTGAGTTCGGTAACCTCTTTCTTCTGGTTGGTGCCTACATAGTAGGTAGGAGTGAACTCAGAACCGCGAATCATTGAGTAGTCGTAGCTGTAGCTACTGCGTATATTCAGCTTGTCGGGGATGAGGTTGAGCTGTGCATAGAAGTTGGTCAGCACTTGGTAGGTCTCGTTCCGGTTGTCGTAATAGTTGGCAGTGGCTACCGGATTGTTGAAGTTGTTGGTCAAGCCCACCTGCTCGGGCGATGTGTACTTCTTAGGGAACACGGCATCGTCGCGGCGGTCATCATACACCGGGATGATAGACGGTGTGTTGTATGCCTGTTGCCATGCGGCATTCTTGGGAAGCTGCTGCTGCGAGTTGCTGAATACGCCGTTGAAGCCTACTTTCAGCCATTTGCGGGCTTCGTAGTCAAGGGCGGCACGGAAGTTCAAGCGGCGGTAGTAGTTTTCCACGTCCATGATACCGTCTTGTGCCAGATAGCTCATGCCGGCAGAGTAGGTCGCTTTTTCCGTACCACCGGAGATATTCAAGCTGTGATTGGTCATCATGGCTGTGCGCAACAGTTCGTCATACCAGTTGGTATCGGCATTGAATTGCAGGTTTTCCATATTGCCTCCGAATTCGGCTACTGACTTTTCGAAAATCGACCGGTAAGCTTCCGGGTTGGCTTCCAACATCATGGTGGCATACTCGTGAGAGTTACACATCTCCAGCAGGTTGGTGGCTTTCTGAATACCTACATAACCGTTATAGGTAATCTTGGCATCCTGGTTGCGGCTTCCTTTCTTGGTGGTGATGATTACAACACCGTTGGCGGCGCGTACACCGTAGATGGCAGATGCGGATGCGTCTTTCAAGATGGTCATGTCCTGAATGTCGGAATTGTTCAGGAAGTTGATGTTGTCGTAGAACATTCCGTCCACTACATAGAGAGGAGAGGTGTCACCGAAGGAACCCATACCACGGATGGTCACTTTAGGACCTTCGCCCGGCGTTCCCGAATTGATGATGTTAACACCCGGTACCTTTCCCTGCAATGCTGCCATCGGGGAGGAGGTAGGAACATTGATAAGTTCTTTCTCTTTGACAACGTCAATCGGGGCCGTCAGGTCTTTCGCCTTGGCCGAACCGTAACCGATAACAACAACTTCTTCCAGTAGTTGTGCATCTTCACGTAGCTTTACATTAATGACGGATTGTCCCGCAGCGCTTATTTCCTGCGGCAACATGCCCAAATAGTTGAATACGAGAGTTGCGTCTTCAGGGACGCCGTTCAGTACATAGTTACCGTCGAGGTCGGTAGCTGCTCCAATAGTAGAGCCTTTTACTACAACCGTGGCTCCAATAATCGGTTCGTTGTTCTGATCAACAACAGTTCCTTTAACTGTCTTTGTTCCTTGTGCCAAAACTGTCAGTGGCAATGAGAACAAAATCATGAATAGAAGAAATAAAGTTTGCCTTCTCATAAACTAAATTTAAGAGTTAATAATTCTGCCGGCAAAGGAAGTAATTACGGTAAGTAAGGCAAAAAAAATCACTACCACGATAATACGTTTAGGGTAAAAATGGGTACCGTTTTACTACGTTTTCGTGTTACTTGTTTCTAATAATCAGTTTATTATGATTGAATGATTTGTAGCCGCTTTATTTCAAGTCGATGAGAAAATCCACTAATCCCGTTCCGTCGGGGATATCCAGTTTCTTGCGCAAACGGTAGCGTGCTGCCTCTACTCCCCGGATAGTGAGGTTGGTCATTTGCGCAATGTCTTTCGTAGAAAGATTCAGGCGCAGCAGCGCACAAAAACGGAGGTCGGTAGCGGTAAGACTGGGATAACGTTCGCGCAAATTACGGAAGAATTTCTCATGAATCAGGTCGAAATTGTTCTGGAATACATCCCAAAATTCCTGTGTCTCGATGTTTTCGTTGATGAGCTTCAGCAGAGATTCGAGGTTCTTGCGTCCATATTGCCCTTTCACCAGGGACTCTTGTACGACAGTACGAAGTTTCTCCAGGACCTCGTTCTTGGCAAATACACCCAGTGCCATGCTGGCAAGGTCTTTACTCTTTGCCGACAACTCGGCTTCCAGCAATTGCTGTTGCTGCAGAGTTATCAGATGCTCCTGCTCGCGCATCTTGATGTTCTGCTGCACCTGCTCTGCCTCATACTCCTTCCGTTTCTTTTCCATGGCACGGTTGGCGCGCCACTTGGAGAAAAAGTAGACAAGCGCTGTGAGAACTATGAGATAGAGCGCAAAGGCATAATAGGAGAGGTAGAAAGGGCGGGCTATGGCAAAATGATATTCCACCTCACCGATTTTCTGTCCCAAATCATTATAGGCTTCTGCCTGGAATGTGTATTCTCCGTAATCCAGGCTACCGTAGCGGATTTCGGGCTCTTTCAGGTCCGATGTCAGCGCCATGCCTTGTCCTCCTTGCAGGACATAATGGAAATGTACGGACAATTTATTGTAATGCGGCAGGCTTACTGAGAACAGCAAATCCCGGTAATTGCTTTCCAGTTCGACATTTCCAGACAGAGGCAGGCGTTTCTCCTTTTTATCGGAAGAGGAAGCAGTGACCGAGCTCAGTGAGAGGGCGGACTCCAGAGTAGGACTGAGGCTGTCTGTGTTTTTGCTGTAACTGGCGATTCCGTTGTTCAGATTAAAATAGACAACGTCATTGTCGACGAACACATTGTTGTAGTTCTCTATGCATGGAGAATCAAACAGTTCGATGAGGATGCGCTGCTTCACGATGTACTCTCCTTCTGCGTACTCTACCAATACGTACTCATGTGAACCGGACAGCCAGAAGCGGTCGTTCGTGACGGATACCACAGAATGAGCATTCCTGATGTAAGGCAGAATGGCATTCAGCTTTTGGAAGGGGATAATCTGCCGGGTGATGTCGTCATAGGTATAGAAGCCGTTGGGACTGGAAAAGACGATACGTCCTCGCATTTTCATTACTTGGATAGGGCCGATGATATATTCCGAGCCTAAATGGGAGATGTGCCGTACGCTTTTTACAGCCGACAAGTCATCGCTCAAGACTATTTTATAGACTCCCTGATACATGTGTGAAGCCCAGATGACACCGCTTTGGTCCACCTCCAAGTGCATGACCGGTGCAATGAAGCCGTCTATGACATGCGAAAAGGTCCATTGCCCGTTCTTCTTTTTATAGATACGCAAATTGGCGTAGGATGATTCCAACAGTATCTCTTCGCCATAGAGGGTGCACTTTATCAGACACGTACTGCTGTTGGTATTGCTTATGACGGAAACATTCCCTTTTTCGCCTATTAATAAGGTATGGGCATTGTTGCCTGCAAAGAGTTGCCCGTCAATGTCCTTCACATACCAGTTCTGTCCTTCAGTATGGGGAAGCAGGCGCAGATTCTCGGTAACCTGGTGGTATTCGTACAAGCCCTGGTTGGTGGCCAGATAGAAACAGTCGCCCCGGTGGGCTATGTCGTACACCATGCCCAGTTTGGTTTCATGGTTGGCAGGAGTCAGCAGCATGACGGGTGAGTTGTGGTGGATGTATGCGATGCCGTCGTCCAATGCTGCCCATACGTTGTTATCTTTGTCACAGAACAAGCCCAGGACTGTGTTGTTGTCCAGACGGTTATCCAGATTGAAGTGCCAGAGGCAATGTCCTTTGCGGTCGATGGCGTATATGCCATTCAAGACTGTACCTATCATGAATATGGAATCATTGGTCATGACGGCGCGGTTCACCCGCTGTTTCTTCAGCTCTGCATCAATGTCTGTTTTCCAGGGGGTGATGTCACCGTTGTAGCGGAACAATCCGTTATTCTCTGTGACCATCAGGAAGCTGTCGTCCCCGTCGGGCAGTAATGCCACTACATTGTCATCGTTCACTTGGCTGCGGGGGAAGAGATGAAGGAAATCCTTGCCGTCGAATTCATAGAAGTCCTCATCAATCATCTGTGTGTAGATATGTCCGTTTTGGGTGTAGAAGTAGAGCGGCTGTTGCTGTCTGTTGCGGAAAGCGTGTACCATCTTCCCGTCGTAGGAGAACCAGGCGCTGAACGACTGGAAGTAGATGCGACCGTCCAGCTCTACAATGTTCCATATCTCGTTGTTCTCCATGGGGAAATTTTTCAGGAATTTGCTCAAAGAATGGTACCGGAGAGTGCCTGCCTCCGAATACTTGAAATAGCCGAATTCCTCGAATGCCCCCACATAGATACGGTCTTCTTTCACATACACCGAACGGACAATATGGTTCCCCGGCACTTTGTGGAGAGTCCAGCGATAACCGTCATATACCAGGAGCCCCTGGCTGTTGCCGAAATACATTTCGCCGTTGCTGCCTTGCGCACATGCCCAGTTCTGATAACCGGCTTCATAGTCTTTGGCAAGATAGTTGGTGACGGCGGGCATGAAGGAAGAAGCCCTGGACTGGATGAAGAGGATGAACAATAGAAGGCACACTACCCAATACTTGAAAAGCATCGGTCTTATCGTATTTTGTTTCATTTTTTCAGGTTAATCGAAGTGTTTCTTGGAAGCAAAGATACAATAAGTATTCTAAATATTGTGTTTTGATGAGATAAAAAAGGTACTTGAAGCGGTTAGGGAGGATGTTTCTTAATGAATATCCTCCCCTCTTAGTTGTTTGTCTTTTGAAATTTATTATAGGGATTGTGCGGATGATAGGACTCGAACCTACACGCCTCACGGCACCAGATCCTAAGTCTGGCGCGGCTACCAATTACGCCACACGCGCGACATTGCTTTTGGTAAGCGGGTGCAAAGATAAGCAATATTTCTTAAGTACCAAAGATTTTTAGAAAATTATTCTTTGTGGCTATGTAAATATTCACGTGCAGCCTCAATAATGGTATCTACATTGCGTTGCATATCCTCTGAACTCATATTGACTTTGATGTCCGGATCTATACCGAATTCCAGATGTTGCATATCCGCATCGTACATGGGGCTGGCCGAGAAGCGGACAGACCAGCCGTTGGGCAGTTCGGAGGAGAAGGGCAGGCCGGAACCGCCACCTGTTTTGTCACCGATGATGGTCACTTTGGGAAGTATTTTCATTCTGTTCACAAAATCATTAGTGGCGCTGAAAGAGCGGCGGTTAGTCAGCACTACCGCCTGTTTTTGCCAGCGTACACGGTCTAGTGACGGTTCCAGCCAAACTGCTTTGGGAGTGGAGAAGTCATTGTGCCCCGGTCCGGTTTTATGGGACATATAGCCTACCAGCACTTTTTCATTCGTGAAACGTGCGGCTAATTTCTCGGCTGTGGTAAGATTACCACCCGAATTATTTCGCACATCAATAATCAATCCATCGCAAATAGCCAGCTTGTTTAGAATCTCGTCCAGATTTCCTTCGCCGATACCTGATTGGAAACTGCCACAATAAATATAGGCTATATTGTCCTCGAATATCTGATACTTCATACCCGAGGATTGGGCATAATCCTTACCTAGATAAACACGTTGGATGCTGTCGCTGAAATTGGCCGGATAGCTGTCAAACCATTCACGATATTGGGAGTACTCCAGTTTGGAAGACAGATTTACGTGTCCGTCACGCAACTCGTTCAGCATATCTGCCAGAACTTCGAATAACTGTTCATTATTCATGCCTTTGGATATTCTCTGTTTATACTGGCTGTATATTTCATTCCACTCCAATCCGTATTCCTGCTTTTTATAGTCAAGGAAACAATACTGGCGGTCGATAGTCTGCCATAATGCTTCGAAGTTGCCTTCGGGGGAGTTGTCGTATTCGTCCTCCGTGATGCACGAAGTAAATAATACAACAGACAATAACAGACTGATAAAAATATAACTATTTCTTTTCATCCTCTATATTAATAAGGGCTGACCCGGCTGGGCATCGCCACTTTGTTCTTACCTTTTAATA
>OHUJ01000671.1_pt1 | contig 14697 bp, 14 predicted proteins | sample 1579241 | NCBI WGS metagenome assembly OHUJ01 (sample SAMEA3882547, study PRJEB24775) | human gut metagenome | biome: human-associated habitat; feature: intestine environment; material: feces | place: Netherlands | collected 2009/2010
CTTAATATAAGTTATTGACTTACAGACGATTAAATATTAATTTAACGCAGTATTGTAAGATGGGCAGGGCTTTTGATGAAGTTCTGCCTATCTTGTTGGCTTATAGCCTTTATTCGGGGAAATTTGCTGATAACTACTTGTTGGAACTTGTTGAGCAAATTGAATGCAAGCTATGAAGAAAATCAAACTTTATGACTACCAGCAGAGGATGCTGGAGGAAATCATCAACGTGCTGACCACGAAGGAGATAACCCGTTACCGCAAGAAAAAGGGGTATGAAGAAGGTAACTCGGTCATCGTGCAGATGCCTACGGGTACCGGAAAAACCTACGTGATGGCTTCGGTGGTGAAATGGTTTCTGGATAACTACGAGGAGGGCGAGGTGTGGATTGTTGCGCACCGCCGTGAACTGGTAGAGCAGATGCAGCAGACACTGGTCAGATTCTGCCTGGACTATGGGGAGAAAGAGACGGTGCTGAAAGCTAAAGTAAGAATCCGTGTGCTCTCTATCCAATGGCTCGGCAGGCATGTCGGGGAGCTGAAAAAGGCGGATTGCATACCGGGGATGATCGTGGTGGATGAAGCCCATCATGCCCTGGCTCGTTCTTACAAAGACCTGTTTGACCGCAACAGGGATGCTTTGAAACTGGGAATGACAGCTACGCCTTGCCGCATGAAAAGGGAATCGTTCGGTATGCTGTTTGAGCGTCTTATAAGCTCTCCATCTACCAAGGATTTTATCAAGAGTGGCTATCTGGCACCCTATGACTATGTGGTCATCGGACAGTTCTCGCAAGACCAGCTGACCATCAACTCTTTGAAAGGTCGAGGCAGCGATGGTGACTATTCCATCAAGGAGATGGATGAGAAACTGAATGTGCCTCAATCCATCAAGCGACTGTATGAGAGCGTAGTGAAGCATGCCGACGGAAAGAAGGGTATCGTGTATGCCATTGACATCGACCATGCCCAGATGATAGCCTCTTACTACAAGGCGATGGGTATCAGGGCGGTGGCTCTGGACAGCAAGACTCCTGCCAAGACCCGCCAGCGAATGGTGGAGGCTTTCAGAAATGGGAACCTGGACTGTCTGGTGAACGTGAACCTCTTTGATGAGGGGTTCGACTGTCCGGATGTGGAGTATATCCAGATGGCTCGTCCTACTCTGTCGCTTGCCAAGTATCTGCAGATGGTGGGGCGCGGGTTGCGCATCAACCACAAGCAGAAGGATAAGGTATGTATGATTATTGATAATGTGGGTAACTACCGTAAATTTGGCTTGCCTGACAGGGAGCGGAACTGGGCATCGATGTATGCCGGACTGAGACCCGGAAAGGGAACCATACCGCCTTCTGCCAAAAAGGCAAAGGGTGTGATCGTACCCAATAATGACATGGTATTTGTGGCGCAGTATGACAAGAAGAAAACGGAGCTTAGCAGCAAGCAGCGCTATGAATATCTGCAGGATGTGAAACCTTTTGAGAAATCAGGAAGATGGGGACTCCGTGTGGGGGATGATATCATCCTGCAGCCGGTATATAGGAAAATCCATGATTTCATAGGTGGTTTTGCCATCTTTGAGATTGCTCCCAACAGGGTGGGTATCCTGATCAGGAACGGCAAGGTATATTATCCTGCCGATTATCAGAAAATCAAAATCCTCTCCGGCAACCGTGCCTTGCTCACACAGAATGTCATCCATACCGAAGAGGTGAAGCTGGATACCAAATGGGGATATTAACATATAGCACCGCATAACTATTTAAAAAGATAGTTATGGCGGTGCTATTTTTTTTATGATAGATTTCGCTTTTTCAGAAGATATCCGAATGTGAATTACAATGGATACTCCTCGAAAGCGTAGAGTACAGTGCTTAAATAACGCTCGCCAGTATCTGGCAAGAGGGCTACAATCTTCTTGCCCTTGTTCTCAGGACGCTTCGCAATCTCGGTGGCTGCAAAGGCGGCAGCACCAGATGATATTCCTACCAGAAGACCCTCGGTCTGAGCCAGGTCACGACCTGCCTTGATGGCATCATCGTTCTGAATATCCAATACCTCATCGATGAATTCTGAAGAGTAAGTCTCTGGAATGAAGCCGGCACCAATGCCCTGAATCTTGTGAGGACCGCTCTGTCCGCCGTTCAATACAGGCGATGTGGCAGGCTCTACGGCAATCACCTTCACGTTAGGATTCTGCTCCTTCAGATACTTGGCGATACCCGAAATGGTTCCACCGGTACCTACACCGGCTACGAAGATATCAATCTCGCCATCGGTATCTGCCCAGATTTCTGGTCCAGTTGTGGCATAGTGCTTGGCAGGGTTGGCAGGGTTGGTAAACTGTCCCAGAATCACGGAACCCGGAATGGAATCGCGGAGTTCCTTAGCAGCCTTGATAGCACCAGGCATTCCGTCCTTACCGCTGGTCAATCTCACTTCTGCGCCGTAAGCCTTCACCAGGTTTCTGCGCTCCACACTCATGGTTTCAGGCATGGTGAGGATGAGGTGGTAGCCCTTTACGGCTGATACCAGAGCCAAACCTACACCTGTGTTACCGCTGGTTGGTTCGATGATGGTGGCACCTGGTTTCAGGATGCCCTTCTGCTCAGCGTCTTCGATCATCGCGAGGGCGATACGATCCTTTACGCTTCCGCCAGGATTGAAGAATTCTACCTTAGCAATCACAGGAGTCTCCAAACCCTTGGATGCTGAATACTTACCCAATTCTACCAATGGGGTCTTACCGATTAAATCAGTAATCTGCTTATATATCTTTGCCATAACTGTACTCTAATTTAAATCATTGATATTTTTACTTTACGTAGGTGAATGCCTCATCGAGTGCCTCAATCAGGTCATCGATGTTCTCGATACCGATGCTCAATCGAACAGTAGAAGGATAGATGTGCTGCTCCTCCAACTCCTCTGGGCTCAACTGAGAGTGGGTGGTTGTTGCTGGGTGGATAACCAGTGACTTCACGTCGGCTACGTTAGCCAGCAAAGAGAAGATGCGCAGGTGGTCGATGAACTCCCAAGCCTCTTTCTCGCCGCCCTTGATATCGAAGGTGAAGATAGAACCACCGCCGTTAGGGAAGAGCTTCTTGTAAAGCTCGTGGTCTGGATGAGAAGGAACGGCTGGGTGATTAACCTTAGCCACCTTAGGATTGTTCTCCAGATACTCTACCACCTTCAATGCATTCTGAACGTGACGCTCTACACGGAGGCTCAATGTCTCCAAGCCCTGAAGAAGAATCCAGGCATTGAATGGAGAGATGGTTGCACCGGTATCACGAAGGATGACCGCACGGATTCGGGTTACGAACGCTGCTGCTCCGGCTACATCTGCGAATACGGCACCATGATAAGATGGGTCTGGCTTAGCGAGAGTAGGGAACTTGTCGGCATTCGCCTTCCAGTCGAACTTACCGCCATCTACGATGACACCGCCGAGAGATGAACCGTGACCGCCGATGAACTTGGTTGCTGAGTGAACCACGATATCTGCTCCGTGCTCGATAGGGCGGATGAGGTATGGGGTGCCGAAGGTGTTATCGATAATCAATGGGATGTTGTGGCGATGAGCAATCTCTGCCAACTTATCGATATCGGTTACATCTGAGTTAGGATTTCCGAAGGTCTCTGCATAGAGTGCCTTGGTATTGTCCTGGATGGCAGCCTCTACCTGCTCGAAGTTGCGAGGATCCACGATGGTGTAGCTGACACCCTGTGTGGATAATGTATGAGTGATGAGGTTATAAGTACCACCATAGATGTTGTCGGCAGCTACGATGTGGTCGCCATTCTGAAGGATGTTCTGCAGAGCGTAGGTAACGGCGGCAGCACCAGAAGCGACAGCCAGACCTGCTACACCACCCTCGAGGGCAGCTACACGGTCTTCGAATACCCCCTGAGTAGAGTTGGTCAAGCGACCATAGATGTTACCTGCGTCACGGAGTCCGAATCTATCGGCAGCGTGCTGAGAGTTGCGGAACACGTAACTTGTGGTCTGGTAGATAGGCACCGCACGTGCGTCGGTAGCTGGATCTGGATTTTCCTGACCTACATGCAACTGAAGTGTCTCAAAGCGAAGTTTCTTTTCTGTACTCATAATTCTATGTCCTTTCTTTAATTTTACGTTATGTTCTGATTGACGCTGCAAAGGTACGGCGATTTTCTGGATTCTGAAATAGCACATGAGTAGTATTCCTGCTACCACGTTTGTGGTATTCGGGCATTTTTTAGCAGAAAAAGGGGCAAAATTACCTAATTTGGCCGAATACAAAAAATGTCCTCATCTGAAAGGGGGTATCAGATGGGGACAGTTTCAGTTATGTTTTACTACATTGCAGCTATATTTCTGCTATATTGCAGCTATATTACAATCTAAATCCTAAGCCGATGGTCATTGGGTAGCACTCGGGAGCTTTGGTTTTCTTGAGCAGCGGGGTTACTCCGGCACGGGCGTAGAGCATCACTCCTGAGTAGCCGGCACGGGCTTCGAGGTTCACGCCGATAGGGGTGAGGTTGATATCGCCCGTTTCGGTATGCTTGTGCTTTCCGATGAAGTAGCGGGAATGCTCGTGCCAGCGGTATTCTACCGATGGACCCAAAGCCAGGAATGCATCATGGCTTCCTATGCGCTTCTGCCACTCCAGCATGATAGGCTGGCGGAGTACATTATAGCTGATATAGCTCTTCTTCAGTGTCTCGCCTTCTATCGGAGTCATAGCCGATACCCCGTTTTGGGTGCTTAAAACATAATTGTCCTTGAAATGGTGGTGTACCTGTCCGATGGAGAGGGAGGAGGTGAGCGCCATTTCGTTGGAAAGGCGGAAGCAGAGACTAGTGAGGGTGATGCCCCATTCCCACGACTTAGAGTCGCGACTGTGCATCTCGTTGTTGCCTCCCATGCTTCCCCTGCTGCCTGGCAACTGGCTACAGCCGAAGAAGAAGGTTGGATAATGACTCTCCAGACTGCGCTTGCGCTTGCTCAAGGTCTGAGGGATGAAAGGCGAGGTGACAAATACCTTTTCTACTTCCTGACCATCTACGAATTGGGTTTCGGAAATCTTGGTCATCTCGTTGCCGTTCATCTTATATATCTTCACAGAGGTCTGTTCGCCATCCTGCTTGATGACGATGTTCTGGTCGTTCACTCTAATTGTGGTGTCGTTAGCCTCTGCAGAGGCTGGTGCACAGTTGCTGTTGGTTTCAGCAAGGGCGAAGGCTGGCATCATGGCAGCCATCATCATTACGTTTTTGATATTCATAATACTATATTTTATGTTGTTTCTTTATTTTTTATTGAGAAGATTCCAGAAGGAAGATGCTGATTCTATCTTCTGGAATAGCAGAGTTGCATGATGTCTTCGGGCGACAGATTGCCTTCTATATAAATCACGGTTCCCTTGCTTTCACTCGGGTTGCTGAAGAGGATGAAGCGGTTGTCGCCATTGCTTAAAGGTGCCATCATGTAATAGCCGCTCACCATCTTGCCATTCTCCACCACCTCTCTGATTTTCTTTGCAGCCTTGCGGTCGGACTTCAGATAGTGGGCTATTTCCGTGGCGTGGTTCTTATATACCAGGCTCTTGTATATCTTGAGCCTGTAACCTTTGAGTTGCGTATTCTTCATCGTAACCATCTTGCATCCCTTGGCGTGCCCGAAGCGTTGGAATATGCTTTTTACGTACAGCCCTTCCTGGGCATTAGCCGAAATCGAGGCTACCACGATAAGAAGCAGTCCGATGAAGAAGCGTTTTATCAAGTTGCATCGTTTCATATTCTATACCTTATTAAATATATTATACTTTATAGTTTGATTGATTCATCTAAAAGATGAATTTATTGTTTCATCATATCCAGGGCACTAAATGGATCTTCGGAATCTGCCGAAACATCTTCCAGTGCATCCAGGGCTTCGTGGTGAACGAACTCCTGGTCGGTATAAACCTTTCCATCGATAACCGCATAACATTCAGGCTGAGGCTGGGCTATCTTCTGGATGCCCACAATCAGGAATGCGATGATAGCGGCTGCTGCCGCAGAAGTGCCGAAATATTTGAGCCATCTGCTGCGAGGTGCTTCCTCCTTTTCTATCTCCTTCTCTTCTTCTTTTAGAATTTGAGAAAGATTCATCTGTTCGAATCCGATATAGCTGAAGAGGGCGCGATAGGATTCCCATTCTTCCGGAATATCATTGCTATGCTCTTCGAAATATTTTCTGAGTGTTGCCTCTTCCTCATTGGAAGTGGCACCATCCATATACTTGTCGAGCAAGTTCTGTATCGTCTTGAATTCATCGATTTTTTTTATTTCATCGTTCATATTCTTTCCTCCTTCTTTATTTTGTTCTGTTCTGTTTCACGATATTCATATAGGTCTCTCTGATTTTGAGTCGGGCTCTGGAGGGATTCTTTCGGAGATTATCGGCAGAGCATCCCGTGATCTGCATGATTTCATCGGCAGTATAGCCTTCTATCTCCTTCATGCGGAATATCTGCTGCTGCAAGGGCGGAAGCAGTGTCACTATCTGCTTGATGAGGTTTACCTCGTCCCGTTGCTCTGCCCGCCGGTCTTCTATGGGTACTTCCATCACCCTGTCTGTGGTGAAGTTCCGCTCCTCATGTCGGCACTGGTCATAAAACTTGTTGCGCATGATGGTGATGGCGAGCGCCTTGAGGTTATCTTCTGCCTTGATGTTCTGGCGCATGTCCCACAGCCTGAGCATGACTTCCTGCACGAGGTCTTCGGCATTGTCGTCACTCTCAGTCAACCTTAGCGCATACGCTTTCAAGTCGCTGCGCATCGGTAGGATGATATGTTTGAATTCTTCTGTTCTCATAACCTTTACACTCTATAGACGTATGAAATTGAAAAATCGGACATCTTAAAAAAGATTTTTTTCAAAAAATGCTTTCTTTTTTCAAAGAAAAATAGTATTTTTGCAAGTGAAACATAAAATTTAGCAATCGAAGACATAAAATTTTTCAATCGAAAACAATAAAAAACTGAATGGCTTATGGCATCAATAGTTTCTATTATTCCCATCGTGTTGCTGTTCATCCTGATGCTCGGCTTCAAGATGGCAGGTCATAAAAGCGCCTTGCTGACGCTTGTAATTACCGTTTTGCTCGCTCTCTTCGCTGCTTCACCGCTGGGCATGATAGCCCCGGAACATGCGGAGGACAGCGTTATCGCCCTGACGGGATGGGCGGTGGTGGAAGGCATCCTGAAGGCGGTATTCCCGATTCTCATCATCATCCTGATGGCTATCTACAGCTATAATATCCTCGTGGAAAGCAAGCAGATAGAGGTAATCAAGAGGCAGTTTACATCGATTACCGATGATAAGGGACTGCTCGTGCTGCTCCTCGTATGGGGATTCGGCGGACTGCTCGAAGGTATGGCGGGCTTCGGAACGGCGGTGGCGATACCTGCTGCCATCCTCATCGGACTCGGCTTCAAACCGATGTTCTCGGCTCTGGTATCCCTGATTGGTAATACCGTGGCTACGGGATTTGGTGCCGTGGGCGTGCCGGTTACTACGCTCTGTAATGAGGTGGCGGAAAGCGGATCGGCTTCGGCGGCACAGATTTGCGAGACTTCGGCTTTCGCCATCATCCAGCTGGCACCTCTCTTTATCATCCTGCCTTTCATCATCCTGACGCTTACCGATAAGCACAATCTTATCAAGAATCTCATCATCGCTCTCTGGGTGGGAGTGATTTCCGTGGTAGTGCAGTTTGTCTGCGGCTATTATCTCGGTTCGGAGACTCCAGCCATCATCGGTTCGCTGGCAGCCATTATTGCCATCATCGCATACGCCAAGGTGTTTGCCAGAAAGAGCAAGGTGCAGGATAAGGAAACTTTTACGCTTGGCGAGAGCCTGAAGGCATGGAGCGTTTACCTCTTTATATTGATATTCATCCTGGTTTCCGGCGCACTCTGTCCTCCGGTCAATGCTTTCCTCAAGAGTCATCTGGTGAGTGCGGTTCATCTGCCTGTGCTCGACAGCACCTTTAAGTTTGGCTGGATTTCCAATGCAGGCTTGATGCTTTTCCTGGGTGCTACGATTGGTGGATTGGTTCAGGGTTTGAGTCTCAAGAGACTGATGGTGATTCTTGCCCGTACCACGGTGAATCTGCGCAAGACGGTGGTGACCATCTGTTCGCTGATAGCCATGGCAAGTGTGATGAACTATTCGGGAATGATTACTTCCATCGCCTCAGGTCTGGTGGCTGTAACGGGCGACTTCTATCCTTTGGTAGCGCCGATGATTGGTGCCATCGGAACCTTCGTTACGGGTTCTGATACCTCTTCGAATATCCTCTTTGCCAAGCTCCAGGCTCATGTTGCCAACCAGTTGGGTATGACGGGACAGAGCACATTCTTTGGTATGGAGGGTGGTCAGGAGAACTGGCTGGTAGCTGCCAATACCACGGGAGCCACGGGTGGCAAGATGATCAGTCCGCAGAGCATCGCCATCGCTACTGCAGCCTGCGATATGGAGGGGAAGGATGGAGAGATTCTCCGCTCGGCAATCCCATACGCCCTGCTTTATATCGTATTGGGCGGACTGATGGTTTACTTCGGTTGCTGATCTTCTTTTCTCATATAACAAAAACTGTCCTCATCTGTTATCTCAGATGGGGACAGTTTCAGTTTTATAAATAGACATTAAAGCTATCTAAGCATGTCTTTTCTCGTAAGCCAGACTGTGGTCGTGCTTGTCGATATCATGTTTGGATTTGCTTTTTCTTCTCTTTTTTTTTCAAGAACGCAAGCCCGCTAGGCGTCCCGCCGGATTTGCAATCCGGCGTCAAAAAATGTCTTAACCTATCTAGGCTCTGCGGATTTGCAATCCGCAGTAAAGGAGTGTGCTTTCCCTTTTGTTTGGGGATTACAAATCCCCGGGTTTTTATAGGTCGAACCTTTTTTTACGGCGGATTGCAAATCCGCCGGGACGCCTAGCGGACTTATGACACACCCTCTTCTTTTACGCATGTCTTTTCTCGTAAGCCAGACTGTGGTCGTGCTTGTCGATATCATGCTTCGACTTACTCTTTACCACGAGCCATACGCCAGAGAATACGAGGATGGCGGCAATCGCCTGCATGCCTTTGAATACGGCGAGACCTACGATGACACTCACGGTGACTGATACCAGCGGCTGCACATAATTATATACTGATACTACGGTAGGGCGCAGAGTCTTCTGACCAATCATCATGCAGATGTAGCCCAGATACGTGCCGAATAGAACTACGTAGCCCGTTTCCCACCAGGTGCTCATCGGAACATGGGCAAAGTCGATGCTCATCACGTGGCTGATGGTGAAAGGCCATATAATGATGGTGGCCCAGAGGAACATCCACTTGTTGATGGTGAAGAGCGAATACTTAGACAGCAGGTTCTTGAAGAGCGACAGGTAGAGGGCGAAGGAAAGCTGAGCCGACATACAGAGCAGGTCGCCCCAGATGTTTCCCACCTTGGCATTGCCAGCCGTGGCACTTGTCATGATGATGATGACGGCACCAGCACATCCCATCAGTACACCGAGCGCCTTCTTCCAGGTGATAGGCTCCTTCAATATCAGGAAGGAGAGAACCATGGCGAAGATAGGCATTGAGGTGGTCATGATGCTGGAATTGCTAGGCGAGGTCATGTTCAGACCGATGGTGTAAGAACACTGGTTGAACACGAGGGCAAAGAGTCCTGCTGCAGCAAACTTGAAGATATCTTTTACTGGAACATGCTCTTTCTTGGTGAAGAGCGAGGTGAGCCAGAAGAGAATGGCGCCACCCAATACGCGGAAGCTCACCAGGTCGATGCCGTCGATGCCGTGAAGCATGGCATCCTTGCCTACGGGAGCCATCAGTCCCCAGAATGCGCCGGAACAGAAGAGGCACAGGTGAGCGATAAGAGGTCGTTTGTTATCCATTTTTCCTTATTTCTATTTAAATCTTCTTTATTTTGAATAAAATCGAGTGCAAAGGTACAAAAATTCGAGGAAATTTGCTATATTTGCGGTATATTTTTTAGAAGTTAAAGAAGTTAAGAAGTTAAGACTATCGTCGTTTTCAGTTCTTGACGATTAAAGATAGGAGAATATCTTATGCAGAAATATGCTGATTATATCAAACAGATAGAGATAGAATCTCTCTGGAGCGGTACCAAACATATTCTTTGGAACCTCGACCGCCGTGTCAATATCCTGAGTGGTGTAAACGGCGTGGGCAAGAGTACTATATTGAATAAGGTGGTAAAGGGCCTGGCGGCTGGCGGCGAATTCCCTAGTCACATGATCAAGGGCGTACATCTGAAGGTGGAGCCGGAGGAGGCAAAGTGGATCCGCTACGATGTAATCCGATCGGTGGATAGACCGCTGATGAATGCCGAGATGATCAACAAGATAGACCTTACCCTGGTTACCGAACTCGACTGGCAGCTCTTCCAGCTGCAGCGCAAGTATCTGGATTATCAGGTGAACATCGGCAACCGCATCATCGCCGTGCTTCAGAGCGGCGAACCGGATGCCGCCTTCAAGGCTCAGCAGCTGAGCGAACCGAAGAAGATGTTCCAGGATATCGTAGATGGTCTTTTCAAGGATACCGGCAAGACCATCATCCGTACTGCCAACGAAATCCGCTTCAACCAGATAGGTGAGCAGCTCTCGCCTTATCAGCTCTCGGCTGGTGAGAAGCAGATTCTCGCCATCCTCCTTACCGTGCTGGTAGAGGACAACCAGTCTTATGTCCTCTTTATGGATGAGCCGGAAATCAGCCTTCACTTCGAATGGCAGAAGCAGCTCATCGGTCTGGTGCTGAAACTCAATCCGAATATCCAGATCATCATGACCACCCACAGTCCTGCCGTGGTGATGGACGGATGGACAGACCGGGTGACGGATGTGAGCGACATCACAATATAAGTGAAAAAGAAGTATTATGGCTAAACGTTTAACCGATAATATCAACTCCCTCTACTTCGAGGCCGCCAACAAGATGACTTCGAAGAAGGCTCGACGCAAGATAGTGGCTTACGTCGAGAGCTACGATGATGTCTTCTTCTGGCGGTCGGTGCTGGGAAAGTATGAGGATGAGACACGCTATTTCGAAATCCTGCTTCCTACCCGTAACAACCATCTCGACCGCGGCAAGAAGGCAGCTATCAGCAATATGCTAAAAGGGGTGGGCAAGGATATGATAGCCTGCGTGGATGCTGACTACGATTTTCTGCGGCAGGGTACCACCGAGGCTTCCCAGCTGATGCTGGAGAATCCTTATATCTTCCATACCTACGCTTATGCCATTGAGAATTTCCAGTGTTATTCCAAGGGTTTGCACGAAACCTGCGTGATGGTGACGTTGAACGATACCCATATCTTCGATTTCGAAAGATTCATGGAGGCGTATTCCCGTACGATATGGCCGCTCTTCGTGTGGCATCTTCTCTTCTATATCCGTCATCGCAAGATGTCGATGCATTTTGATATGGCAGAGTTCGACAAGGTCATCGTTTTGCCATCAGTCAGAATCCAGGACCCTCAGCAGGCTATCAATTATCTAGCCAAGAAGGTGAGGGCGAAGCTTTTCCAGCTGGAGCGCCGCTTCAAGACGTTCAAGGATGAGCTGCCGGATATGATCCAGTATCTGAATAATCTGGGGGTAAACGAGCATAACACCTATTTATATATACAGGGTCATCATCTTTTCGACCTGGTGGTTTGCCCTTTGGTGCAGACGGTCTGCGATACCCTGCGCAATGTAAGGGAGAATGAAATCCGTGATAGGGCGGTTCATTCCGAGCAGGCACGAACAGAGATGGCATGCTACGAGAACAGTCTGGGCAAGGTGAAAATGATGATGAAGAAGAACACCTTCTACCAGTTCTCTCCGGAATTCCAGAAAATTCAGGCGGATGTGGCGAAGTATCTGGAACAATCATCCTGAAATGAAATTGCAGAAATAAACTCTTTATATCGAAATAAAAAATGCGAGCCGGAAATGGCCCGCATTTTTTATTTTGATATCTTATTCTTATACGTATGTCTCCAGGAACTTCAAGGTTCCTTCTACCTTCAATGTCTGGGTAGAGGCAGGAACTACGATGCTCTCGCCGCCCTGGAGCATAATCTCGTTACCCTCGTTGTCGGTAATCTTAGCCTCACCCTTCAAGCCAATCAGAATCACGAAGCTGTCCAACTCTGAATAATCCAGGGTCATTGGCTCATCGAGATCATAAACGGCAGTGGTGAAGTAAGGGCACTGTACCATGCTAACACCCTGGTTCTTGGCAGGAGTGTAGTTCTGGCGATAGTCTGCCAATACGGTGTAGTCGATGCACTCAGATGCTTCCTTGGTGTGGAGCTGGCGATAGTTGCCATCCTTGTCCTTGCGCTTGAAGTCGTAGATGCGATAGGTAACATCGCTGGTCTGCTGAATCTCGGCAACGAAACAGCCTGTTCCGATGGCGTGGATTCTGCCGGCTGGGATAAAGAAGCAGTCGTCCTCCTTCACGTTATACTGAGCCAGGGCATCGGTGATGGTATCATTCTCCACCATCTCCTTGTACTGCTCAGGAGTAATCTGCATCTTCAAGCCGTTGTAGAGCTTGGCATCCGGCTCGCTTGGCAGCGCATACCACATCTCGGTCTTGCCGCGCTCCTTACCCTGCTTCTTGGCAATTTCGTCATTAGGATGTACCTGGATAGAAAGGTCGGTATTGGCATCGATAAACTTGATGAGCAGTGGGAACTCGTTTCCAAAACGCTTATAGTTATCTGCACCGAGGAAATTCTCCTTCAATTCAGCAACAACCTCATTGAGCTTCTTGCCCTTCATCTCGCCGTCGGCTACGATGCTCTCGTTGCCAGGAACACCTGAGATTTCCCAACTCTCGCCAACTTTCTCCTGCTTGATGTCAAGATGCTTGAAGGCGATGATCTTGTTTCCACCCCAGATGGTGGACTTCAACAGTGGTTCAAATTTTAATGGTTTCATAACTTTATTGAATTAGTTGATAATTTTTTATTGTCTAGGATTTCCTGTACCTGCCTCCTGCAGAAACTAGTTTTCTCTCCAGAAGGCAGGTGTAAAGATCACCAGTACGCTGAATATCTCCAGACGTCCGATGAGCATCATCAGCGAGCAGAACCATTTTGCCATATCCGGCAGTTCGCTCCACGACATCGTCGGACCAATCTCCGTACCCAGCGTAGGACCTACGTTGCCCACACAGCTCAGGGTGATGGTGATGGCATTGGTGTTGTCGATGCCCATGGCTATCATCGTGAAGGAGATGACCAGGCAGATGATGAGATACGTGGTGAGGAAGGCGAGTAGCGTAACCCGCTTCTGCATCGGCACGTTCACACCGTCAATCTTCAGAGGCAGTACCGCATTAGGATGCAGAATCTGGCGGAATTCATTCTTCACCATTCTTACCAGCATCACGGCGCGGATACATTTCAAACCTCCACTCGTACTGCCCGAGCAGGCTCCGAAGAACATGCAGGCTGCCAATATCACCCAGGTGACATGAGGCCAGAGGGCTGCATCATCATTAAACAAGCCTGTGGTGGTGATGAATGAAACCACCTGGAAGACGGCGCTGCGGAAGGCATGCTCCATATCGTAGTTGCGCATCGCCATCAGCTCTACCATGATGAAAGCCGTAAAGGCGGTGACGAGGAGCATATAGAACTTGAACTCCGAGTTCTTGAACAGATCCTTGATCTTAAACTTGATGACTGCCGCATAGAGTAGGGTGAAGTTCACTCCCGAGAGGAAGCAGAAGAATGCACAGATGTATTCCAGCGCCGGCGAATGGAAGAACTCGGTACTGCTGTTGTGGGTAGAGAAACCACCCGTAGCCGTCGTGGTCATCGCATAGTTGAAACTGTCGAAGAGATTCATTCCCGCCACGTAATAGGAGGCGATGCAGGCGATGGTGAGCATCAGATAGATACTCCATATCCATTTTGCCGAAGTGGAAAGCCGGGGATGCAGCTTGGTCTTGATAGGACCCGTAGCCTCGGCGGCAAACACCTTGGTCTGTCCTCCTACAAGCGATGGCAGCAGGGCGATGGTGAAGAACACGATTCCCAAACCGCCTATCCACTGGGTGAGCGATCGCCAGAACAGCAATCCGTGCGGGAAGCATTCCACATCATCCAGAATGGTGGCTCCCGTGGTGGTGAATCCCGACATCGTCTTGAAGTAGGCATCCGTAAAGCTATTGATGTAACCGCTGACCATGAAGGGCAGGGTACCGAAGAGACTGAAGATGATCCATGAGAGCGATACCACGAGGTAGGCATCACGGCGCGACATCGAATTGTCTGCTCCATGTCCCTTCCATTTCAGGATGAGTCCGCCGCCGATGGTGGTCAGTGTGGCTACCACGAAAGCGAAGATGTCGTCCTGCTGGTAGTAGTATGCCACCAGCAGACTGACGAAGAGCAGGAATGCCTCGATGAAAAGCAACTGTCCCAGTATCTTGTATATCAACTTACTGTTTATCATTCCCTCTTGTCTTTATACCTTATTATATATATCATATCTGTCTTTATATCTTATTATATATATAGAATATACTTTATTATATATAGAGACTAAATGAAATATTTCTCAATTTTCTTCATTGTATATTGTTTTTTTTTATTATCTTTGCATAGAAATTCAACATCAG
>OHUJ01000678.1_pt1 | contig 14587 bp, 11 predicted proteins | sample 1579241 | NCBI WGS metagenome assembly OHUJ01 (sample SAMEA3882547, study PRJEB24775) | human gut metagenome | biome: human-associated habitat; feature: intestine environment; material: feces | place: Netherlands | collected 2009/2010
GCCACGAAGGGACCGGAGAAGCGGGACGGTATGCCGTCCAGACCGAAGACGCGCACGATTTCCTCCAGCAGGTCGCACGGACGCGTGAGGTCCAGGCGGTGGGGGGGGATCAGCCAGCATTCAGGGGAATCCGGAACCTGCTTCAGACCCAGAGCCGTCAGGATGCGAGCCCCTTCCTCATGGGAAATGGAACCGCCGGAAATCTGATCCAGCGCTTTCCAGGGAAGTTTCACGAAGCCCAGTTCATTAGTCACCGTAGCGCCTTTCCCCTGCTTCAGGGAAGCGGGCACGGAAACGGGGCCGTCCGCCCCCCCGCAGGAAGGCATGGAAGCATGCGCCGGATTAGGAACGGGAGAACCGGCCACATACGTCGGGGAAGCCGTTCCGCCCGCCAGCTGGAGAATCAGTTCCACGGCGCGCACGGAACCGCGCAGGACGTTCCAGGCGGAAGTGCCGCGTTCAAAGCGGTAGGAGGAGTCGGAGGACAGGGCCAGCCTGCGGGACGTGGCGCGCACGGAGGAGGGCTTGAACCAGGCGGACTCCAGAATGATATCCGTGGTGGCGTCCGTCACGCCGCTTTCCTCCCCACCCATCACGCCGCCGATGGCGAGCGCCTTGCCGGATTGGTCCGCGACAACCAGGTCCGTGCAGTTAAGCGTGTATTCCTGGCCGTCCAGAGCCTTGAAAGTTTCCCCTTCATAAGCGGTGCGGGTAACGATGCCGCCCTGCACTTTCGCTGCGTCAAAGGCATGGAGGGGCGTTCCCAGTTCATGCAGGACGAAGTTGGTAATATCCACAATGTTGTTGATGGGGCGCAGACCGACGGCTACCAGGCGTTCCTTCAGCCATTCCGGGCTTTCCTGCACGTTCACGCCGCTGATTTTTACGGCGGTGTAGTACGGGTTCAGCTCCGGCTGGTCCAGCCGCACGAAGTCTCCGGCGGGTTCCAGTTCCACCCCGGCGTCGTCAATGGAAACGGGCCTGTACTCCCGGCCGGAGATAGCGGCCAGTTCATACGCCATGCCGTTGTGGGAAAGCAGGTCCGGCCGGTTGGGCGTCACTTCCACTTCCACCAGGGTATCCGCCTTGACAACCTGGGAAATAGGCGTGCCGGGTTCCAGTTCCTGGGGGAGAATCCAGAGACCGTGCTCCTTGTCGGGAAGCCCCAGCTCGGAGGCGGAACAGAGCATGCCGCGGGACTCCACGCCGCGCAGCTTGCCCACCTTGATTTCAACGTTGCCGGGCAGCACCGCTCCCGGCAGGGCGCAGGGCACCTTGTCTCCCACTTTGTAGTTCTGCGCGCCGCATACGATCTGGTGCAGCGTGCCGTCGCCCACGTCCACCTGGCAGACCTTCAGCCGGTCCGCCTGGGGATGCTGTTCTGCGGCGGCCACGCGGGCCACCACCACGTATGGGGAATCCACGCCCTGCTGGCGGATGTCTTCCACCTCAATGCCGGCAAAGGTCAGCATGTCAGACATTTCATCCACGCTCAGGCCGGACAGGTCAATATACTGGGAAAGCCAGTTAAGGGAAATCTTCATAACGGGAAAACAGGTAAGGATTATTGGAATTGGGCAAGGAAGCGCACATCATTCTCAATCAGGGCGCGTATGTCCCTGATGCCCCAGCGGATCATCGCCAGGCGGTCCAGGCCGATGCCGAAGGCAAAGCCGGTCAGCCCCGTGTAGCGGGCCTGTGAGCGGGGGTCCAGCCCCAGTTCGCGGTCCACGGCTTCAAAAACATTGGGATCCACCATGCCGCAGCCGGCAATCTCCACCCAGCGGGGGGCCTGGCCGTCCACCTTCAGCTTGACGTCAATTTCAAAACTGGGTTCCGTGAACGGGAAGAAATGGGGGCGGAAGCGCACCTCCGTGCCGGAGCCGAAAAGGGCGCGCAGAAAATATTCCAGCGTTCCTTTCAGGTCGCCCACGGAAACGTCCGTATCCACATACAGGCCTTCAAGCTGATTGAAGACGGAAAGGTGCGTGGCGTCAATTTCGTCGCGGCGATAGGCGGAACCGGGAGCGATGACGCGCACGGGAGGCATCTGCTTTTCCATGGAACGGATTTGCACGGAAGACGTATGCGTACGCAGAAGCTTGCCGGAATCAAAGTAAAACGTATCCTTCTCATTGCGGGCCGGATGATCCTCCGGCGTGTTCAGCGCGTCAAAGCAGTGGAACTCGTCCTCAATCTCCGGGCCGTCCGCCAGGGCAAAGCCCATGTGGCGCAGAATGCGGACGGCTTCATCCCGCACGATGGTGAGGGGGTGCAGCCCGCCAGACGGCAGGGAGCGGGCCGGCAGCGTCAAATCCACCCCGGCCACGGCGGCCTTATCCGCCTGGGCCTGCACTTCCTCCAGCTTGGCGTCCAGGGCTTCCGTAATGGCCTTGCGGGCCTCGTTAAGCAACTGGCCGACGGCGGGTTTTTCCTCCCTGGGAACGTCCTTCATGCCCGTCTGGGCCAAGGTCAATTCCCCTTTTTTGCCGAGGATGGCCACGCGCGCGTCTTCCACGCCGCGCCTGTCAGACGCCTGGGCGATGCGTGCCAGGGCGTCCCGTTGGATGCGTACAATCTCTTCCTTCATAAAATTTGACGGGCAAGAGCTTACCCGTCCCCCCCGCCAGCGTCAAGCCCTTCGGGCCGCAGGGACGTCACTCAAGAGAAAACGGCGGAATACGGAAACGAGGGAAAGAACAATGAACCCCGCTTCCTAATCACTAATACTTAATCATGAATATCTCCCCAGAAAATTACACGTATCCCGGCCGGGCGGACATGCGGCCGGAAACCATGCCGAGCACGCAGAACAAGGTATAAACCAGGCAGAACGGCAGGAAGGATCCTCCCTGATGCAGGAAGGAGGTAAACAGCAGGCTCAACAGGGCGCCCATGGTAAAGCCGATTCCCTGGGACATGCCGGAAAGCCTGATTGATTCGGAAGGCGTCCGGGCCCGTTCCACCATCAGCGCCATTCCGCGGCTGAATACGGTTCCCGTCGCCAGGCCGAACAGAATAGCCATCCAGACGGCCCAGTCCAGCGGAAGATACAGGATGCCCCAGCAGGAAAGGGCCGCCAACGCCATGGCCATCACGATGAGGAGGCCCCGCCCTCCCATAGCTTTTTCCAGCACGTGAGCGGAGAGCGTAGCGGGCAGCTGGGCGAACATGGCCACGGAAAGGATGAAACCGGCGTCCTCATAGCTCATGCCCCGCTGCCTCAGAAAGATGGGAATCCAGGTATAAAAGAAATAGGCAGCCCCAACGCGGCTCAAATAAAAAACGGTAACCTGCCATGCCTTGCCGCTGCGCAGCAGGCTGCGTCCGGATGCCGCCGGATCGTTTTGAAACACGCCGTCCGGATGCCTGAGAAAATAAGCGCCCCATACCAGCATCCCCAGCAGGATGGGAATAATCCAGATCCCCAGGCCGAAACGCCAGCCTCCCAGCATATTGGAAAGGGGAACGGACAGGCCGGAAGCCGCAGCGCTGCCCACGCCGATCATGGCGCTGTAAACGCCCATCATGGCGGAAGCACGGTCAGGAAACTGGTGCTTGATCAGTCCGGGAATGGCCGCTCCGGCAATCCCCATGCCCAGCCCCATCAGAACCATGCCGCCGTATAACCCCGCCACGCCGTCCCAGCTGCGCCAGAAAATTCCGGCCACCGCCAGAAGCTGGAACCAGAAAATGATTTTCCACGGCGTCATCCGGCGCGCCACGCGCGGAGAAATGGGTGCCGCCACCCCCAGCACAAAGACGGGCAGCAGGGCGAACAGCCCTGAATTTTCCAGGGAAAGCCCCATATCCCTTTCAATCGTTCCCAGCAGCGGATCGGGAGAATCAAACCCGGTACGCAGATTAAAGCACACGATTAAAAAGGCGGCAAACAACAGCATCTTTCCCCTGATGCCTCCGGAAGTTCCTGCCTTATCCATCCCATGTTATACAGCCTCTCCCCCACCCCTGTTCAAAAGCAACAGCCTTCCGGCTGTCAGCAGTCCGGAAGATACGGTATGGAGAAAAGACCATCAGGATGAGCAATCCCCTTGCGGTTTTCCATCCGCCCCCCTGTCATGAAAAAGCGCCGCCGTCCTAGAGAACGGCGGCGCCCGAACACGCTAACCTCTTAAGCTTTCATTTGTCAGGGCGTTTGCCGTACACCAGCGTACGCCTGCCGTCCCAGGAAACGGCCTCAATCCGCGTAGAGCCTTCCGGATAGGGGACCGTGGTGGAGGAATTATCCCTGGAATCCGTCCCCGCCATGGTGATGCGGACCATCTCCCTGTCTTTGTATGTTTCAAAGACGACGGCGTTTTTCCACACGTCATGGGAAATAATGCGACGATTGCCCTGCTCCGTAACGCCCTGGTTATAGACGCCTCGGACAGGCAGTCGGTTCTTATATGCTTCCGCGCTATTGACGGAAATATAGTAAATGACGGGGCTTTCCGGCTTTTTGTACTTCCTGGCGTAGGCAATCAGGTTCTTGCAGTCGGCCTCCGTGATGGTCATGCGGGCGCAGGTGTAGTCGTCCAATTCCTGGTCAATGGGCTTGAGCATGCCCGTTTTCCGGAAAAAATCCGTCAGGTCCTGTCTGGCGGCGTCGCAGGCGTTCTTCATGAACGCAAGCTGGAGCTCGCCGTCCTTCTTGCCCCTGGTATCCATCTTGATGGCCTTATAAAAGATATCCGGATAAAAATCGGGATTACCCTTCCCGGCTACCTTGAAATACAACTCAAGCTGCCACAGGGGGGCCAGCTTGACAAAATGGTCGTGCACCATCGGACGGTTATCCCCGCCGGAACGCTTGTCCGGCCCGCTCTGGACAAGCCAGTTTTCCCCCTTCAAAATGCCGTTGTTCAGATAGGCGTTGAAGCGGCCGCCAATCATGTTGCCGTCCCCGCCGTTGATGCGTTCATGCTCCAGGCGCATGTTGGAGGGATTCAGCATGTAATTCACGTAAGCGGAGTAAATGTTATTGGTCACTTCTCCGGTGGATACCCATTTCATGGCGGGGCGCACCTGGTTAACGTGGCCGAACTCATGGGCAATCCCCCAGGCGCTGCCGGGAATCCTGTCCGGATTGCCTACCTCCTTCATGGTGCCGTTATGAAAGGCGGCCCCCGTGCCGTCCGCATGCATGAACCCGTTCCAGATCACACGGCCGAACATCCGGTTTTTGGGCAGCATTCTGTACTTGTACAGGCCCATGATCTGCTGCTCCATGCCGATAATCCTGTCGTACAGGGCAATAAGTTCCTCCCCCTTGTCCGGGCAGAATTGTTTAAGTTCCTCCACCGGATACACCAGATGCACGCGGTTGCCCACGATGTCCACAACTTCCGTGGGGGAGTTTTCCAGCATCCTCTTCCAGTCGCTGTTTTTGCTGACGCCTCCCACGAAAACTCCATTCACCTTGCCGGACAGAATGGACAAATGCACCTTGGGTGCCTTCTTGTAATTGGATGTGAAATACTCAATATAGCCAAGCCCCTTGTTCTTCGCCCTGATGATGTTGACCCCCTCTTTCAGCGGATAGGAGCTGTGTCCTCCGTCCCGCCCGAAATTGTGGATAACCAGATTCAGTTTTTCACCTTTGGGATCCCCCATGACCAGCAATACGTCCTCCCCCTCTTCAAAAAAGATGCCGGTGGGATTTTCAAATTTGCTGTACTGGCTGGTGCGCAGGCGTTCCGCCAGATCCTTGACCGGTTCATACGGCTCCGCCGTCAGGGCGCGGGCCTTGCGGTCAAATTTCTTCTCCGCCATCTGCTCGGCGAGCCCGCGCACAAAGGGATCCTTAATTTTGGCGATGCGGTCGCGCGTGACATTGGGCTTCAATGCAAGCATGTATTCATTGGCGAACACATTGGAATCCAATGCCTTCAAACCCTCCTCCGTAATCGGCGAGCCCCCTGTTTCCTGGGCGGAAAGCACGCCTCCGCCCAGCACGCCGCAGAAGGCCAGTAAAAGAATCCCCTTTTTCAACAATGGTGAGAAAATCATTTGTTAAATAATACTGTTCGGTTTCCGGAATTGTTTCAAGGAAAAACGCCCGGCCCCCATGCCTGTGAAAAAGCCTTTTTGTGTGACATGGGACGCCCGGGCCCAGGGAGAAAAACTGTCCATCCCCCTTGACGGGGGCCGTATAATGACGCTCGCAAAACATTTTTCCATATGAATACAGAAACACATCAATTTCAGGCGGAAGTCCGGCAGCTGCTGGACATTGTCATCAACGCCCTTTACAGCGACCGTGAAATCTTTGTCCGCGAGCTTGTTTCCAACGCTTCCGACGCCCTGGAAAAACTGCGTCTGAAGCAGCTGACGGATTCTAATATTTACCAGCCGGACAAGCCCCTGGAAATCACCGTCACCACGGATAAGGAAAACAAGACCATCACCATTGCGGACACCGGCATCGGGATGACGGAAGCGGACCTGGTGGAAAACCTGGGAACCATCGCCCACTCCGGCACCAAAAAATTCATGGAGGCCCTCAAGCAGAAGCAGGAAGGCGGAGCGGACCTGATCGGCCAGTTCGGCGTGGGCTTCTACAGCTCGTTTATGGTGGCGGACCGGGTGGAAGTGTTCACCCATTCCTATGAACCGGAAGCCGCCTCCCTGCGCTGGTCTTCCGACGGACGGGAAGGCTACAGCATCGAGACGCTGGCGGAACCGCTGGACCGGGGCACCCGCATCGTCATCCGCCTGAAAGACGAATATGAAGAGTTCTCCCAGGAATACCGCGTGAAGGAGCTCCTGCGCCGCTACTCCAACTTCGTGGGGTTCCCTCTCAACTTCAACGGAGAGCGCGTCAACACCGTTCAGGCCATCTGGTCCAAGTCCAAATCCGACGTGAAACCGGAGGAATATGATGAATTTTACCAGTTCATTGCCCACACGGATGAAAAACCCCTGTCCTACATGCACTTCAGCGCGGACGCCCCTATTGCCCTGAATGCCCTGCTTTTCATCCCCAGGCGCAATCCGGAAATGTTCGGATTCGGCCGCGTGGACGCCAACGTGGCCCTGTACTGCAAGCGCGTGCTGATTGACGCCAAGCCGGAAGGCCTGCTGCCGGAATGGCTCCGCTTCCTGAACGGCGTGGTGGACAGCGAGGACCTGCCCCTGAACATTTCCCGCGAAATGCTTCAGGACAACTCCCTGGTGCGCAAAATCAGCGACATCATCACCAAACGCTTCATCAAGCATCTGGAAAAACTGGCGAAGGACGATCAGGAAACCTACAGGGAATTCTACGCGCAATTCTCCCGCTATCTGAAAGAAGGCGTCGTCACCTCCTGGCCGAATAAGGAATCCCTGGGCAAGCTGCTCCGTTTTGAATCCACGGCCACGGAACCGGGGGAAACGACCTCATTTGAAGACTACGTCACCCGCATGAAGGAAGGGCAGACGGCCATTTACGCGCTTACCGGCCCCTCCCGTTCCCATCTGGAAAACAGCCCGTACCTGGAAGCCTTCAAGGCCCGCGGCTATGAAGTGGCCTTCTTCACGGACCACGGGGACGAATTCGTGCTGGACTCCCTGTCCAGCGTGGACGGCAAGCCCGTCACGATGATCGACCGCGCCGACGTGGAACTCCCCGCCCTGGAAGAGGAACAAAAGGACGCCCTGCCCCAGGAGGAAGCCGCGGCCCTGGAAGAATGGCTGAAAGGGCTGTACCCGGACAAATTTTCCAAAGTCACCCTGGGCAAGCGCCTGGTCAGCGGAGCCGCCGTAGCCCTGCAAAGCGGCAATGACATGGGGCCGGAAATGAGGGCGTACATGAAAGCCATGGGGCAGGAAGTGCCGGAAAGCCACCCGCAGCTGGAACTGAACCCCTCCAACCCGCTGGTGAAAAAGCTTTCCGCCCTGCGGACGGAAAACCCGGAACTGGCGCAAATGGTGGCGGACCAGATCGCGAATACCGCCCTGCTCCGCGCCGGCATGCTGGACGATCCCGCCGTGCTGGCCCAGTCCTCCCAGGCCCTGATGGAACAGCTCCTGCTGAAGTAAGGGGCCCGGAGGAAACAGCCTCTTTTCCCCAAGCCGCTCCCTGCCCACCCCGCCGGGGGCGGCTTTTTCATTTCTCTTCCCGCCATGAACGCGTTACGCCGCATGCCCCGCCACATTCTGTTCCTGAGGCTGGCCTATCAAGCGGGCATGTGCCTGCTGGCCCTGGTCGCCGTAACGCTGACCGCCATTGACCTGACCACGGAAGCGGCGGAATGGGAAGTCACGGCGGACCGCGTCATCTACTGGATTTTTGTGCTGGATTATGTGGTCCGCTTCTCCATCAGCCGGTCCAAATGGCTCTTCATTAAGGAACACCCCTGGGATTTGCTGGCCATTATACCCTTTGACGCCCTGTTCCGCCTGTTCAGGTTCGCCTCGCTGGGGGAAATTTTAAGGCTCGCCAGGTATCTGGACCTGTTTTCCTATGCCATGAGGTTCACCACGCGCATCCGGCGTTTCTTCAACACGAACGGATTCAAGTATATCTGCATCGCCGCCCTGGTCATCATCCTGCTGGGGGCCGTAGGCATCCATCTGGCGGAAGGCATGAGCCTGCCCAACGGCATCTGGTGGTCCTTCGTCACGGCTACCACCGTAGGCTACGGGGATACCTATCCGGTCACCACTTCAGGCAAATTCCTGGCTGTATTCCTGATGCTCACGGGCATCGGATTCGTGGGAACGCTCACCAGCACCATCACGTCCTTCTTTCTGAGTCCCCACGGCGGAGAAGCGCTGCCGTACCGGGAAGAGGAAATTGAAGCCATTAAAAAGAAACTGGACGACCTTTCCTCCATGACGGATGAGGACATAGACACCATGGCGGCTCTGCTGAAAACCCTTCGGGACGCCTCCCCAGCACCTTCAGCGGGAAAAGAGGAAACGCCTGCTATCCATTCCGAAAAAAACTGACAAAATCCGTTTGGTATTACATCAAAAAATGCCCTGTCCGTCCCAGGGCAAATACCAAATACTCAACCGTTTTTCAGTGAGAAGATTTTAAGTCTTTATGTTGATTACCAGCTGATTGGCTACCTTTAAAAAAAAGAAACGCCGCAATGACAATGTTGACCAAAGGAACTAGTTCTAAAAGCACCAACCATCCGCTCTCTCCTATGTCATGAAGCCTCCTGACATCTGCAACAATATTGAAATATATATAAGAAATAAAAATAATCACAAATAAAACTAATATTCCTGAATCATTCCCTGTTTTATCCCACACCATTGCAACTCCATTAAGAAGAATAATAACCATAATTGGCAATATCAGCAACTTCAGCGCCCAATATTCAGATCTGGAAATACGACCGGAAAAACTGACATATTTTCTTAAAAATGAAGTTCCATTCGCATTCTCCATTTTTATAGAAGCATTTTCCTCTATTTCTCTGCGGATTTTATGCATATCGGAAGCAGATACGGAAGACTTCAAAATCTCCTGGACGTTAGCTGCATTACACTCTATTCCCAACTCATGGTTCACGATGTCTGCAACTGACTTAGAACTTGTTTTTGTCAATATTGCGGCATCCACAAGTTTATTATATGCATTAATACGGGATAGCCTTTCTTCCGACTGTTCCATAACTTTCATCTTTTTATAAATACAGTTACTATGCTCTTCGCTCTTCCCTTTACATTACTCCCAGCTTCTTCAGCATGGAGATGGCAACGGAATTTCCCTGTTCCGCAGCCAGACGATACCAGCGTATCGCTTCCTGCCTGTTTTTAGCAACCCCATGCCCAAAATAAAAACACGCGCCCAATCTTCTTTGAGCTTCTGCATTTCCTTTTTCGGCTGACAAAAAATACCAGTTTACGGCTTCTCTTTTATTCTTCCCAACTCCGTGTCCGAAAAAATAACAATCGCCCAGCCACCTCTGGGCTTCCGCGTTCCCTTGATCGGCGGCCAAACGGTACCACTTCACCGCCTCCCGCTTGTCCTCCCTGATTCCTTTTCCCCAAAAATAAAAGTATCCCAGCCTCCTCTGGGCTTCCGCGTCCTCCTGTTCGGCGGCCAGGCGGAACCACTTCACCGCCTCCCGCTTGTCTTCCCTGATTCCTTCTCCAACATAATAACAGACTCCCAGCATCCTCTGGGCTTCCGCGTTCCCCTGCCCGGCAGCCAAACGGTACCACTTCACCGCCTCCTGCTTGTCCTCCCTGATTCCTTCTCCCCAAAAATAACAGTATCCCAGCATCCTCTGGGCTTCCGCGTTTCCAAACTCCGCCGATTTTTTGAAACATGAGACAGCTCTCTCCACATCTCCTTTATTCAAATACTGCTCCCCCAAATCCATCAGGCGGGTATGATCCAGTTCTACTGTCTCGTTCTCATGGGCGTATTTTTTTCCATTAAATAGCTGTACAACACTAAAAGCCGTTAAAAAACATACGGAAATGATGATTGCAATCATCCGCCATTTTCTTCCTGCCCACCGTTTTTTCTCTATCTCTATTTCCGGATAATTATTTCCATCCGCAAATATTTGTTTCATGCTTTTTTTAGAACAATGAAAATCTATCAGGAAAAACGAGAACAGCAGAAAGACGATGATGAAAGATAAGTAAGACCACATATTTTCAGAACAGTCCATCAATAAAAAACCTACAGGAATAAATAAGGAAAAATAAACGCCCGCATTTAATATCATACTGTTATACTTGCAGTCTCCTGCCATGTCCGCTGCACGGCTGTCAGGAATACAGGCAGAAGATACACAGAAAACAACAATTCCTATATAGTCTCCCCACGTCAAATGTTCCACTATTCCTTTCCAGCTTTTTATTACTGCAAAATCATACAGGGAAACAGCAATAACCAGTAAGCACAAAGCCAAAGCGGCTTGTACTGTAGAAACTTGAGTTTCCCTTCTTGAAGAGAATAAAGACAGGGGCAGCAGGACGACGGAAGCCGCAAAAGAAAAAATCACCCTGGCGCTCAACCCTCCCAGCGCTCCAACCAAAATACTTAATATTGCATGAAGCATACTCATTAACAATCAATATTTATACCAGCTTTCACCCATTTATCCTGATGATTCCGTTATTTAATATTAATTTCATTATTGAGAATCAAATAATCAATAGCGCCAGCGGCCTCCCTTCTATCCATTATTCCCTGTTTGACGCGCAGGGACAAAACCTTTACCATCTTGTCTGCAAGAACCTTGTCCACCTTTCCCTGTTTTACGGCTTCCTGAAGGCGTGACAGAGATGCGCGAAAGACCTGAGCTTCTTCTTCCCTGGCAATTTTTGACTGGGCTTCATGTTCCGCCTGGTTGATGATTGTCTTGGCTTTGGCGCTTTGACGTTTATCCCAGGCGGCAGCTCCCGCCCTGGCTTTGGCTGAAGGGTCATAAGTGCTGGTAATTAAATCCCCACGATACCTGTTCCCATATTGGTCTGAAACGGAAATCGGGGTTATGCTGGTTCTAGTTGTAGGCGTTTTTCTGCTTTTGAACCGTTCAAACCTGGCTCTGGCGCTTCTGTCCCCTTTCCCGGAATGAGTGTAATAGCCACCCGCTCTTCCCGTTTCCAAAGTTCGAGCCAAAACATGTTCTCCCACCAGAAAGACTGTTCCAAATATGATTAATAAGGAAATAGAAACATTCATTTTTTGCCTGTTCTAACGGATTCCCAATCCGTACATTTATATCGAATAATGTAGAAAAAAATCTAACATATTTTTATGAATCATTGTTTATCATCTTTCATTTCCTTTTCCGTTCCTGTTTGATCTTTATAGCTGTTATCATCACATTTTAGACTTGTGTACGGATTGGGAATCCTCTGCTACAACGTTCTTCATGAACATACCGACTTCCTCTTTCCCCTCCGATACGGATCAGACAGGAATCCTCCTCATCCGTTCCCTGGGCATTCCTCCCATGGACGCTTTCCTTCTTCTAAAGGACCTCCTGGACACCAGCCGCGGAAGAGGCGACAGAATAACCCGGGCCAAACGATGCATACGGCTGGGAGGAGAGGCCCTTGCCGACAGGGAAACAAGCGTGCCGTTTTCCAAGGCTGTCCGCGCCAGCCTGGAAGCAAGGAAACACCGCCGGCCCCGCACCCTGCAGGAAATCCGCTATATGGCTGCCCGGATGATGAAAAAATGCCCGGAACTGGCAAGAAAACAAGTCCGTTCCATCACGCCGGAAGATTGCGGGCGTTATCCCCGCCAGCGGCACAAGGGGCGGCTGATCCTGAGCGGCATCCTGAATTTTTCCCTGAAGCGCGGGTGGTGCCGCAGAAACGCGGCCTTTCTGGTTCCTCCCCCCATCCTCAGGGAAAAACGCATCAGGGCCCTTTCCCTGTACGAGGCAAAACGGCTTCTCCACACCGCGGAACAGTTGTTCCACGGAGCATGCCTGCCGGCCTGCGCCCTGATGCTGTACGCGGGCATACGCCCCCACGAGGTCAAAAGGCTGACCTGGAAGAACATCAACCTGAAATCCGGCCTGGTTTCACTGGCGCCCTGCCATACCAAAACAGGCGGGAGCCGCCACGTTTCCATCCTTCCCGTGCTGGGCGCCATCCTCAGCCGGACGTCTTCCGCCGGTTCCCCCGCCCGTTCCGTCTGCCCGCCCAACTGGGAAAAGAAATGGAAGGAAGTAAGGCGCCGGTCCGGCATCCTGAAGAAAAGCGGATGGGTTCAGGACGTGCTGAGGCATACCTACGCCTCCTATCACCTGGCCCATTTCTGCAATCAAAACCTTCTTCAGAAGGAGATGGGGCACTCCTCCCCCTCCCTGCTGCTGGCCCGCTATCTTAATATGGAGGGTATCACCTCCGCAACCGGCGCCATGTTCTGGACGCACAGCTTCATTCCTCCCGCTCCGTTAAAGAAAGACTGACAAAAATCCGTCTGGAATTGCGCGGCCAAAGACGGACATCCACCTTGCGTCATCAAACCGGAGGCGTATTTATTTTGTCTTGAATCCAAAATAAGGCACAGTACAGTGGGCGGCAGTCCGATAAGACCACCCTTTGTGTTTTGCCTTGAATCCAAAATAAGGCACAGTACAATAAAATCTTCCATACAGGTTAGATGCTTTCAGTTTTGCCTTGAATCCAAAATAAGGCACAGTACAATGACCCCGCCGTACATGCTATAGGACCGCATGTTTTGCCTTGAATCCAAAATAAGGCACAGTACAATCGGCGTCTTCAATGGCTTCCGCTTGTGCGGGTTTTGCCTTGAATCCAAAATAAGGCACAGTACAATTAAGTGATTAAGGATTAAAGGATAAAGAGAGTTTTGCCTTGAATCCAAAATAAGGCACAGTACAATAAACGCGATTTGGCATTATATGCATTATGTGTTTTGCCTTGAATCCAAAATAAGGCACAGTACAATGGCAAAAAGTTCCGTGGTGCACCGATTCCGGTTTTGCCTTGAATCCAAAATAAGGCACAGTACAATGGCGGTGAATGAAAGGGAGTTAGGGGACTGTTTTGCCTTGAATCCAAAATAAGGCACAGTACAATCATCTGGGGTTTACCCACATATAGACGGCAGTTTTGCCTTGAATCCAAAATAAGGCACAGTACAATATCCACCGGGGGTTGCCCCCGAAAATGAGAGTTTTGCCTTGAATCCAAAATAAGGCACAGTACAATTTATTATCTTGTCAACTACTTTTTAGGGCGTTTTGCCTTGAATCCAAAATAAGGCACAGTACAATCCGCACCGTTTATTACTCCGTCGGAAGCTTGTTTTGCCTTGAATCCAAAATAAGGCACAGTACAATTCTCACGCTTTTCCAGCGAGAGCAGTTCATGTTTTGCCTTGAATCCAAAATAAGGCACAGTACAATGGGTATAATCGATTGCACCATCCTTGCGGTGTTTTGCCTTGAATCCAAAATAAGGCACAGTACAATATCATAGATACGCTTAAGGTGCGTTTTCGGGTTTTGCCTTGAATCCAAAATAAGGCACAGTACAATCCACATAGAAAGATAAAGTAGAAAGACAAAGTTTTGCCTTGAATCCAAAATAAGGCACAGTACAATTACCTGCGAGCCTGTAACTAGCGTGAATTTGTTTTGCCTTGAATCCAAAATAAGGCACAGTACAATGGTGCAATGGATTTTAAGTTGCATGACATAGTTTTGCCTTGAATCCAAAATAAGGCACAGTACAATCAGCGGGAAATGGTAGGGCATTAACGGCGGGTTTTGCCTTGAATCCAAAATAAGGCACAGTACAATTAGTCTGATACTTTAAGTACTTCCGGTTTAGTTTTGCCTTGAATCCAAAATAAGGCACAGTACAATGACTCAATCATCTGCGCTACTGTGGCCTTGTTTTGCCTTGAATCCAAAATAAGGCACAGTACAATGTGCGGCGGGCAGTCCTGCGCCGTAAGTGAGTTTTGCCTTGAATCCAAAATAAGGCACAGTACAATCGGATTGCCTGATTGCCCGATTGCATAAAGTTTTGCCTTGAATCCAAAATAAGGCACAGTACAATTCCGGGGAATCCGGGGGTGCCGTCTCTCTAGTTTTGCCTTGAATCCAAAATAAGGCACAGTACAATTGTTTTATTGTTG
>OHUJ01000680.1_pt1 | contig 14556 bp, 10 predicted proteins | sample 1579241 | NCBI WGS metagenome assembly OHUJ01 (sample SAMEA3882547, study PRJEB24775) | human gut metagenome | biome: human-associated habitat; feature: intestine environment; material: feces | place: Netherlands | collected 2009/2010
GCCTGGTCTATGCCAAGATGGGTCAGGATGAGCTGGCCATTGCCGACTTGACCAGAGCCCTGGCACTGAAGGAAACGGCTATGGATTACAACAACCGCGGCGAATGTTACCGCCACTTGAAACAATTCGACCTGGCCAAACGGGACTACGACCAGTCCATCCGCCTGGCGACAGATGATGGCGATAAGCTGGCCGTCTACGACAGTCTGGGCCAACTGGCCATAGACCAGGGCGACTACCGGCGGGCGGTGCAGTACCTGAGCCAGGCCCTGGCCATCAAGCCCTATGAAGACGGCTATCGCCTGCGCAGCCAGGTCTGGCGCAAGTTAGGCGATACGAAGAGAGCTGACCAGGATGAAGCAGCGGCCCAGGAAATCGAGCAGCGCGAGCTCCTGGGTTCGTAACTGGACTTTTCAAATTCCCCTGAATATGATATAATTGAAATGTTGTTCGTGAAAACAAGTAAATGTCATACACATAATTTCAGTATTTTAAGAGGGAATTTAATGAAGAAGTCTATCATTACCATTCTGTTTCTCTGCTGTCTTATGGGAACCGTCACGGCTTCGGCTGCACAGGTCAAAGATGCGGAAACCGTATCTCCGGCCGTCGCTGCCATGGCTCAGGTACAGGCACAGGACAAAGCCAAAAAGAAAGATAAAACCACTGAAAATAAAAACTCCGATAAGATCGGTGACCGCCTTCGGGACCGCGTCCACGCCCTGATTCCGGCATCGGCCTTTTCTAATATCGACAACCCCGGGACGATTACGCCCGACACTGTCAAGTACCACTATGCCGAATCGCAGCACATGGCTACGCCGGTCACGGCCTGGAACCGTCAGAAATATGAAGACCAGTACCAGTACCAGTATCAGTACCAGCATGACTCGTATGATGCGGCCATTGCCGACGCCTATGCGTACCGCCGTGATTTCGGCAAGAGCAACCTGCGCAAGTGGAGCAGCACTGAAGGCATGGATACGCCGTGGGACAGCAACTGGACGACTGATACGGCTCATTTCCAGAGCTCGACCATCGCCTTCCTGGACCGTCTGAATACGGAAGCCCGCCAGGCCGGCATTTCCTTCGTCATTACCGGCGGTGCCGAAAGCGGTTACCACGCCAGCGGTATCTATTCCCATGAAAATGGTTATAAAGTCGACATCTCCGATGATGGCATCTATCAGGGCACCAAAGCCTACGAAGTCCTCATCAACGCCTTGTCGCCGTATAAACACCAGATTACCCACGAATGGGACAAGAACCACTACGACATCACGATTTATCCGGAAAATTATAAAGGGTAAGAAACAACTTCAAACTCAAAAAGGGCTTGTCGTACGACGACAAGTCCTTTTTTGCACCCGAAAGGAGCTATTATGAAGCGAAGGGATTGGGATGGCTATTTTGCCTCCCTTATTGGCGACAGCGGGACCTGCGTGCCCGGCCTGGCCGTCCTGGCCTATGCCGGCGGCCGTGAGGTCTACCGCTTTGCCGGCGGTATCCGCCGCATGGCCGGGGCACAGACCTGCCCCATGACGGAAGACAGCCGTTTCCGCATGGCGTCCGTCTCCAAGATGTTCACGGTCTTTACGATTATGCAGCTCGTCGAAGCAGGGAAGCTGTCCCTAGACGAGGATGTCAGCGAGTACCTCGGCTTTCGCCTGCGCCATCCGTCGTATCCCGACATGCCCATTACGCTCCGCAGCCTGGCTTCTCATACGTCGGGCTTGCGCGACGGCAAAGTCTACAGTATCCCGCCATCCGTCAGCGTCCGGGCCTTCTTTACGCCAGGCAGTCCCTATTGGGAAGGCGGCGCCCATTTCGCGCCGGCCGGACAGGCACCGGGCGCCTATTTCACCTATTGCAACCTCAACTACGGCCTCTTGGGGACGGTCATCGAAGCCGTGACGGGCCAGCGTTTCGACCAGTATCAGAAGACCCATATCCTGAAGGACCTGGCATGCCGGGCTGATTACGTGCCGGGCAACCTGGAAGCGCCTGAGTTCGCCCGCTTAGGGACGATTTACCGCAAGCAGGATAGACAGGGACGGTGGGAGGAAAAAGGCCCCTGGCAGGGGATTATGGACGATTTTGGCGGTGTCCAGCCGCCAAGGGAGACCCTGTCCTTGCAGAATCCCTATGCCCAGGACGTCTGTCAGACTTACGACCTGGCCGGTTATCAGCCTGGGACCAATGCGACGATTTTTTCTCCCCAAGGCGGCCTGCGCCTGTCCCTGGAAGAATTGGGCCACGTCCTGGCGATGCTTCTTCACGACGGCCGTTACGCCGGGCGGCAGGTCCTCCGGCCCGCTTCGCTCCAGGCCATGTTCAGCCCGCAATGGACCTATGACGGCCACAATGGCGATACGTGCGGCCAGACCCTGCTGACCTATGGCCTGGGCGAGTTCTTCGTCGACGGCAGAGGGCCGGCCCGCTGCTGCCGTACCAAGGCCATCGATTTATGGGGCCATACGGGCCAGGCCTTTGGCCTCTTATCGGGCCTTTTCATCCGTCCCGGGACGGGAAGCGGCTTTGCTTATGTCATGAATGGGGAGGCCCTGGCCGAAGACGACGACCCGCGCAGTGCCGGTCAGTTCAGCCGCAATTATATTTGGGAAGAAAAGGTCATGGACGGTCTGTGCCGGTTGATTGACGGCCTATAAGGGCTGTGCTATGATAGTGAAATGTAAATGACATTCCCTATAGGAAGGCGATAACGATGAATGCATATGAAAGTACCATGAATTTTACGCGCCGCGCCGTCTGGGCCCAGATCGACCTGGACGCAGCCGCTCACAATATGCGCCAGATCCGCAAACACGTCGGTCCTGACGTCAAGATTGCCGCCGTCGTCAAGGCCAATGCCTACGGTCACGGCAGCGTCGAACTGGCCAAGACCTTTGCCGAAAACGGCGCCGACTGTTTTGCCGTATCCAGCCTGGACGAAGCCGTCGAACTTCGCCGCTACGCGCATATCGACAAGGAAATCTTCATCCTCGGCCATACCGATGCCCGGCGGACGGAAGAACTCCTGACCTATGACATCGAACCGGCCGTCTTCAACTTGAAGAACGCTGAATTTTTCTCGCAGGAAGCCCAGCGCCTGGGCAAGACCTTGCGCGTCCACATCGCCGTCGATACGGGCATGAGCCGCGTCGGTTTCCAGGTCAATGAATTTAGCGTCTCTGAAATCAAGGCCATCGCCGCCCTGCCCAACATCGAGATCCGCGGCATGTTCACTCATTTTGCCGTCTCCGATATCAAGGACAAGACCTTTACGCGCGAACAGTACGGCCACTTTCGCTGGATGTGCAAGCGCATGGAAGAAGAAGGCATCCACATCGCTCTGCGCCACTGCTGCAACAGTGCGGCTGCCCTGGAACTGCCGGAATACTATTGTGACATGGTCCGGCCGGGCATCATCATGTACGGTTGCGAACCGTCGCCGGATGTCGATATCAAGCCCTATGACCTGCGGCCGGTCATGTCCCTGCGCTGCTGCATTGCCCATGTCAAACTCATCGACGCCGGGGCGACGGTCAGCTATGGCCGCCATTATACGGCACCGTCGCGCCGGAAAATCGCGACCCTGCCTGTCGGTTATGCCGATGGCTATTCGCGTATCCTGTCGGGGAAAGTCGACGTCCTCTATCATGGCCACCGCGTCCCCCAGGTCGGCGCCATCTGCATGGACCAATGTATGATCGATGTCAGCGGCGAAGCCAATGTTCATGCCGGTGACGAAGTCGTTCTCTTCGGCCGCCAAGGCGACAGCTTCATCCCCATCGAAGAAATCGCCGCCGCCTGCGGCACCATCAACTACGAAATCATGTGCAACATCTCGCGCCGCGTCCCCCGCGTCTACATGAAAGACGGCAAAGTCGTCGGCCGCGAAGAATATTTATTTGATAAACCGTAAGAAATCGTTCATCGTAGGCCGTTCATCGATGTAGGGGCCGCCATAGTCGGCGGCCCGCCTGAATCCTGTGAATAGCCTTATTCAGTATTGGTGTGAATCTTCGACAAACGATGAACGACAAACGAACCACAAAAAAAGGATTGCTGCGTCAGCAGCAATCCTTTTTTTATCCCTTTCATGATTTTCTTGTATATGGTATACTAAATATATAATACACGCATACATAGATGCAAAAATAATCATAAAGAAGGCGGTGTTGTATTATGAATTGGAATGAAAAAACAGCGGCTAATGTCAAAGCCATCAAACCCTCGGGGATCCGCAAGTTCTTCGATATTGCGGCTCAGGTCAAAGGGGTCTTGTCCCTGAGTATCGGTGAACCGGATTTTGCCGCACCAGACAAGGTCCTGGACGCCATGAAGGCCAGCCTCGATGCCAAGGAAACGAGTTATACCGGCAATTCAGGCATGATGGAGCTCCGTGAAGCCATTAGCCAGCACTTTGAAATGCGCTATGGCGTCCATTATGACCCAAAAGACGAAATCCTGGTCACCGTCGGCGTCTCCGAAGGCCTGGCTATGGCTCTCTTGGCCATTACCGAACCGGGCGATGAAGTCATCATCCCCGACCCGGCCTATGTCGCCTATCCGGCGTCTGTCGAACTGGCCGGCGGGACGCCGGTCTTCGTGCCGACCTATCCGGAACACGACTTCAAATTGACTGTCGAAGCCTTGGAAAAAGTCATCACGCCCAAGACGAAAGCCATCGTCATCGGCTATCCCAACAACCCGACAGGGACGGTCATGTCTGCCGAAGAACTGATGCCCATTGCCAAATTTGCCGAAGAACACGACCTCATCGTCTTGTCCGATGAAATCTATTGTGAACTCATGTACGGCGATGCCAAATTCACATCCTTTGCCAAATTGCCGGGCATGCGCGAACGGACGGTCATCTTCAACGGCTTTTCCAAGGCCTATGCCATGACCGGTATGCGCCTGGGCTATGTCTGCGCGCCGCGGGAAGGCCTGGCACCTATTTTGAAGCTCCATCAGTATGCCATCATGTGTGCCAATACGACGGCTCAAGTCGGCGGCATTACGGCGCTCAGGGACTGTGACGACGATGTCGAAGCCATGCGTCAGGAATACGACCGCCGCCGCCAAGTCATCTACCAAGGCTTGTGCGATATGGGATTGCCTGTCTTTGAACCGAAAGGCGCCTTCTACATCTTCCCGGATATCCGTTGCACCGGTATGACATCAGCCGAATTCTGCGAAAAACTGGTCCAAGAAGAAAAAGTCGCCGTCGTCCCGGGTACGGCCTTTGGCGACCAGGGCGAAGGCTTCGTCCGCATTTCTTACGCCGCCAGCATGGATACCATCCAGGAAGCCTTGAAGCGCATGGCCCGCTTCGTGGAGAAATATAGAAGTTGTTAGTGGTTCGTGGCTCGTCACGAACCACGAACCACGAACCACTAAAAAAAGCGCTGTCGAAAAGACAGCGCTTTTTCTAAAAGAATCGTCCGATAAGGGGCATTTTGGCAGCGTCTTCTTTGGTGACGCCTCCGTTGAGGACCATGCAGCCGATGTAGATGGCCGACCCGACGATGCAGGTCAGGAAGAGGTCCAGGAAAAGTCCCAAGTAAGGGAAGAGGAAGCCGTACATGAAATACATAGCTACGCCCATGATGGCGGCAGAGACGATGTTTTTCAAGACGACTTTGATGTCGATGACGTAGCCGATTTTACGGTAAATGAAGAACATGTTGAGGACGGCAGCGACACCGATGTCGGCTACGGTCGCATAAGAAGCACCGGTGATGCCTAACGTCGGAATGGCGACCAGGAACCAGTTGCACAGGACCTTGGCGACACAGGCGACGGCCATGTTGATGACTGGAATCTTCGGTTTCTTCAGGCCCTGAAGGATAGCCGTCGAAATCTGATGCAAGCCTAAGAAGCAGATGGCAATGGCCACAGCCCGCGTCGCTTCCGTAGCGGCCGGCGCATTGTAGATGAAGGTGACAATCGGTTCAGCCATGACGTAGAGGATGACGCTGAACGGAATGGTGACCAAGAAGGAGATGCGCATGGACGTCGCCGTCCGTTCGCGGATTTCATCGTATTCCTTCAACGTGAAGCTGTGGCTGATGGCCGGTACCAGGCTCATGGCCATGGCAGCCGTCAGGATAGTGGCCAAGTTGATGAGCGGCACGGACATGCCCGTTAAGTAGCCGAACAGTTCCGTTGCCTGATGGGTCGAATAACCAGCCACTTCCAGTCGCCGCGGGACGATGAGCAAGTCCAGGTTGGATACGACTGGGAGCATGATACTCGACAGGGAAATGGGGATGGCCAAGACGACTAGGCGTTTCAAGATGTGCTTGATGCTTTCCTGTTCGAACGTCGGACCGTCGACGGGGAGGGACCGCTTCAATTTATAATAGTAGTAGACCAGGACCAGCCAAGCTGCAAACCCGCCGGCACCGGCACCGAGGCTGGCACCGCCGGCAGCATAATCGAGACCGTATGGCAGGAGGAGAGCCGCGAAGCCGAGCATGACGACGACGCGGACCAGCTGTTCGACAATCTGAGAGAGCGCCGTCGGCGTCATCTGCTGCCAGCCCTGCAAGTAGCCGCGGTACCCGGCGATGATCGTCGTAAAGAAGATGGCCGGTGCCAGGGCGATGAGCGAATAATAGGCCCGGCTTTCACGGATGATGTGTTCATCGATGAGGAAGCTGGAACCAAAGAACATGACGATGCTCAAAAAGAGCGCCGTCGTACACAGCATGGACAGGGACACGTGGAAAATGCGCTGGGCGCCGAAATAGTCCTGCTTAGCTACTTTTTCAGCTGTAATGATGGAAATTGCGATCGGCAGGCCGGCACTGGAAATATCGAGTGCCAGCAGGTAAATCGGGAAGGCCATCTGGTAGATGCCGATGCCTTCACCGCCGAGAATACGGGACAAGATGATCCAGTTGATACTGCCAATGGCTTTGACGACAAAGCCTGACAAGGTCAGGATCAATGTGCCGGAGATAAACTTGTTTGCCATGATAACCCCTTAACTCTATAGAATTTTTACCAACATAACAACTAATTTTAGCACATTTACCTAACCTTGTATATAGTGAAGTGTCAGCCGCCAACCTCTCCGGCCCGTCGGGCCACCTCCAGCCCGGCTCTCCGTTTTGGCAGCCGTCCTGCGTTTCCCCGCGGTCAACGCCTGACGGGCCAAAAAGGGCCTATCAGGGGAGGCTTTCACAAACCACGAGCCACTAGCCACTAGCCACTAGCCACGATCTGCGGCCTGCGCTTTCAGGATATCCATAAATTCTTTGCCCGTAATCGTTTCTTTTTCGTAGAGGTACTTGGCCAGGGCATCCAGGGCCGGGCGATGGTCTTCCAGGATTTTCTTGGCCTTGGCGTGTTGTTCCTTGACGACGGAGACGACTTTGGCGTCGATGTATTTCTGCGTTTCCGGCGCGCAGTCCAGGGACGTATCGCCGCCGAGGTATTTATTGGTGACCGTTTCCATGGCGACCATGTCAAATTCGTCGGTCATGCCGTAGCGGGTGATCATGGCCCGGGCCAGCTTGGTCGCCTGTTCGATGTCGTTCGAAGCGCCTGTCGTGACTTGGTTAAAGACGACTTCTTCGGCAGCCCGGCCGCCGGTGAGGGTAGCAATCTTATTTTCCAGTTCTTCCCGGGACAGGATGTATTTATCCTGCTGGTCGACTTGCATGGTGTAGCCCAGGGCGCCTGACGTGCGGGGGATGATGGTGATTTTTTGGACCGGTGCCGAATGGGTCTGGAGGGCAGCGACCAGAGCATGGCCGATTTCGTGGTACGCGACGGTCCTCTTTTCATCGTCCGACAAGATGGCGTTCTTCTTCTGATAGCCAGCGATGACGACTTCGATGCTTTCTTCCAGGTCAGCCTGGCTGACGGCATCGCGTTGGTCGCGGACAGCGCGCAGAGCCGCTTCGTTGACGATATTGGCCAGTTCGGCCCCGGAAGCTCCGGCAGCCATGCGGGCGATGGTGTGGAAGTCGACGTCGTCGCCGAGGACGACTTTCTTGGCATGGGCCTGGAGGATGGCTTCACGGCCTGCCAGGTCCGGCAGTTCGACAGGGACGCGGCGGTCGAAACGGCCTGGCCGCAGCAGGGCCGGATCCAGCGATTCCGGCCGGTTCGTCGCTGCCAAGATGACGACGTTGTCGTCGGCGTTGAAGCCGTCCATTTCCGTCAGCAGCTGGTTCAGCGTCTGTTCCCGTTCGCTGTTGCCCATGGCATTGCCTGTACGCTTCTGACCGATAGCGTCGATTTCATCGATGAAGATGATGCACGGCGCTTTCTGTTTGGCCTGCTGGAAGAGGTCGCGGACCTTGGAAGCCCCCATGCCGACGAACATTTCCACGAATTCCGAACCGGCAATGGGGAAGAAGGGTACACCGGCTTCCCCAGCGACGGCTTTGGCCAGCATGGTCTTGCCGGTGCCCGGCGGGCCGACGAGGAGGACGCCTTTGGGCATCTTGGCCCCGATTTTGGCGTATTTATCGGGATGGTGGAGAAAATCGACAATTTCCGACAGGTTTTCCTTGGCTTCATCTTCACCGGCGACGTCATCGAAATGGATGCCGTTAGCCGACGGGACATAGACCTTGACCTGGTTCTTGGCGCCGAACATGAGGGAATTGCCGCCGCCGCGGTTCATGAGCCTGCGGTTGAAATAGTGGCCGATGCCGAAGAAAATCAGGATCGGCAGGATCCAGGCGATGAGGAAATCCGTAAAGGGCGAATCCTTTTCCTTGATGACTTCGTTGAAGGAGACCTTGGCCTTGTGCAGGCGTTCCGTCAACTGCGGGTCGTTGACGACGCCCGTGCGGTATTCCTTGCCGTCTTTGTCCTTGAAGAGAATCTGGTTTTCTTCAATCTGGACGTCGGCAATCTGTTCGTCTTCGGTCATGTTCATGAACGTCCCGTAGTCGACCTGTTTCACGCTCTGCGAGTCGTAGTACGGCCGGGCAATGGCGTTGAATATGAAAATGACAGCCAAAGCGACGATATAGTAGAATAAAATCGGCTTTTTCTTTTCTTTGACTTCTTTCACGATCCGTCACATCCTTTTGTGTTTTATCTATTCTTTATATTGTACACCCGTGGGGGCTGTTGGCAAGGGGAAAGCCTCCCTTAATAGGGGAGGTGGCCCAGAGGGCCGGAGGGGTTGCTCTTAGGGTTTGATGTTTGACGTTTGATGTGATGTGTGATACGGTAAAGACAAATCTACAGAGAAAGTGAAGAGCATATAATGAATATACTGACAGTAGAAAAGGTAAAGAAATCTTACGGCCTGCGGGTCCTCTTCGACGACGTGACCTTCGCCATCGACGGCGGTCAGAAACTGGGCCTCATCGGCCTCAACGGCGCCGGCAAGACGACGCTCCTGAAAATCATCGCCGGCCTGACCGACACGGACAGCGGTGACATCTGGCGCAATCCCAAGGCGCGCATCCATTACCTGCCGCAGGAACCGCAGTTCGTCGCGGGCCATACGGTCCTGGAAAGCGTCCTCGACGGCGACCTGCCGGTCATGAAGCTCCTCCAGCGCTACGAAGAAGCCGTCCAGCGCGATGATGATGCGGCTGTCGTCGCCCTCAGCGCCGAAATGGACGAACAGCAGGCGTGGGAACTGGAAGCCCATGCCAAGATCATTCTCAGTAAATTGGGCATTTCCAACTTTTCCCAGTCCGTCGACGAATTATCCGGCGGCCAGCGCAAACGCCTGGGCCTGGCCCGGGCCCTGATCATGCCCTGCGACCTGCTGATCATGGACGAACCGACGAACCATCTCGACGACAAGACCATCCTGTGGCTGGAAGAATACCTGCGCGACAGCAAGGCGGCCATCCTCCTCAGCACGCATGACCGCTACTTCCTGGACTGCGTCGCCGATTCCATGATTGAACTCGACCGGGGCCACGTCTATACCTACGTCGGCAATTACGGCCAGTACCTGGAACAGCGCCAGGCCCGGCTGGAACGGGAGCGAAGCCAAACGGCGCAACCTCATCCGCCGGGAAAAAGCCTGGATCCAGCGCGGCGCCCAGGCCCGGTCGACCAAGCAGAAGGCCCGTAAGGAACGGTATGAACAGCTCTGCGCCATCGAAGCGGGCAAACCCATTGGCGAAGTGGAAATGTTCGATACGTCTGTCCGCCTGGGCAAGACTATCATCGACATCGACGACATGGCCTTTGGCTACGACCCGGCCCGCCCGCTGTTCCAGCACGTGACCTACCACGTCGTCAAACACGACCGCATCGGCATCATCGGCGAGAACGGCGTCGGCAAGTCGACGCTGCTCCAGGTCCTGGCCGGCCAGCTGGCGCCGACAGCCGGGACGGTCACCATCGGCCAGACCGTGCGCTTCGGCTTCTTCACTCAGCAGCTGCCCCAGTTCGACGAAGGCATGCGGGTCATCGATTACGTCCAGGAACACGGCCATTTCGTGACCAATCAGTTCGGCCAGCGCATCTCGGCGACGCGCCTGTTGGACCAGTTCCTGTTCACCGAAGAGATGCAGTACACCTACATCGCCAAGCTGAGCGGCGGCGAACGGCGGCGCCTGTACCTGCTGCGCCTGCTCATGGACCAGCCCAACGTCCTCCTCCTGGACGAACCGACGAACGACCTGGACATCCCGACACTGACCGTCCTCGAACGCTACCTCGACACCTTCCAGGGCGTGGTCCTCGTCGTATCGCATGACCGCTACTTCCTGGACCGGGTGGTTGATAAACTTTTCACATTAGAAAAGGGGACCTGGGACCGCTTTTATGGTGACTATAGCGAATACTTGGAGGAAAAATACAGCCATCACCAGGAAAAGAAAGGTGAAAAGGCCACTGCACCTTCTATTACTAAAACGAATATTACGCCAGCCAAAACAAAAGCCGGCCTGACGTCGCGGCAGGAAGAAGAACTGCGGCGCATCACGGAAGAACTGCCGCGCTACGAAGCCATGCTCAAGGGCCTCAATGCGGCCATTGCCGCGGCGGGGAGCAATTATGAAGAAGTGGAGTCGCTGCTGTCGGAACAGAAGGAAACCCAGGAGAAAGTCGATGCGCTGACAGAAAGATGGTGTGAATTAGAGGACTTAAAGGCATAGGCGATGACAAATTTACCTATATATTACAAAAAAGCATAGAATATATGGCAAAAAGGGTAGATGAATTACACAAAAGTAATGGAAATCTATGGCACTTTGTATTATCCTATAGGTAATGAAGTTTGTGATAAAATGTTACATAGTTACTGTTAGTTACACTTACTGAATTTCTGACCGAAAAGGAGTATCTGCATATGCCTGAATTTCATTCCCGTTTTGAAAAAATTGACCGTCGTGTTCCCATTGATGAACACAACTGTGCCGTTCAATTTGACGTAACGAAGTGTAAGAACTGCACCTTATGTCGCCGGGCCTGTGCCGACACACAGACTGTGTTGGACTACTACTCCCTGTCCAGTACAGGGGACATGCCCATCTGCGTACATTGCGGCCAGTGTTCGTCTGCCTGCCCCTTTGGTGCCATCGTCGAAGTCAACGATGTGGACAAAGTCAAGGCGGCCCTGAAAGACCCTGAAAAGATCGTCATCTTCCAGACGGCTCCGGCTGTCCGCGTCGGCTTAGGCGAAGCCTTCGGCATGGACCCCGGTACGTTCGTCGAAGGAAAGATGGTCGCAGCCCTGCGTACACTCGGTGCGGACTATGTCTTCGATACCGATTTCGGTGCCGACCTGACCATCATGGAAGAAGCGACGGAACTCCTGCACCGCCTGCAATCGGAAGAAATCCCTATTCCGCAGTTCACCAGCTGCTGCCCGGCATGGGTCGAATTTGCGGAAACCTTCTATCCGGACCTGCTCCAGCATCTGTCTTCGACGAAGAGCCCCATCAGTATCCTCAGCCCGGTCATCAAGACCTATTTCGCCCAGCAGAAGAACATCGACCCCAAGAAGATCGTCAACGTCTGCGTCACGCCGTGCACGGCGAAGAAAGCCGAAATCCGCCGTCCTGAACTGAGCGCTTCCGGCCTCTTCTGGGATGAACCGGAAATCCGCGATACCGATATCTGCATCACGACGCGGGAACTGGCCCAGTGGATCCAGGACGAAAACATCGACTTTGCCAGCCTCGAAGATAGCAAGTTCGACAAGGCTTTTGGCGAAGCCTCCGGCGGCGGCCGTATCTTCGGCAACTCCGGCGGTGTCATGGAAGCGGCTATCCGCACGGCATACCACATGTTCACAGGCCGTCCGGCCCCGAAGGACTTCATCCCCTTCGAACCGGTCCGCGGTCTCCAGGGCGTCAAGAAAGCGACGGTCATCTTCGGCCACTTCGTCCTTCACGTCGCTGCCATCAGCGGCCTGGGCAACGCCCGCGCCTTCATCGACGACCTCATTAAGAATGACGCCTTTGAAGACTACTCCTTCATCGAAGTCATGGCCTGCCCCGGCGGCTGCATCGGCGGCGGCGGTCAGCCGAAAGTCAAGCTGCCGCAGGTCAAGAAAGTCCAGGAAGCCCGCACGGCATCGATTTATAAGAGCGATGAAGAAACCGATATCAAAGCCAGCTGGCAGAACCCGGAAATCGAAACACTCTACGAAGCTTTCCTCGATGAACCGCTGTCAGAAATGGCCGAATTTACCTTGCACACCTACTTCTCCGACAAGAGCGACCAGCTGGGCCGCATGAAGAACCTCACGCCCCAGACCAACCCCATGTCGCCGAAGTACAAACCCCCGACAGAAGAATAGCCTCCCTTGTTAGGGGAGGTGGCCCAAAGGGCCGGAGAGGCTGTCTTAATGTGACAGCCTCTTTTTTTGCTTCCAAACACGATATTGACAACTAATATCATAAAATGTATAATAACTACGTACTTATTGGAACAAGCCATGTGACAAAGGGAACCATATAGGCGGAATCCTTATATGATGCGAGAGGAAACTAGGTACACTCGACCGCAGCGGATAGGGGAGGCCTTTATGATTTCCCTGTCACAGGCTTATACACAGAGAAAGAAGGTCATATTGATGAAAAAGAAAATCGTTACCTCCTTAGCCGCTATGATGGCTGTCGGTGCTGCCTGCGCCTTTGCTGCCAATCCCTTTGTCGACGTACCGTCTGACAGCTGGGCTTACAAATCCGTCGTCGAACTGGCTGACGCCGGCATCATTCAGGGTGTCGATGGACAGTATTTCCAGGGCAACCGCAACATCACCCGTTATGAAGCCGCTGAAATGGTTGCCAAAGCCATGGCTCACATGGACAAGGCGTCCGTCGAACAGCGTGCCCTCATCAACAAACTGGCTGACGAATACGCTGACGAACTGAACAACCTCGGCGTCCGCGTCAGCGCCCTGGAAAACCGCGTAGGCAACGTCAAGCTCAGCGGCGATGCCCGCGTCCGCTTCCAGCACCAGAGTTCCGGTGAATCGAACGGCAACGACGGAGCTGGCTATAAGAATGATGCTTCTTGGGATTACCGCGTCCGCGTCCGCGCTAACGCCAAAGTCAATGACCGCACGACCGTAACCTACGGCATCAGCACGGATGACATCAGCTTCGCCGATAATGGCGCAGCGAGCGACAACAAGAACATCTTCACAGACGACGCCAAAGTCGACTACAACTTCGGCGGCGACCACTGGAACCTCAGCGTCGGCCGTACCGATACGTATGTCCTGGGCGGTGAAAACGCCTACGGCTTCCAGTACGGTGACGTCTTTGACCGGGCTGAATTGAAATATACGAACGACCACTTCGCAGCTACGGCTGGCTATGGTAAATTCAAAGCCGGCGACATCCTCGCTGGTACAGAGGCCGACATCAGCGCTGGTACAGAGGACATGGATGGCGTCAAGACCGGTTATGGCGAATTAGAAGGTTTCTTCGGCGGTGGCCGGGCAGCCGGTTCGGCAATCGGCGTCTATTATAATGACTTCACCGTAGCTGGCGGCGAAGGTGACGAACAGTATGGCGACGGCTTCCGTGCGGATGACCTCTGGGGTGCTTATGCCAGCGTCAACTTCGGCAAATGGAACGCTTTGGCTAACTATGAAAAAATCAACAGCAACAATAGCTACCTCAAAGCAGGGTATACGAAAGATCCGGAAGTATGGATCGGCAAACTGACTTACGGTTCCGCTGACAGCGACGCTCGTGGCTCTTGGGATGCCTGGGTTGAATACCTCAACTCCGATAAAGGCGCTCTCCTCGGTGGTGCGACCAACTCCTGGCGTGATGACAGCGTCCTGGACAACGTCAAATCCTGGGGCGTCGGCATCGACTACACCTTGGCCAAGAACGTCATCCTCACGGCAGCCCAGACCTTTGGTACGCAGACCAAACACGGCAACGCAGCAGATCCTGACGAATTTACGGATGTAGAAATCAACTTCCTGTTCTAAAAGGCTCGCCTCATAGGAGAGCTGACCGCTGAAAGCGGTCTGAGAGGTTGTCTCATAGAAGTTGTTTTATAGGGACTGTCTCATGAAGGCATCTGTCATCATGGGCGGTCCCTTTTGCTTTACATTATGTTTTTTGTAGGGGCTCGCGCGTG
>OHUJ01000711.1_pt1 | contig 14082 bp, 12 predicted proteins | sample 1579241 | NCBI WGS metagenome assembly OHUJ01 (sample SAMEA3882547, study PRJEB24775) | human gut metagenome | biome: human-associated habitat; feature: intestine environment; material: feces | place: Netherlands | collected 2009/2010
AAGTACTTGGCTGGAAGCGGCCTGGGAGGATAGATAGCTGCCGGTTAGAAAAACAGCTCATGCGATGCATGAGCTGTTTTTTTATGTGTAGATACTTAAATTTGCACTTTTTCTCTGGATAGTATATAATATCTAAAAAATTTCTCAAAACCGGGCGAAATTTTAAGCGTGCAACGTAACTATAGGTGAAATCAATTTAGGGAGAAATATTTCAAAGATGAAGTATGAAATCCTGGTGTGTTAGTTACGAGGTGACAAGTATGACTTACGAAGAAATGAAATCTAGCGGCAGTAATATGGAAATTATTCCTTGCAAAAGAATGCAGTGCAAGGGAGCAGCTCCATGTGTGCTTAACATCAATTCATATATGAATGTATATGAGTTTGAAGAGCAGGTTATGAAGTATATGTGTAATATGCGTCCAGTTATGGATGAATTCATCTGCGTAGACTTTGCTGGCATTGAGGACAGACCTGTGGACTTTATTCAAAGTCTGGTGGAAAGCTATATCCGCTACGATAGCGTGCGTATCAAGAAAAACTATCGTGTTGAGTATGGCAAATTGGATAAAGAGGGCAATAATCATATCTATGTTCTTGAAGCACCAAATGGAGTGTGCGACTATGATATGGCAGTCTCTGTCTTCGCTATGGTGTGCATTGAAGGAAAAGCTCCTTCAGACTGGCACTGGAAAGAGATAACTGAGGAAGTGTTTGCGAAAAAAGAGGAAAGTACAGAAGTCATGCATGTTGAAGGGATTGACTGGAAGGAAGTAGCTTTTGCTAAAAGAAGGATGAGTCGTGTGTTAGGTGCTGTTGTTGGCGATATCGTTGGGTCTGTATATGAATTCAATGAAATAAAAACGAAAGATTTTCCATTATTCTCCGAGCATTGCTGCCCAACTGATGATAGCATCATGACGTTGGCTATTGCGAGTGCTTTGGTAGAATGTAATAAGGATTACCGCAAACTTGCTGCTGCAACGATAAAACAAATGCAGCTTTGGGGAATGAAATATCCTAAAGCAGGTTATGGTAGTATGTTTTCTGATTGGCTTAGAACGAACGATCCGCAGCCTTATAATAGTTTTGGCAATGGTTCAGCTATGCGTGTTAGCCCAGTAGCTTACGTTGCTAAATCTATAGAAGAAGTGAAGAAACTGTCTAGAATTGTTACTAGCGTTACGCATAATCATCCGGAAGGTATAAAAGGTGCTGAAGCTACTGCAGTTGCAGCCTATATGGCGTTGCACGAAAGCAAAAAAGAAGAAATTTTTGCTGTGATAAATGCTGAGTATTATCCGATGAATTTTACGTTAGACGAGATACGAGCTGACTACGAATTCAATGAAACGTGTCAGGAGACTGTACCACAGGCGTTAAAAGCCTTCTTCGAAGCGACAAGTTTTGAAGATGCGATTAGAAATGCGATATCTATCGGCGGAGATAGTGACACGATTGCAGCTATAACAGGTGCGGTTGCAGGTGCTTATTATGGTGTACCTTATCGAATTGAACAGAAGGCGTTGAAATACATGGATGGATTACAGAAAAAAGCTTATCGCTTATTTTGTTCATCATTTATGTTTAAATAAAAACCAGTTTTGTGCGCTTTGGAGGTGCTTTATAATGACTATTTGGAGATCGCATATTAAAATAGTTGGTAGTCCTGGTGGGAGTCGCATTGATCTTTGCCTTAATAAAAGTGTATTGGCTATGGGGTGGTCGCTTAGTGATAGGCATTTAGAGGGAAATAATATCAATGAAACTGACAAGCAAAAGATTCAGAAACAGCGTTCAGGTATTAAATCTTATGAAGATTATGCGTCCTTAATTAAAGAGTGGAAAGTTTATAATGCTAAGGGAATTGTTAATGCAAATATAAGAAGATTGTATTATGATGTTAAACCTGATGATTTAATATGGATACGCGACAATGGAATTTATTATCTTGGCAGAGTAGGCGAAGCTAGCCAATGGGTTTACGATAGTAGTAAAGAAATACTAGAAAGTGATTCTACTACGCAACGAACTTGTATAGAGTGGCATAAAGTAGGAGATGAATTTCATGTACCTGGTAGAGTAGTAGATGCTTTTATACTTGGAGCTACATTACAAAGAATAAATTCTGACGCAGTAGAGCTCTTTTCAAAACATTACTATAATACTAAAATTGACAATAATTGTTATAAAGATTTGAGCATTAGAGCTGACCAAGAAATGTTTTATTCATTAATCTCTTCAACGGATTGTGAAGATTTAGTATATGCATATTTATTCTCTGAGTATGGATATATAGTAATTCCTTCGACTAATAAGCAATCAACAGCTCTTTTTGAGTGTGTTTTGCTCGACCCTAAGGATAGAACGCATATATATATTCAAGTTAAAAAAGGTAAAGTAGACATTGATGCAAACGCATTTAGACATTTGCAGGGCAAGGTTTTCTTATTTACTAGTGAGGGCAACGTAACTAATCTGGACGATAATGATGAAAATATAAAACGTATATCACCAGAAAAACTGTTTGACTTTGCTATCTCTGATGCAGCAAAAAATATTGTTTCTGATAGCATTAGCTATTGGACGGAATATATGCGGAAGGCATTGAAATGAAATCTCTTCTCCTCACCGCCTTCGACCCCTTCGCTCATTACACGATGAATCCATCGTGGGAGGTCGTACAGGCTTTACCTGAAACTATAAATAACTATCACATCCATAAGCTGCGCCTGCCTAACATCTTTGGCCTTGCGCCTCGCCTGCTGCTCGAGGAGGCACAGCGCGTGCAGCCTGACGTCATCCTTATGACGGGCATGAACAGCGGCACGACGAAAATAGATATCAATCTTGCGGCATTAAATATCAAGGATGCGCTTATCGAGGATAATATGGGACGTAAGCCGTGGAATGAGCCAATTCTTGCTGACGCCCCCGCCGCCTACTTTGCTACGATTCCTGTACATGAAATAGTCCGCTCTTTACGTGCGCAGAAGTTGCCCGTGCAGCTGGAGTTCGCTTCCGGCGGTTATGTCTGCAATGAAATTTTTTACCGTGCTGCCCATGCCTACGCCGGTACGACAACGAAGGTTGGTTTTGTACATGTACCGCTCTTGCCGGAGATGGTGTTTGATGAAAGCCTTGCTAGGCCTTTAGATGAAACTGGTGCGATTGTAAAAGCTATTATCGAGTGTCTTTAATATGAGCCATACAGCGTGAAGCTGTCTGGCTTTTTCTTTTTTCGCAAAGCTTCTGCTGAATTTGTGTACTTATCCGCTATTCTTTTTGCTTCTTAAGCGTTATAATATCATTATACTTTCAGAAGGCAGGTGATACGATGTACTTTCAATACGGCGATACGGAAATAAATTATCTTAAGCGCAAGGATAAGAAGCTGGCTTTGGCTATAGAGCAAATCGGTCATATTGAGCGCAAGCTGGACGCTAATCTTTTTGCTGCTGTTGTACGTCATATTGTCGGTCAGCAGATATCATCTAAGGCACAGGCAACTGTTTGGGCGCGCTTGAAGGCAAGGCTGAAAGATGTTACACCTTTTGCAGTGCATGATGTGTCGGCACAGGAGCTGCAGGCGTTGGGGATGAGTCTGCGTAAGGCAGAATATATCAAGGATTTTGCGGATAAAATCGTCAGCGGTGAGTTTGATTTGCAGGCCGTTGAGCAGATGAGTGACGCAGAGGCGATTACAGCTCTGAGCAGCCTGAAGGGTATCGGAAAATGGACGGCAGAAATGATTTTACTGTTCTGCCTGCAGCGACCGGATATTTTAAGCTATGACGATCTGGCAATTCAGCGAGGCTTGCGGATGCTGTACCATCACCGTAAAATAACCCGCGAGCTGTTTAATAAATATCAAAAGCGTTACAGTCCCTACGGCAGCACGGCAGCAATCTATCTTTGGGCGATTGCCGGCGGTGCGATAGATGATATGAAGGATTATGCGCCTGCGAAAAAACGTTAAATTATAAGGGTTCTATTCCCCTTAGTGCTACCACGCAAAATAAATGAGGTTGAAGATGTTGTTCTATAAAAAGATTTCCTCGCCTTTAGGCGAAATAACTTTACGCAGCGATGGTGAAAGTTTAACTGGTCTATGGTTTGCAGACGATAAGCATTATGGCGATAAAGATATTCAAGATGCGCAAAATGCGGAGCTGCCTGTTTTTGCACTTGCTGAAAAGTGGCTGGCGGAATATTTCGCAGGCTGCGAGCCGAAGGTAAATGTACCTTTGCAATTTACCGGCAGTGATTTTCAGGAAAGTGTCTGGAAGATATTGCAAAAAATCCCTTATGGCAGCCTCATTACTTACGGCGATATTGCGTGCGAAATTGCAGCGCAGCGTGGTCTTGCACGTATGTCGGCGCAGGCTGTAGGCGGTGCAGTGGGGCGTAACCCGTTGTGCATTATTATTCCGTGTCATCGCGTAATAGGCGCTGATGGCAGCCTTACCGGCTATGGCGGCGGTATGTGGCGCAAGGTGCGTTTGTTAGAGATAGAAAAGGCAGATATGAGTAAATTAACTGTACCGACAAAGGGTACAGCGTTATAAAGGAGTTTTTTATGAATAAAATGTATTATCCTGTTGTCGCTTTGGCATTAGGACATCTTGTTACCGATATGCAGGCGGGTGCGCTGCCTATCGTTTTACCGCAGCTGAAGGAGCTGTTTTCCCTAAGCTATTCACAATTGGCGGCGATTGTGCTGCTGCAAAATATTATGTCATCCGTTATTCAGCCGGTCTTCGGCTATCTTACCGACAGGCGCTCGCTGCCGCGCTTTCTGCCGCTTTGTGCGGCGTTGGCAGGCGCGGGCTTTGCCTTTGTAGGCTGGGTTTCCAGTTATACGCTGCTTTTATGCACGGTTATTTTTATCAGCCTGGCGAGTGCAACATACCATCCGCAGGCTTCCAAAACTGTCAACTTTTTGAGTGATGATACTAACCGCACGAAGAATATGGGCTTGTTTTCTATCGGTGGCAATGCCGGTATGGCGGTGGGCTCTATCTTCATGACCTTCCTTTTAGGCCTAGCCGGCGGCATTCATAACACCATGTATTTTGCTGTCCCCGGCTTGCTTGTCTTTTTACTGATGGCTAAGGCGATGCCGGATTATATCCGCGTCAACAAAGAGCATGAGGTGCAGCAGGCTAAGCAGGCTGCAGACGGTACAAGCGAAAAAATGTCGTATTTTGCGCTCTTTTTGATTTTGTTCTATATCTTTATGCGTTCTTCTATTCACAGCGGTATTTCAACATATCTGCCGTTGTATTTTATGAAGTTCCGCGGCTTTGAGGCAGTTTTCTCCAGCAGTCTGGTGTCCGGCTTCCTTTTAGGCGGTGTGGCAGGTACCTATGTCGGTTCTATTTTGAGCGACAGGCTGGGAGCACGTAAAATTCTTTTGGGCTCTATTACGCTGAGCATTCCGGCGATTTACTGTATTACGATTGCTACGACGAAGCTTTTTGCGATGGCTTCTGTTGTTATTGCCGGCTTTTGTATCATCGGTTCCTTTGCGACTACAATTATCATTGCGCAGTGTATGATGCCGAATAATGTGGGTATGGCGTCCGGTCTGACAATCGGCTTCAGTGTTGGCTTAGGCGGCTTTGGCGTAACAATTCTCGGCGTGCTGGCCGATAACTTCGGCCTGCCGATGGTTATGCAGCTTTTGGTATGGCTGCCGATTGTAGCGGCGATTACGGCTATTTGGATTCCGATACCGAAAAAATTACAAAAATAAAATAACATATGCTGAAAAAATGGTCCTCGAAACTTTCCGCTTTTCTTTAGTAAATCATATAATAAATTTTTACAGAGGGGTATTTTCTTATGGATAATTACAGACTTGGCATTTTTTATGGTCTTGGAGCCTATCTTTTATGGGGCGTGCTGCCGATATACTGGAAGCTGCTGCAGCATGTTGAGGCGATGGAAATTTTGGCGAGCCGTTTTTTATGGTCAGCCGTTTTCGTCTTTCTCTTGTTATTGGCAACAGGCAAGCTAAACATCTTTATGCAGGAAACCAAGGCGATTTTCAGCACAAAAAAGACAGCCTGCTGCATGGTGTTGGCAGCAATTATGATCAGCTTCAACTGGGGTATTTTTATCTGGGCGGTAGAAGCTGGACGCATTGTAGAAACAAGCATGGGCTATTATATCAGCCCGCTGATGAATGTGCTCTTTGGTGTAGTATTTCTGCGTGAGCGCCTTGCTAAGCTGCAGATTGCAGCAGTTAGCTGCGCTGCTGTCGGCATTGGTGTGATTATTGTCCATAACGGCGGCCTGCCTTGGGTAGCACTGACGCTGCCATTAACCTTTGCCTTCTATGGTTTACTGAAAAAAATTATTGTTGCCCAACCGATGACGAGTATTCTGTTGGAAACACTATTGATTTCGCCCTTGGCTGCAGGCTACTTATATTACCTTAGCATTAATGAAGGTACTGTTTATCAAAGCTGCGATATGAATACGCTGCTGCTTTTGGCAGGTGCCGGCGCTGTTACGGCGACACCGATGCTCCTTTTTACGGCCTGCGCGCGTAAGCTTCCTTTGAATATTGTAGGCTTTTTGCAATATATTTCGCCTTCTATCTCGCTGATGATAGGCGTGCTGATTTACGGTGAACCGTTTACCGGTACTACTGCTGCTGCCTTTGGCTGCATTTGGGCGGGATTGGCACTGTTTATCTGGTCGCAGATAAGAAGATAAAAAATAAACTCCTGCAGGCAGGCTAGAAGCCCGTCAGCAGGAGTTTTTGCTTTTAGCAATAATGTCCATTTTTGAAAAATACCGGCTGCTTATGCTATAATTATATTTGTTTTTTATGGAGGTGTTATAATGAACTTTTTCTCAGATAAGTGGCGAGGTATTATATTATGTGCTGTATTGGCAGTGCCGTGCTGGTTTTTAGGCAAGCTGGTGCCTGTTGTCGGCGCACCTGTCTTTGCAATTCTTTTAGGCATGCTGGTGGCGCTTGTGTGGCCTGTACAGGCTGCATTTAAAAGCGGGGTAGGCTTTGTATCGAAAAAGGTGCTGCAGTACGCAGTAATCCTGCTTGGCTTCGGTCTGAATATTTCCGTAGTACTGGCAACCGGTAAGCAGTCGCTGCCGATTATCGTCTGCACGATTGCAACCTCGCTTATCGTAGCCTATGTATTGCATAAGGTGATGAACATTCCTGGCAAGATTTCCACACTTATCGGCGTAGGCTCGTCTATCTGCGGCGGCAGTGCGGTGGCTGCGACAGCGCCTGTCATCAAGGCGGATGATGAAGAGGTGGCGCAGGCTATCAGCGTTATCTTTTTCTTCAACGTGCTGGCAGCGCTGCTTTTCCCTTGGCTGGGTACTGTTTTGGGGTTTTCTACGACAAGCGGTGAAGCCTTTGGCATTTTTGCCGGTACTGCGGTGAATGATACCTCTTCGGTTACAGCGACGGCGGCAACCTGGGATGCAATGTTCGGTCTGGGAACGGCAACTTTGGATAAGGCGGTGACGGTAAAGCTGACACGTACGTTGGCGATTATTCCGATTACGCTGGTATTAGGTTATCTTGTGGGTAAACGTGAACAGGATGCAAATCATGAAGTGAATATCAGGAGCATTGTGCCGAGCTTTATACTGTACTTCGTACTGGCTTCACTTATCACTACGTTGGCGACAAGCATGGGCGTAGCAGCAGAGGTTTTTGCACCTCTCAAATGGCTTAGTAAGTTCTTTATCGTTATGGCGATGGCTGCGGTAGGTCTGAATACGAATATCGTCAAGCTTGTGACAACAAGCAGCAAGCCTTTGGGACTCGGTCTTGGCTGTTGGGCAGGTATTACGGTTGTGAGCCTGCTTTTGCAGCATCTGCTTAATCTCTGGTAAGCAGAATAAAATTTAATTTTGCATCGGAAACAGCGACAAATAATAGTTTGTTCGCTGTTTTTGACGTTTTAAAAGGCTGTTTTGCTTGTGAGCGGGACGAAGCGGGACCCCTAGATATAGTGTTGTGGAAATCTCCCCCTAGTTGTTATTAAAGTTATCCACAGATTGTGCATAACATGTTGATAATTGTGTAAAATCCTTGTAAACAAGCCACTTTTTTCTCAGAGGCTGGTGGATAACACTCTGCATAACTAAAAGTTATGCACAAAAACTGTGGATAAGTCTGTTGATACTGTTGATAACCTTACACTAAATATCGGAAAAGGGGGATATATTTTCCAGGAAAACAAGATAATTTCCTATTGCTGCGGTGGTATTTTGTATACAAACGCAAGTTTTTTTGCTATCTGCAAAGTTTTTGCTTGCGTAATAGACGATTTTTGTTCATAATATTATTATGACTAATTGTAAGTAAATGGAGGAAGATTAGGTTATGGCATTAAAGCAAATTGATGCATTGGCAGCTTTGCGTGAGGCTGCAGGTGAAGTTATAGAAACTTCTTTGTGTGATGTACAGGGTAACTGGCTGGCACTGGTAAATACTGAAGAAGGCAAGCGCCTGGCTTTTGCTGCGAAGGGTGAAGCTGCTCTGAGCGCACTGTGGAAGGATGTTGAAAAGGAAGCAGACGTTAAGGACGTACATGTTTCTGTTATGGCGTTAAACGCGAATAATGCTGCGCTGGTGCGCCGCTATGTTAAATGGACCGCACCGACTGCCTGCGGCACTAAGGGGGCCAGCATCGGCTTCAGCGATTGGCTGGGCGAGGCAGATGCTGTTGTGGCGGAGCTGTTTGGTAAACGTCAGCTGAAACCGGTATTGGTTGATTTTACTACCGAGGACAGCGAGGCTCTGCAGCGTTACTTTGTACAGGCTGTGGATACCGCAACCTGGGGCGTGCTCGAAGAGGGCTACAAGGAAGGCTACGGCGCTAATGCTGCTGGCCTGAAAACCGAAGAGGAAATCGTTAAGGCTCTGCTTTATGGCTACAGCATGATTGGCTTTGACTGCAGCGATAAAATTGACCGGGGCATTGAAAAGCTGTCTGACGAGGCTGTTGACAAACGCTTTGAGCAGTTTAACGAAACCTTCCGTGCTGCTGTGCATGCATCCTATCTGAACGCAGAGTTTAAGGTTGGCACCAGCAAGATTACCTTTACCGAAAATCAGCTGCACCGCATTGTTCTGGAATACGGCGAAGCAATTATGCATATCCAGTTCATCTACAACTCCTATTTGAAAAATACTCCGTGGGATATTGACTTTGAGCTGGATCTGTCCAAGCCCGGTAAGGTGCTGACTCCGCAGGAGCATTATCTGATTGGTAACGAGCTGCAGCGTAACGGTATTAAGCTGAGCTCTATCTGCCTCGACCCGCTGAAGGACGCAGAGGCGGTAAACGATAACCTGCAGCTGCACTGCGAGATTGCCGACACCTTCGGCTATCGTCTGAGCTTTAAAAATGCGGATATCGCTATGGAAGATACTGCTGCTGCTATGAAATATCTGAAGGGCAAGGTTCATTTCAAAATGAACAATATCCTCTGGATGAGCGCAATAGAGCTTGCCAAAGCTCTGGATGCCGACCTGTTCGGCAAGCTGTGTGCTGCCTGCGGCTGTGAGGCTACAGCAGACGCTGCCGACCGTGCACTGGTGCTTGGCTACAGAAAGGCGCTGAATCCGAAGGAAGAAGGCAATGTTGCTGCTGACATGAAGGCTTTCCTGGAGGCGCATCATGCTGAATATGCTGCTGCAATCAAAGAGAATGTAGCTGCAAAATTGAAGAATATCTGAAATTAAAATTCAAGGGCTTCCCAAAAATTTTTGGGAAGTCTTTTGTTTTAAACGATACAAAACAGCGTCTTTAACGTGTTTTTGCATAATGGATATTAGTGTACTTTGTCTACTGAAAAGTAACGCGAAATTTTTAATCATTTGATTAGTTTACGTGCAATAGACAAAAGGCTGAAAATGTTCATATACAGTGACTAAAAGAAGAAAAATGTAAAATTTTGCAAAAAGGTGTTGACAAACGATTTAGATGGGTGTATAGTATCAGTAATTTCAAATTGCAAACCAAAGGTTATGATTGGGACTAAAGATAAGCGTAGAGTTTTAGAGAGCCGGTGTCTGGTGCAAACCGGTACGAAGCCTTATTGATTAAATCACCCATGAACTCGTCAGCGAAAGCTTTGCAAGTAGACTGATGCGCAGCGGATGCGTTATTTCCGAGCCGGTTGATGGACTGGTGCTGAAAGTAATAAATTAGGGTGGTACCGCGTATTATACGCCCCTGCATATATGCAGGGGCGTTTTTTTAATACTACTCCTGAAAAGTCCATCAAAAGATAATTGATTTAGTAGTAAATTCAGGTGTTCTTGATAGGAGGAATTAACATGTTTGAAAAGGTATTGGTAACTGGTCAGAATGATGAAACTTTATTGCCGCGTGTATTGCGTGTGCTTTCTAAGCAAGGTGCTCAGGTACGCTCCCTGCGCATGGATGCAGAAGAAAATCGTCTGAAGCTGGAAATCCAGCTGGCAGATGTAGCTGCTGCTCAGGTTGCCAAGCTGCTGGCTAAGCAGGTTGCAGTTGAGTCTGTAGCTACTATGGCGTAAGGGGGACGGACTGATGAAGCTGAAGGGCTCAGAAGCCATTGTAAAGGTCCTTTTGGAGCAGGGCGTAGATACAGTCTTCGGTTATCCCGGAGGTGCTGTGATTCCTCTGTATGATGCATTGTACGATGCTCCGCTGAAAAATGTGCTGACCGCACATGAGCAGGGCGCTATTCACGCAGCTGACGGCTATGCCCGTGCGAGCGGCAGAACCGGCGTATGTATCGCAACCTCCGGTCCCGGTGCTACAAACATTGTTACCGGCCTGGCAACTGCTTATCTTGATTCCATTCCGCTGGTAGCGATTACCGGTCAGGTTGGCGTAAGCATGCTGGGACGTGATTCCTTCCAGGAGATTGATATTGTCGGCGTTACAATGCCGATTACCAAATACAACATGCTGGTACGCAGCAAGGAAGAGTTGCTGCCGGCACTGCGCAAGGCATTTGCCTTGGCGCAGGAGGGCAGACCGGGACCTGTATTGGTGGATATTCCCAGCAGCGTACAGGTTGAGGAGCTGGAATGGAGCGAGCCGCAGGCAGCTTCTGAAGCGGAAGAGCTGCCGCAGGCAACACCGGAGCAGCTGCAGCAGGCAGCGGCAGTGCTGAACAAGGCACAGCGTCCGGTACTGCTGGTTGGCGGCGGCGCTGTCAACAGCGGCGCGCAGGAAGAACTGCTGGAGCTGGCCAAGAAGGCTGATTTGCCGGTAGTAAATACGCTGATGGGCATTGGCGTTTATCCCGAGTCTGATGAACGCTCCTTGGGCATGACCGGTATGCATGGTCATATCGCTTCCAACATGGCTGTAGCGCAGGCTGATGTGCTGGTAGTAGCCGGCAGCCGCTTCAGCGACCGCGTAACCGGTGACCGCAACCGTTACGTAGGACAAAAGACGATTATCCAGCTTGATATCGACCCGACGGAAATAGATAAAAATATAGCAACAAGCCTTTCCGTAATGGGTGATGTAAAACAGACACTGCAAAGCCTGCTGCCGTTAGTGCAGAAGGCAGCGCATGCCGACTGGTGGCAACAGATTAAGACCTGGGATGCAACAGAGGATCGCAGCCTGCTGGCAGGTGACCGACTGACAGCGCCCTGGCTGATGAAGGAGCTGAGCCGCAGCTTTGAAGGAGAAAATCCGATTTATGTAACTGACGTTGGTCAGAACCAGATGTGGGCAGCACAGCATTTAGTTGTTGATAAACCGCGTCACCATCTGACGAGCGGTGGCTGCGGTACGATGGGCTTCGGTCTCCCCGGCGCGTTGGGTGCAGCTTTTGCCGAGCCTGATAAGCAGGTAGTACATATCTGCGGTGACGGCGGCTTCAAGATGACAGGCATGGAGCTGTATACGGCAGCTCGTGAAGGCAAAAAGCTAATCAGCATTGTTATTAATAACAGCTGCTTAGGCATGGTCCGTCAATGGCAGCAGCTCTTCTACAACGAGCATTACTCCAATACGCTGCTGACCGAGTTTGACTTCATCGGTTTTGCTCATTCCTGCGGTGCAGGCGGTCGCAGAGCAGCGACCTGCAAGGAATTCCAGGAGGCGCTGAAGGCAGCGCGCGAGGCTGACAAGCCCTTCCTGATTGAAGTAATCGTAGAGCAGGGAGATCTGGTGGAGCCTATGGTGGCAGCCGGTGCTGCGGTAGATGACTTCGTCAAGATTAACAGATGCAGATAAACAGCTATAAATAAGGGAAATTTTTTATTAAATTTGTATATTAAAATAAGGGAAAAGAAAGAGGTAATAACAATGGTTAAAATGTATTATGACAACGATGCGAATCTGGAATTATTGAATGGCAAAACAGTTGCTATTATCGGCTATGGTTCTCAAGGCCATGCGCATGCACTGAACCTGCAGGAGAGCGGTGTAAACGTAGTTGTAGGCCTGTATGAAGGCTCCAAATCCAAAGCTAAGGCAGAAGCTGCCGGCCTGAAGGTTATGACTACCGCAGAAGCTGCTAAGGCTGCTGATATCATCATGATGCTGATTCCGGATGAAAAGCAGGCTGCTACATATAAAAAAGATATTGCTCCGAATCTGGAGGCAGGCAATGCTTTGGCTTTTGCACACGGCTTCAACATTCACTTCGGTCAGATTGTTCCTCCTGCTGATGTAGACGTATTCATGGTTGCTCCTAAAGGCCCCGGCCATCTGGTTCGTCGTACCTATACCGAAGGCAGCGGCGTTCCTGTTCTGGTAACTGCTTATCAAAACCCGACCGGCAAGGCTCACGACCTGGCTCTGGCTTATGCTAAGGGCATTGGCGGTACCCGTGCAGGCGCTCTGGAAACCACCTTCCGTGAAGAAACCGAAACCGACCTCTTCGGCGAGCAGGCAGTTCTCTGCGGCGGCGTTTGCGCTCTGATGAACGCAGGCTTTGAAACCTTGGTAGAAGCAGGTTATGAGCCTGAAAGTGCATACTTCGAATGCATGCATGAGATGAAGCTGATTGTTGACCTGATGTATGAAGGCGGCATGGCTAAAATGCGTCATTCCATCTCCGATACCGCTGAATACGGCGACTATGTAACCGGTCCGCGCATCATCACTGCTGAAACCAAAGCTGCTATGAAACAGGTTCTGGCTGAAATTCAGGATGGTACCTTTGCTAAGAAATGGCTGCTGGAAAACCAATGCGGCCGTCCGCAATTCAACGCTATGCGTCGTCGTGCTGCAGCAACCCAGGCTGAACAAGTTGGCGCACAACTGCGTGGCATGATGAGCTTCCTGAAGAAAAAATAATCAACAGCTTATAAGCACTTTTAGTGCAGAAAATAAAAATAAGGGAAAGAGCGTAATTCGCTAAAGGCAGCGTACAGAAAAAAATAGCTGCCGGGATTACGATAAACAAAAATAAGGGAAAGAGCGTAATCCGGTAAGGACAGCATACAGAAAAAAATCAGCTGTCCGGATTGCGAAAAATAAGGGAAAGAATGTGAGCCGTAAACGCAGCATAGAAAAATAAAAGCTGCGTGGCTTGCAGTAATTAAAAATAAGGGAAATATTAAAAGGTCGCTTACCTGTGCATCAGATGCAGGAAGCGGCCTTTTTGACATGCCGGCATAATGTTTTTGATATAAAAAGCCTCCCGGCGCATCTTCGCGAGGGAGGCTTTGTTGTATCTGTAATAGAACGCAATATATTAAGCGTGAGCAAGCTGTTTATTTTTAATAAGAGCGAACACCTTTAAGGAGCAGCAAAGGATGAGCACTGCACTGACAGCAAGCACAAAGAAACCATGTCTGCTGCCAAGCATAGTAGCATGCGCGATATTTGACGGGTCCGCAGCCTGTGCGGTCGCAACAATCGTACTGATAACTGCCGTACCTACTGCGCCTGCCAGCTGTAGCAGCGTATTCATGGCTGCGTTGCCGTCGGCGTTCAGCTCTTCCGGCAGCTGACTCAGACCATTGGTCATAATCGTTCCCATGGAAAAACCTTGGCCGAAGGCAAAGAACAGATAGAACACAATGAAGAGCAACGAGCTCAGCTCGCCCGGATAAAGGCTGTA
>OHUJ01000727.1_pt1 | contig 13768 bp, 9 predicted proteins | sample 1579241 | NCBI WGS metagenome assembly OHUJ01 (sample SAMEA3882547, study PRJEB24775) | human gut metagenome | biome: human-associated habitat; feature: intestine environment; material: feces | place: Netherlands | collected 2009/2010
CCGCCATGCCCGAAAGTTTCCATGCGTTCATCGCTTGAGACGAATGTCGGGAGTTGTTCCTGTTCTTTTTCAGGAACCTTATCTATGTGAGAGGGACGGAGCATTCCTGCTCCCGCCGTGACGTTATTCAGCGGGTCAATCAGGATGAAAGCTCCTCCGGAGCGGTTATCCCGGTAATAATCATAGAACAGGGGAGAAGCGGTTTCCAGAACGATGCGGCCGACATGGTTCAGAGGAAGCTGCGTTGCATGGCGGCTTTCCAGTGTATTGACGTCTATGTCGTACTGGAGTTCTGCTATCCGCCCCTGGATATTTCTGCCCGCATGGCGTATAATGTATTTGCCTCCGGGAAGAAGGGGTTTTTCAGACATCCAGATGACACGGGCTTCCAGCCGATCCTCGATATGGGGGAGATTCCCTTTTTTGACGATCATGTCACCGCTGCTGATATCTATTTCATCCTCAAGTTCCAATACGACGGACTGGGGAGAGAATGCTTCTTCCAGGTCTCCGTCCGGAGTAACAATCCTTCTGATCCGGCTGTTTTGAAACGAAGGCAGCGTCACGATAGGGTCCCCCCGGCGGATGGAGCCGGAAGTAATGGAGCCGGCGAACCCCCGGAAATCGAGATTGGGGCGTATGACTGTCTGTACCGGAAAGCGGAAATCCCGGAGATTCCTGCTGTCGCTGGAATCCAGCGTTTCCAGGATGGAAAGCAGATGATCTCCCTGGTACCAGGGCGTTTTCCCTGTTGTCTGCGTCACATTTTCCCCTTCAATGGCGGAAATGGGAACGAAACGAACGTCCGGGATATTCAGCTGTTGCGTGAAGCTTCCGAATTCTTCTTCAATCTTCCGGAATTTTTCTTCAGAGTAATTCAGAAGATCCATCTTGTTGACGGCTACGATGAGGTGCCGTATTTTCAGAAGAGAGGCGATGAACGCATGCCGCTTCGTTTGTGTGAGTACTCCGTGGCGGGCATCAATCAGGATGATGGCCGCGTCCGCCGTGGAAGCTCCGGTGGCCATGTTCCGTGTGTATTGTTCATGGCCGGGACAGTCGGCAATGATGAATTTGCGGCGGGGGGTGGTGAAGTACCGGTAGGCTACATCAATGGTTATTCCCTGTTCCCGTTCCGCTTTAAGGCCGTCCAGCAACAGGGCGTAATCAATTTTACCTGCCCCAGCGGTTCCATTTTTTTCACTGGCTTTGCGCAGTTCTGCCAGCTGGTCGTCGAAAATCAGTTTGCTGTCATAAAGAAGGCGTCCGATGAGTGTAGATTTCCCGTCGTCCACGGAACCGCAGGTAAGTACGCGTAGCAGGCTTTTATTTTCGTGTTCGTTCAGGTATGAGTCGATGTCCATAATGGTAAAAAGAAGAGGTGTCGTCAGAATGATTCATAATAGGGGTTAAAAATATCCTTCCCGTTTTTTCTGCTCCATGGAGGCATCACCGTCGTGGTCAATGATGCGGGAAGAACGCTCGCTCAGCCTGGTTTCCAGCATTTCCGCCACAATCTCTTCTACAGTGCGGGCTGTAGATTCTATGGCTCCGGTTAGAGGGTAGCAGCCCAGCGTACGGAAACGGACGGTTCTCATCTGTGGTGTTTCCCCCGGTTCCAAAGGCAGGCGGTCGTCGTCCGCCATAATCAGGGAGCCGTCACGTTCCACAATGGGACGGGGTTTAGCGAAATACAGGTCCACCACCTGTATTTTTTCCAGGCGGATATATTGCCAGATATCCAGTTCCGTCCAGTTGGACAGAGGAAAGATACGGACGCTTTCTCCCGGATTGATACGGCCGTTGTAAATGTTCCATAATTCCGGTCGTTGATTTTTGGGGTCCCATTGGTTGAATTTATCCCGGAAAGAGAAAATTCGTTCCTTGGCCCGTTATTTTTCTTCGTCGCGGCGGGCGCCTCCGAATACGGCATCATATTTTCCTGCGGTCAACGCCTGAATCAATGCCTGTGTTTTCATAATATCCGTGTATTTGCGGCTGCCGTAAGTAAAAGGATTAACGCCGGCGGCAATGCCTTCCTGGTTACTGTGGACAATCAGATCCAGATCATTTTCCTGAACGAATCTGTCCCGGAATTCTATCATCTCGCGGAATTTGAATGTGGAGTCTATATGAAGAAGCTTGAAGGGGAGCCTGCCGGGATAGAATGCCTTTCTGGCCAAGTGGACCAGTACAGAGGAGTCTTTCCCGATGGAATAAAGAAGTACGGGATTTTCAAACTGGCTGATGGCATCCCGGAAAATGTGAATGCTTTCTGCCTCCAGCTGCTTAAGCTGGCTGAGTCTGCAAATGCTGTTCATTTTGTATGTTCTTTTTTTGATTGTTAATGTCTTGGCCTGCGGTGTAGGCCGCATTCCCTGTGTTCTTTTTCTTCCCACCACCATCGTCCGTCGCGTACGTCTTCTGTCCTTTTGACGGCTCTTGTGCAGCAGGCGCACCCGATACTGGGGAATCCTGCATCATGAAGAGGATTGTAGGGAATGCCGTAAGCGCGGATATAGTTCCAGACATCCTCTTCTGACCAGTGGGCCAGCGGGCTGATTTTGATGATGCCGTTCGCCTCATCGTTTTCTGTGATATGAAGTCCTTTCCGGGTGATGGACTGGGTGGAGCGTAATCCGCAAATCCACGCTTTTTTCCCGGCAAGGAGCCTTTCCAGAGGGCGCAGTTTGCGGATATTGCAGCATTTGTGACGGTTTTCCACACTATTGCGGAACAGGTTGACGCCTTTGTCCAGAATCATGCTTTCCACTTCTTCCGCTGCCGGAAAATAAGGAATAATGCGAATGCCGTATGTTTCCTCCGTTCTTGCCCAGAGTTCATAGGTTTCCGGAAACAGACGCCCCGTTTCCAGAGTAGCCAGAGGAATATTCAGGCCAAGATGGGAGATCATGTGGGTAAGCACCTGGTCTTCTGCCCCGAATGATGTGGCAAAAACAAGGTCTCCTTCGTATTGCGCCACGGCCTGTTGCAACGTGTCTGTAGCGGTTGGGGAATGAGCGTTCATGAATGTTGAGCCGGTTGAAGGCGGATAGCCGTATCTGGTAGAAAAAAACGGGATGTCAGATGAACAGGGGAGTTGAGTAGTACCGGTCCGCTGAATCGGGAAGGATCACTACTATATTTTTCCCTGTATTCTCTTTTCTCTTAGCAACCTGGACGGCTGCCCATAGGGCTGCCCCGCTGGAAATCCCGGTCAGAATTCCTTCTCTGACGCCCAGTTCTTTAGCTGTGGAAAAGGCATCTTCGTTGGAAACTGTGATGACTTCATCATAGATATCCGTATCCAGGGTTTCTGGGATAAAGCCGGCTCCTATTCCCTGAATTTGATGGCTTCCGGCCTGGCCGGCGGATAATACGGGGGAATCTGCCGGTTCCACGGCAATGACGGTGATTCCTCCGGGTTTGCGTTCCTTGAGCAGTCTGCCTATGCCGGTTATTGTTCCCCCGGTGCCTACTCCGGCTACGACGATATCTACTTCTCCGTCCGTATCTTCCCATATTTCAACACCTGTTGTTTCATAATGGGCTCTGGGATTGGTCGGGTTGGTGAATTGACTGGGAATGAAGGAGCCCGGAGTGGCGGCCGCCAGATCCTGGGCTTTGGCGATGGCTCCTTTCATTCCCTGGCTGTCTTCCGTCAGGACAATATCGGCTCCGTAGGCTTTTAGAATATTTCGTCGTTCAACGCTCATGCTTTCCGGCATGGTAAGAATGATGCGGTATCCCCGGGAAGCGGCAATAGCCGCCAGGCCAATGCCCGTGTTGCCGCTGGTTGGTTCAATGATGACGGAACCCGATTGGAGCTGGCCCGATGCTTCTGCCTCGTTGATCATGGCGAGTGCGATACGGTCTTTCATGCTTCCTGCTGGATTCAGGTGATCCAGCTTGAGCAGGAGCCGGGCATTCAGACGATGTGCCTGGGCATAATTCCTTGGCTCCAGAAGAGGTGTTTTCCCGACCAGTTCCGATATGGAGGTGTAAATGTTCATCGTGACGTGCTTTACAGGGATGGATTTAGATTTCTTTTGTATTCCGATAGGAATAATAGGGATTAGTTACTCTTATCCTCCGGAAGTGTCAATATGAATCAAAGAATATGAAATATTATTTTATTATTTGTGTTTTTATGTAAATAAAAATGGTAGAAGAGCTGGGAATGGACGGCTGTAAAATTTCAGAGATTGAGAGTAAAAGGCCGGTTTTCTCCGTTTTCAAGCTATTGGCCGTGAAGGTGAAAGGATGCGTGCGAGGGGCAGATGCCTTGTTTCCTTGCCTTCCTGGAGCATGCAGTTGTATTGAGTCTCTCCGGTTGACGTTATGAATTATTCCTTTTCCCGGAGAGTAATTGTGGCGCTGGGAAAACTGTTTGTTTTGCCCCATTCCATCCTTTGCCGCATATCCCTGGAATGTTTATTGCCTGTATGCTGATAATTTGGCAGTTGTGATTATTTGAAGGATGGTGTGCAAAAACACAGCTGTTGAGAAGATGAGCCGTTAGGACTTATGGGGGAAGCCTCTGACGCACGAAATTCGGATCATGCTGTTCATCATGATCTTTGTATGGGCAACAGGGAATCGCCGTACAGGCAGGAATTGTTTTATCTTTCTCTTCCGTGGCGGATGTCCGTGGCTTCCTTCAGGAAGACGACGGTGGCGGCGATGGTTTTGGCAATGTCTCCTATCCGTTCCAGAGAACGGATAATGAAGAGAAGGTTGACGTTGAGGGAAGAGGAGTCCTCCCGTTCGGGGGAGACCAGAAGGGCCAGCGCTTTGCGATGGGCTTTGTCCAGTTTTTTGTCGCGCAGGCGTATTTCCCTGGCGGCGTCCACATCCTGCGTTTCCAGACACCTGGCGGCGTCTCTGAATTCGGATACGGCCATTTCCAGCAGAGGGAGCACAATATCCGGGGAGAGGGATTCCTGATGCCTGATGGAGGCCTTGGCATGCTTGGCGATACCCGTTATTTCCTCCATGCATTCCTGGAGCTTGTCTCCGCATCGGGAGAAGGTGATGACGAGCCTCAGGTCGCGTCCCAGCGGATGGAACTGGGTGAGTACGGAGGAGCAGAGGGAGAGAACCTGCCGGGTTTCTTCCTGCAGCGGGTCGCTGTCCGCAATGATGCTGTTGGCCCCGTCGCTGTCCGGGCCGGAAATGACCCGTTCCAGAATGTCCATGTATTTCAGCAGGCTTCCGCAGATGGCGTTGACGCGGAGGCGGATAGCGTTCAGGGCCGCGTCGTAGTGGGGGAGGATGTGATTGCCGGGGGATGTCATGAGGAGAATGGTTTGGAATGGGCTTTTAGCTGAAACGGCCCGTAATGTAGGCTTCCGTTTCTTTTTCCGTGGGATTGGTGAAGATTTGGGACGTTTCCCCGTATTCCACCAGGCGGCCCATGTACATGAAGGCGGTCCGGTCCGCGATGCGTGTGGCCTGCTGCATGTTATGGGTGACGATGACAATGGTGAGTTCTTTTTTCAGGTCTTCCATCAGGTCCTCTATTTTTAAGGTGGCGATAGGGTCCAGGGCGGCGCAGGGTTCATCCATCAGCAGGATTTGGGGGCGGTTGGCAATGGCGCGCGCGATGCACAGCCGCTGCTGCTGGCCGCCGGAAAGGCCGTAGGCGCTTTCATGCAGCTTGTCTTTCACTTCATCCCACAGGGCGGCTCCCTTCAGGCTTCGTTCCACGGTTTCGTCCAGTTCCGCGCGCCTGTTGCGGCCGGCCACACGGAGGGGAAAGACGATGTTTTCGTAAATGCTTTTAGGGAAAGGGTTGTATTTCTGGAAGACCATGCCTACGCGCTTGCGCAGGGAGATGACTTCCACGCGCGGGTCATACAGGCTGGTGCCGTCAATGCGGATATCCCCCTGGTGGCGCACGTCCGGGACCAGGTCGTTCATGCGGTTGATGTTGCGGAGCAGCGTGGATTTTCCGCAGCCGGAGGGCCCGATGAGGGCGGTTACCCGGTTGGTTTCAAAGGTCATGCCGATGTTGAAGAGAACCTGTTTGCTCCCGTAAAAGAAGGAGAAGTCTTCCACTTCAATGATAGGCTCGTCGTCTGCGGAGGCTGGTTCAGTCATGGGATGGTGAAGGAGAATGGGGTTAGAAGCTGGAGGCCGCGTATTTTTTGCGCAGGCGGTTGCGGATGAGGATGGCCGTGAGGTTCATGACCACCACCAGCAGGATGAGGAGCAGCGTGGTGGCGAAAACCATGGGCTGGGCGGCGTCCGAGTCCGGAGACTGGAAGCCCACGTCGTAGATATGAAAGCCCAGATGCATGAATTTGCGTTCCAGGTGGATGAAGGGGCCTTCCCCGTCAATGGGCAGGGAGGGGGCCAGCTTGACCACTCCCGTGACCATGAGTGGGGCTACCTCTCCGGCGCCACGGGCCATGGCCAGAATGAGGCCGGTCATGACGCCCGGCAGGGCGCTGGGGAGGATGATGCGTTTAATCATCTGCCATTTGGAGGCCCCGCAGGCCAGAGCCGCCTCCCGCAGCCCGCGGGGGACGGCGGAGAGTGCCTCCTCCGTGGAGACGATGACTACGGGCAGCGTCATCAGGGCCAGTGTGAGGGATGCCCACAGGATGCCGGAGGTCCCGAAAGTGGGCGTGTTGTCCACAGCCAGCTTTTTCCAGTAGAAAAGTTCGTCGATGCTCCCTCCCAGATAGTAAACGAAGAAGCCGAGGCCGAAAACGCCGAAGACGATGGAAGGCACGCCCGCCAGGTTGTTCACGCAGATGCGCACGGCCTGAACCAGAGTCCCCTGTCTGGCGTATTCCCTCAGGTAGATGGCTCCGATGACCCCCACGGGCGTGACCAGCACACTCATGAGCAAAGTCATGATGAAGGTGCCGAAAATGGCGGGGAAGATGCCGCCCTCCGTGTTGGCCTCCCGTGGATCATCCGTGATGAAATGGTACAGGTTGTGGAGGAAGATGCCGCATTTTCCGAAGAATCCCAGGTCATTCGGCTGGTAGCCGTAAACGATTTTATCCATGCGGATTTCTTTCTTTTCCCCGTCTCCCAGGGCATACACAAGAGAGTCTCGGCCCTGTTGAGCCCTCAGTTTGGCTGCTTCCGCGGTGTACCGGGCGTATTCGGCGTTGAGCTGTTCCTCGTTGGCGCGGAGCCGGTCCAGTTCACCGGCCAGGTCGTCCATATCCGTGAGAATGGGGTTTTTCCTGGGGACGGCCGTACGCTGTCCATTTTCTTTCCGGATGTCGTAGGAACGTTCTATGGCCTTGATATCCCGTCTGGCGTCCGCCAGACGGGTATTGACGGAGCCGATGTCCCTGGTGTCAATGGTTTTGACCCTGTCCCTCAGGTCTGTTTCCCGGTCCAGCACGCGGCGGAAAGCCTCCATGAATTCCGGTGAGGCGGCGGGGATGGTTTCTCCAGAGGCCAGCTTGAGTTCCAGAGGTTTGACCAGGGCTTTCCCTCCCTCCATGCGTTCCAGGCACAGAAGGCCTTTGGGGGTGGCGGAGGCAGTGACATTGTGCGCGTCCACATAGCGGTAGGATTGTCCATAGGATTCCTTGCTGCCGGTGAAAAGCTGGTATTCCCGCACGTCTTTGGCTGTGGAGCCGGGATGGGCGGGGTCTGCGGGGACGTGGCGCGTCTGGTCCTTTGTGATGCCGGCGTACAGGACAAGCGGTTGTTCTTCTTTTGAAGAAGGGGCGAGCGTCAGTTCATGGATAGTTTTGGGCCAGAAGGCCTCCAGACCGTTGAAGACGATGATGCCCAGCAGGCCGAAAATCATGATGAGGCCCAGGGAGAGCCCGATGGAGGCGAGCCAGATATTGACTTCCCCCAGGGGGCGTTTGGGGGCGGGCGGAAGGCTGAAGTCCTGTTTCATGGAAGGTGGATGGATGGGAGGGAAAGGGATGGATGGTTCACACGACGTTGAAGCGTTTGCGGAGACGCTGGCGCACTATTTCCGCCAGAGTGTTCAGAATGAATGTCATGGAGAAGAGGATAAGGCCGCCCAGGAAGAGGACCCGGTAGTGGGTGGAGTCCTGCGCCGCCTCCGGCAGTTCCGTGGCGATGTTGGCGGAGAGGGTGCGCATGCCGTTGAAGATATTCCAGTCCATGATGGGGGTGTTTCCCGTGGCCATCAGTACGATCATGGTTTCCCCCACGGCTCGGCCCAGACCTATCATCAGGGCGGAGAAAATGCCTGCGGAAGCCACCGGAAGAACAACGGTGCGGACCATCTGCCAGCGGCTGGCCCCCAGAGCCTCCGAGGCGGCGATGAGGGAAGGGGGGACGTTGCTCAGGGCGTCCTCGGAAATGGTGAAGATGACAGGGATGACGGCAAAGCCCATGATGAATCCAACCACCAGGGAGTTGCGCTGTTCATAGGGCATGCCGAAGCCGTTGCGCCACAGGTCTGCGAAACTGGCGGCCTGGAAGTCCCCGTCTCCCCACAGGCCCATGACGCTGCGGCAGAGGCTGATGAGGGGCTGTTCCAGCCAGTAGCCCAGGTATTCCCAGCAGAACCAGGCGCAGAGCAGGATGACGGGGGTCATGACGATGTATTCCACACCGCGGCTGAATTTGTTGCGCCAGGCTGCGGGCCGGGTGGTCCAGAACCATGCGATGAGGGCCGCCAGGCCGGGAATGAGGACGGCCATGCAGAGCAGTGCGGGGACTTTGTCTTCCATTCTGGGGGCCAGGTAAAGGGCGCCGAAGAAGCCCAGTACTACGGAAGGAAGGGAGGCCATGATTTCCATGACGGGTTTTACCACCCGTTTGACGGCAGGGGCCATGAAGTGGGCCGTGTAAATGGCGGCCGTGACCGCTACCGGGACGGCGAAGACAAGGGCGTACAGGGTGCCTTTCAGCGTGCCGAAGACCAGGGGCATCAGGGACAGCTTGGATTCATAATCATCCGTGCCGCCCACGGATTGCCAGAGCCATTTGGGAGAATCGTACCCCTCATACCATATTTTCCCGACCAGGGCTTTGGCGCCGGCTTCCGGGTGTTTGTCTTCCAGAGAGAAGAAATGGATGTTTCCTGATGGGTCCACGGCAATGGCGGCGTTGAATTCCGTATTGGCGGCCAGTTGGACCGGAACGAATTCTAGAGGTCCGCTGTTCCAGCGGATGTCGGCCGTGGTTCCGTAGCAGAGCCTGAGTTCCCGCGGAGTGGAGACCAGGAAGGAACGGTTGATGCCGGATGCCGCGTAATGCTGCACCGGACCGTCCATGGGAGAGAATTGCCTGGTCTGGCCGAAGAGGCGCAGGGAAGTGCCGTCCGGGCGGGAATGGGGATAAAGGCTGAAAATCTTAAGGCTTCCCCTGTCGCCTCCTATGACCAGGGACATGTCTCCGAAAAGCCAGTTGACGGAAGTCATTTTTTCCCCTTTCCCCAGCGGGGTCGGAATCATCTGGCGTCTGACCCATGTTTCCCCATCTTCATCATAGGAGAAGTAAAGAAGTTTGTCCGCGTCCGTAGCGATGACGAGGCTGTCTCCGGAGGCTCCGGGCAGCATGGCCGTGGGGCGGCCTTCCAGCTGGTCCGTCAGGTCATGGAATCCGGAAGGCGCCAGTTCTCCCTCATGAAGCAGGGAGCGGGATTCTTCCAGCGTCATCAGCAGGAGGCGCGTGCCCTGTTCCGTCTCCACGGTTGCGGTGAATATTTTCCGTTCTCCCGCGTCCGCATAGGCTATGCCGGATATTTTGCCGGGGACGGAGCCGTTTTCCGTCAGGGGGTAGAGAGGGCCGGCCTCCGCTCCGGCTTTGTCCGGGCCGTGGGCATTCGTCCGGCCGTGGACGTTGAGTCCGGAATGAACATGGATGAGGCCCACCTTGCCGGATTCCGTGGCGATGGGGTAGGCGGTAAGGGATGCGTCATAGGAATGGGCGCAGACGGTTTCGCCGTCCGGCAGGGAAACGGGAACGGAGGACAGGTTCCCGGTAGTTTTGTCCAGGAAGAAGATGTTTTTCCCGTTGCCGTAGACAAAGGGAAGCGTGCCGGAAGGGTCCAGGCCCCAGGTTCCCGGAACCGGAGAGGAGGGCGCGGGGTGCTGCCGTTCTTCCACGTCCGCGCTCTGGAAGAGAGGAATCGTAACGGCCAGCAGGAAGAAAAGAATGCCGAAAACGGCTACAATGACGGTGAATCCTCCGCCGATGATGGTTTTGGTCATGATGCGGTCAAACCACAGCGTGGTTTTTGCCACCTGAAAGCGTTCCGGAACGGGTTTGGGCTTTCTGGAAGGTGTGGGGGAGGGAGCATTGGAACTCATGACGGCAGAGAGGAGAAGTTGGAGGGCAGGACTCCGGCGGGCGGGCCGGAGTCCTGCCCCGGCATGTGTTTACGGCACGGGAAGGGAGTGTTTATTCAATGCTCTTGAGCACTTCTGCGCTGACTTTGGCGGGAATCGGGTAATAACCGTCCTTGGTCACGATTTCCTGGCCGTCTTTGGATACGATGAATTTGATGAATTCCCTGGTCAGGGTGTCCAGGGGTTCTCCCGGTTTCTTGTTGACGTAAATCAGCAGGTAACGGGAGAGCGGGTATGTTCCGTTGATGCAGTTATCGTAGGAAGGCTGTACCGCCGCCTTTCCGCTTTTTTCCGCCAGGGAGAGGGTTTTTACGCCGGAGGTGACGTATCCGATGCCGGAATAGCCGATTCCCTGTTCGTCGGAACTGATGCCCTGCACGACGGCGGAGGAACCGGGCTGTTCCTTCACGGAGTTTTTATAATCCCCTTTTTTCAGGGCTATTTCCTTCACGAACCCGTTCGTGCCGGAGGCGCTGTTTCTGCCGTAGATGGAGATGGCTTTTCCTTTCATGGAGGGCACTCCCGCATCGCCCCAGTCGGTGATGTTGGAGCCGCCGCGCTTGAAAGTGGAGGAGAAAATGGAGTCGATCTGCGCCAGGGTAAGGGCCTGGATGGGATTGTTCTTGTTGACAAAGAAGGCCACGGCGTCCAGGGCCACTTTGATTTCCGTCGGCTTGTAGCCGTATTTGGCTTCAAAGGCGGCGATTTCCTCCCGCTTCATCTGGCGGCTCATGGGGGCGAGCTGGGCCGTGCCTGCCGTGAGGGCGGGCGGCGCAGTGGAAGAGCCTTTGCCTTCAACGCCGACTTTGACGCTGGGATATTTTTTGCTGAATCCTTCCGCCCAGAGGGTCATCAGGTTGTTCAGCGTATCGGAGCCGACGGCGTTCAGGTTGCCGGAAACGCCGCTGGTGGGCGCATACGGCTTGATGCTGCTGTCAACGGTCACTTGGTTGGCGCCCATGCTCAGGGAGCTGAGGGCGGCGGCGATGGTCAGGATTTTGGCGACAAATTTCATGGCGTCTTTTTTGGTGTGTTGCGTCTTCCGTTTCCGTCCGGCGGGGCCGTTCATGGCGGAAGACGGGGTAGTGATACCCTCCCGCCCCCATGGTGAGGAAGAGAATCCTGGTTAAGAAATCGTCACAAACCCGGAGTAGCCAGGGAGCCCTGTTTTTGGGATACCATGCGTCCAGAGGCGCAGGACGCGCCATTAGAAGAACATGACTCCGCATCCAGCAGCAGCCGACCAGACCGCCGTAGAGGTGGATTCCCTGGATTTTTGTTATGGGAGCAAGCAATCCCTGTTCAACGTCACCATGAAAGTCCCTAGGAACAGGGTGACAGCGTTCATCGGCCCTTCCGGGTGCGGGAAGTCCACGCTGCTGCGCTGTATCAACCGGATGAATGACCGTATTCCGGAGGCGCGCGTTACGGGAGGCTCCATCCGCATTGATGGGGTGGACGTGACTTCTACTTCCCTGGATACCATTCGTCTGCGCCGGGAGGTGGGCATGGTTTTCCAGAAGTCCAACCCTTTCCCGATGAGCATTTATGAGAATGTAGCCTACGGATTGAAGCTGGCGGGGGTAAAAAAACGCGGCATTCTGGACGAGGCTGTGGAGGAAAGCCTGCGGCATGCCGCTCTTTGGGATGAGGTAAAGGACCGTCTCCATGCTTCCGCCAATGGTCTTTCCGGCGGCCAGCAGCAGCGGCTGTGCATTGCCCGTTCCATTGCCGTGAAGCCGCGCATCCTGCTGATGGACGAACCCTGTTCCGCCCTGGACCCCATTGCGACGGTGAGGGTGGAAGAGTTGATGCACCGTCTCAAGGACAAGTTTACCATCATTGTGGTTACCCATAATATGCAGCAGGCCACGCGCGTTTCGGACCTGACCGGTTTTTTCATGTTGGGCAGGCTGGTGGAATTTGATGCTACGGAGAAGATTTTTTCCAATCCCTCCCTGAAAGAAACGGAGGATTACATTACGGGAAGATTCAGTTAACAGAGAGACGATTATGATTTTTTCAAAGAATATTTCCAAAAATGGAACCGGGCGTGTTCCCCATTTTCCCGGCTCTGGACGGAGGCTGGCTGCCAGCGCCGCCAGGAAGAACAGCCTGCGCAGGCAGCATCTTTTTTATCATGCCGGCAAAACCTTATCCCATCATCAAGCCAATATTCCGAATCATGAATCACGACGCGCACACCCTGAGGGAGTTTGACGCTGCCCTTTCCTCCCTGAATACGCATTTGCTCCAGATGGCCTATAAGGCGCAGAGCGCCCTTGATTTGGCCGCCGCCGGCCTTTTGCAGCAGAATGAGTCTTCCGCCAACCGGGTTATTGCTGATGACGAAGAATTGGACGAGCTGGAAATGACGGTGGACAGGGAAGGGCTGCATCTGCTGGCTTTTTTCAGTCCGGTGGCTTCCGACCTCAAGGTGGTGCTGGCTTCCCTGCGCATGTCCTCCATGTATGAACGGATTGGTGATGAGGCCGTGACCATTGCCAAAAGGGCCAACAGGCTGAATAAGCGCCCGCGCATCCGGGAGGCTGCCTTGGCGGATCCTGTCTATCGGGAAATGGCGGAGCGGTTCAGGGCTGTGAATAAGGCTGTTTCCTCCTGGGACGGGGAGGCTCTGGCAGAGCTTGTCCCTGCGCTGGAGGATTTGGCGGAGCATGCGGCGTCCCTGACGGAGGCGTTTGCCTGCTTGCCTGAGCAATATCAGGACAATCTGGTTTCCGTTGCGGATCTGGTTTTTGTGAGCCGTTCCCTGGAACGCATCGCGGAAGGGCTCCAAAAGGTAGCGGCGGAAGGGCTTTATGCGGCCTCCTGATGCCGCGTGCCTGTACAGGAAAGCCCGCAGCGGGCGCTGTTGAAGTGCCGTTTTTTTGTTCGGAAACGGGATTCAGGCATGCCGCCTATCTGACGGTCCAGGTAATGCTGCGCGTGGCGGATTGGCCGGGACGCAGAATGACGCTGGGGAAGTGGGGGGTATTGACGGCATTGGGGAAGCCCTGGGCTTCCAGCGCTATTCCCTGGCGCGCCTGGGGCAGGTATTCCCCGGTATATACCTGGAGGCCGGGAGCATCCGTCGCCACAATCAGGCGGTGTTGGGATTCCGGGTCAAGAAGGATGGCGGCGATTTTGTCGCCCGGTTCGGAATCCAGCACGTAGTTGTGGTCCAGTCCGGCGGCGATGTCCGGGTGGGCGGCGGAGTTGCGTTCCCCCAGCAGGGATGCTTTCCGCAGGTCAAAGTCCGTTCCTTCCACGGGAAGAATACGGCCGTCGGGGATATTGGTCGCGTCCACCGGAGTATAGGCGGAGGCCCGTACCTCCAGGGTCATGGAATCAATGGTGGGTTTGCCGGACAGGTTCCAGTAAGCGTGGTTGGTGAGGTTGACGATTGTGGCCGCGTCCGCATACGCCTCCAGGCGGAGATGAAGGGTTTCTTCCACCAC
>OHUJ01000732.1_pt1 | contig 13706 bp, 10 predicted proteins | sample 1579241 | NCBI WGS metagenome assembly OHUJ01 (sample SAMEA3882547, study PRJEB24775) | human gut metagenome | biome: human-associated habitat; feature: intestine environment; material: feces | place: Netherlands | collected 2009/2010
AGTGTGCATCCGGAGACAGACGCCAAGCAGCAACTGACGCAGTATTACGAGCAGCTGAAGCAGTCTATTTTGGAAAACGACAGTTACGTGGATGCGATGCTGGAGACTGCGGACGCGGTATACTCCGTGAATCTGACGGATGATCTGGTGGAGCGCGATTTCCGTCGTGAACGCGGCGCAGACATCTTTATTGAGGACTTGAAAACACCGTGTCCGTACAGCGAATATTGCCACCGTCATTCTATGCTGATTTTGCCAGAAACGATGGGCAGCTACCGGTTGATCGACACGGCCGAAAAGCTTTTGGAACGCTATGCGAGCGGAGAAAAGCAGGTGACGGTGGAATACTGTGAGCGCGTATCCGGCAGCGAGACACGCTGGATACAGAAAACGGCGCTGATGATGTCTTCACGCGTATACGATGCGAAGAGTGGTGAGGAAAAGCCGGTGATCCACAGCCTTGTGCTGCTGAAAAACGAGGGCTCTTTGCTGCCGTTGGCGGCGGGTAGCAAGGTGGCTGTCATCGGCGACTTTGCCAAGAATCCGCGCTACCAGGGCGCAGGCTCCAGCATGGTGAACTCGACACAGGTGGATGTGCTGCTGGATAAGCTGATCGACTCCGAGTTGAACGTCATCGGGTATCAGCAAGGCTTTGACCGCCACGGTAAGCCGGATGCTGCTTTGCAGAAATCCGCCTGCGAACTGGCGACACAGGCAGATACAGTTATTTTGTGCATGGGTCTGGATGAAATCGCCGAGAGTGAGGGTCTTGACCGCAGCAATCTGCGCCTTGCGCAAAATCAGGTGGATCTGCTGCAGGCTGTGGCAGCCGTCAACCCGAAAATTGTCGTGGTATTGTACAGCGGCAGCGTAGTCGAAACGCCGTGGCTGGACAACTGCCAAGCCCTGTTGTACGCCGCCTTAGGCGGTCAGGCGGGGGCGGGCGCCGTTGCGGATGCGCTGACCGGCAAGGTCAATCCCTGCGGCAAGCTGGCAGAAACATGGCCGTTGACCTACGCCGACATCCCCAGCGCCGCCGACTTTGCCACCCGCCGCAAGACCGTGGAGTACCGCGAAGGGCTGTACATCGGCTACCGCTACTTTACCACGGCGGAAAAAGCTGTGCGCTTCCCGTTTGGCTATGGTATGAGCTACACGACGTTTGCGTACAGCGATATGGCTGCCGATGAACAGGGGGTCAGCCTTACCGTAACGAACACCGGCAGCGTGGCAGGAACGGAAATTGTGCAGCTGTATATTGCTAAAAAGAACAGTGAGCTTTTCCGCCCTGCAAAGGAACTGAAAGGCTTTGCCCGCGTAACGCTCGCCCCCGGCGAGAAACAGCGCATCACCATTACGCTGGACGATAAGGCGTTCCGTTTCTGGAATGTCAAGGCTAACCGCTGGGAAATCGAGGGCGGCGAGTACGAGCTGCTTGTCGGCGCAAGCGTGGAGGACATCCGGCTGTGCGAGAAAATCTCCGTGCATGGAACGGCTACCGTGCATCCGTATGAAGATGTGGACTTGGATTGCTATTATAAGGGCGATGTGCTGCACGTTTCCGATGCAGACTTTGAAAAGCTGCTGGGGCATCCCATCCCGAATGGCAAAACCAAAATTGACCGCAATCTGACCTTGGGCGAACTGAACCACGCACGCAGCCCGCTGGGCTGGCTTGTCTGGCTTGTGCTGACGATCCTGCTGGATGTCAGCTATAAACGCGGCAAGCCGGACCTGAACATCTTGTTCCAGTACAATATGCCCCTTCGCGCCTTGGCAAAGATGACGAACGGCGCCATCAGCATGGGCATGGTGGACGGCATTGTCATGGAATTGCAGGGCTTCTGGATCCTGGGTCTTGTGCGGGTGATTTATGAAGCAATTAAGAATGTGGTGCTGAATGCGCAGATGGAAAAGCGTCTGCGCGGTGCTTGATGGAGGTTGCATTATGCAGTTTTGGAATAATTTTGCGGCTAAACACCCTGCCGCAGCCAAGTGGGTGCGCGAGGGCGGTCTGTTCGTCATCGTGTCGAATCTGATTACCGTGTTCAAGTATCTGCTACTGCAATTTTTGCCCGCTGCGTTCAGCAGTCTGCCGGTGGTGGATTTCGGCTGGCCCGGCGTGGATGTGACCCTGTTTGGGGAAACCTTCAAGTGGAACATCCTCGGCTACGATGCCGCCCACGGCGGTCTGCCGTACTTTTGCGCTTACATGATTGCTATGGTGATTGGTGAATGCATCAACTTCCCGATCCAGCGCAATTTCGTGTTCCGCAGTAAGGGCAATTTAGGCAAGCAGATCGCATGGTACGTGCTGGCGTTCTGCGTCATCACCTGCATCGTCAACTCCATCAACTGCGTATGGGTTGCCGTAGCCGGGCTGCTGGTGCCGGACTTTATTTATAACATCGGCACGACGGTTTTGAACGGCGGCGTGTCTATGGTCATTTTCTTCTTTGTCAACAAAATCATCTTCCCTGAAAGCGGGAAGTGAGGGAGAGAATATCACTTTACGAGCGCCGCAGGGAGCTGATTGCAGTTTTGTATGATGAGCAAGCCCTGCTGATGAAATCCGTCATAGGTGGATTGTCGCCGTGAATTGTGCACGTCTCGTAAGCAATTTGCACTTACTATTGACCGACTGATAATGACTGGAGTAAAAAGAGCCCGGAGGGCCTTACCAAATCGGTAAGGTTCTCTAGGCTCTTTTTTCTCGCCGGAAAGTGCATGCAAATGGGTTACACAGAATAACGATACAACACGGAAAGGAAGAAAACTTATGATTAGACCAATTCTGAAGGCATAAACGTAAAATGCCTGACAATCATTTCATAACCACCTGCATGGATGGTGCAACCGAACGGGGATATATGTCTGCCTCCAGATTTATACATTCTTCACGAGCAGTGCCTGATACGGTTCCAGTTCTACATCCGCCAGCCAGACGGGCTGACCGTCTGCGGAACGGTAGCTGCCGCCCAAAGCGTCAAGACCGGCCCCTGCCGGGTACTCGGTAAAGTTGAACAGTCCCACCAGCGTTTCCTCGCCGCGCTTGCGCACCAGCGCCAGCACGCCGGGGTTGTGGCTGTCCCATGTGGTCACCCACGCATCCGGGGCAAAGCAGGGGTCTGCCCGCATTTGGCGCAGCTGCTCCATGCCCTGCCACAGCTGGTTTTGCAGCGTGCCCTTTCGGGTGCGCTGCTTTGCGTCCTCCCAGTTGAATTTGCTGCGGTGCAGATTGCGGCTGTCCTCCACACGGTCAGGGTCGTTTTTGTAGTCCCAGCCATTGAGCTGTGCAATTTCATCTCCGCAGTTCAGCATGGGGAAGCCCTGCAAAAACGCCATGGCAGTGTGCAGCAGCAGGTCACGCTTTACGGCGTAGTCCAGTGCGGTTTTATCGTCCTTTTCCAGTGCCTGCTCCACGCCGCACAGGCTGGCGGTGGTGCCGCAGCTGCGGGCATCGCCGGTGGCGGGGTCGTAGTTGTACAGCTCGCCCTTTGCCCAGCTGCCGGGGAAATTGCCCTCATAGAAGTGGTAGAGATACTCTTTGTGCTTCTGGGGGTCGATGCCCAGCTTTTCCTCTACGGCTTCGTCCAGACCCCAGCCGATATCATCGTGGCAGCGCAGATAGTTCACGAACCAGCAGTTGTCCGGCAGGGCGTGCAGGGCATCCAGCTGCGCCTTCAGCAGCCGGGTGTCCCGGCTGGCAAGGGCACCCCACAGGTTGACCATGGTGGACACGTTGTAGAGCATATGGCATTCCGGCTTTTCCGGGGTGCCGAAATACGCTGCCAGCTCCTTGGGAGCCATGACCACCTCGCCCTTGAGGATGACCGCCGGGCAGACGCATTCCAGCACGATACGGAGCATCCGCACGATGGTGTGCACCTGCGGCAGGTTGCGGCAGGTGGTGCCCAGCTGCTTCCAGATATAAGGCACGGCATCAATGCGGAACACTTCCACGCCCAGATTTGCCAGATGCAGGATGCTCTTGGTCATGTCCACGAACACCGCCGGGTTTGCGTAGTTCAGATCCCACTGGTAGTCGTGGAAGGTGGTCAGCACCCACTTGTGCATCTCCTCACACCATGTAAAGTTGCCGGGGGCCGTGTTGGGGAACACCTGGGGCACGGTCTGCTCGTACTGGTCGGGGATGGTGCGGTCGTCATAGAGGTGGTAATACGCCTGAAACCACGGGTCTCCGGCCTTTGCCGCCATGGCCCAGCGGTGGGTGCTGGCGGTGTGGTTCATGACAAAATCCAGACACAGGCTGATGCCGGCTTTCCGCAGTTCACGGGTCAGGTTTTCCAGATCCTTGTTGGTGCCAAGGGCCGGGTCTACGGTATCGAAATCCTCCACCGCATAGCCGCCATCGTTGTGGGGGTGGGGCATCTGCAGCAGGGGCATCAGGTGCAGATAGGTCAGCTTCTGCTCCTTGAGGTAGGGCAGCTTCTTTGCCAGCTCTTTCAAGTTTCCGGCAAAGAGGTCGGTGTACATGGTCATGCCGAACATATTGCCCCGCTTGTACCACTCCGGGTCGGCAGAGCGTGCCTTGTCCAGTGCTTTCAGCTCGGCACTGCGGGCGTTGTAGGCTTCTGCCATCTCCCGCTCCAGAACTTCCAGTCCTTCCCGGTTGTGGTACAGTTCCATGAACAGCCATTCCAGCTCGTCCTTGTGCTTGGCAAACCGGGACTCAAATTCCTGCTTTCCTGCCATGGTTCAGCCCTCCACTTCTGCAAGGGTGGGCATGGCGGGGATAGCGCCGTGGCGGCTGGTGGTAATGCTTGCCGCCTTGTTGGCAAAGGCAAGAATGCTTTCCAGTTTGTCCACCGTCAGGGTGTCCAGCTCCTCCTTGCAGAGCTTGGACAGAGCAGCCCCAAAGAAGGTATCGCCTGCGCCGTTGGTGTCGCCCACCTTGCAGGGAACGCCAGCCACATGGCCGGTCTTGTCTCCAAAGCGGTAGAACACGCCGTTTGCACCCAAGGTGACGAAAATCAGCCGGATGCCGTTCTGTGCCAGTTGTGCCGTGCCGCTTTCGCAGTCGGTGGTGCCGGTGAGCAGGGGCAGCTCCTCATCGGAAACTTTCAGGATATCCACCAGCGGCAGGGGTGCTTTCATCTGAGCAATGGCATCCTCTTTATTCTTCCAGAGGTTGGCACGGTAATTGGGGTCGTAGGTGATGGTAGCACCCAGCTTTTTGGCACGGGCAGCGGCATCCAGCGTAGCGGTGCGGGAGGGGTCAGCGGTGAGGCTGACAGAGCCAAAGTGGACGATTTTGGCAGCTTTCAGAGCGCCCTCCGAAATGTCCTCTTTGCTCAGCATCACGTCAGCGTTGGCGCTGCGGTAGAAGCTGAAATCCCGCTCGCCGGTGGCATCCACTGACACGACGGCCATGGTGGTGGGATGGTCTGCATCCACCGCCATGCCGGAAACGTCCACCTTGTTCTCTGCCAGAACCTCTTTCAGGTAGCGGCCAAAGGCATCTGCACCCACCTTGCCGATAAAGGCGGTCTGTGCGCCCAGCCGGGCGGCTGCCACCGCCAGATTGGCCGGGGCACCGCCGGGGTTTGCGGCAAACTGAGGAATGCCGCGCGCATCCTTGCCGGTCTGGGTCAGGTCGATCAAAACTTCACCAATCGTTACAATGTCCATGATAATTCTCCTTATTCTTGATGTGAAACCCAACGATCACCGCTGGAACAGATAATGAATGTAAGCGGCTGCACGCTCCGGGTGCGGTGCATTCTGCACTACCCCAAGATAGACCTTGCCAGAAAAACCTGCCTGCCTGACAAACGGCGTGTCCGAAATATCCAGCACGGTCCCACCGGCGTTCAGACCCGGCAGTGCATGGAAAGACGCATCCAGTGTCCGCAGATCGAGAAAATAATCATCTGCCAACAGTCGATCCCGTGCATATTCGTCCATCAGAACAACATCTAACCGCTGGGCACTGACTGCACCCAGCAGCTTCATCTCCGAAGCATATACATACTGCTCCTCTGCGCGTTCGCTTTCGCTGAGCAGCAAGCCGGACAGCAGATCGACCTGTTGCTTTTTGGTCAGACCCTGCGCCTCGGCAAAGCCGGTGGTAAGCTGTTCCGTCAGATCGGACCCGGCAGTGATATTTACCAGACCAAGGTAAAGCACATCCTCTTTTTTCGTCACATGGCGGTAGGCTGCATAGCCGAGGATATAGACGACGATGAGCACGATCGCAATGGGCAGCTTGTAATATGCCCAGATGTGCTCCCACTTTTTGCGCCCATGGAGGGAGCGGAGCGTATCCCGGTCAGTTTTCGTCATGGTCGTATTCCTCGTGTACTGCATCAGGGTCTCCACCGATCAGATAGAGGATCCGAAGCATCAGAAAGGAGCAGAGCATGGCGCAGAAGCCCATGCCCAGCAGGAATGCAGGCGTGAACACAAACACTATGACGTACCCCATGATGCCATAGATCGCCGCCATCAGCAGGGTGCAAAACAGATACCGGACACCCACGAGAAACGCTGTTTTCAGGATGCCGAAGGTGGTGTTTTCAAACCGTGCCAGCAGAGGAAAGGCATACAGCAGAACGATGCCGTACAGAACTGCCGCACCAATAAGCACTGCAGTGAGCAGCGTCCAGAAAATGTTTTCGCTCCACATTCGGCGCAGCACAAAGCCATCCGCAGCCAGGAAACTGCCGACTGCCAGCAGGATAAGCCAGAGTTTTGTGGCAGGCTTAAAATTTTCCCGGAACGCCTTAAAAAACATCCGGGTCAGACCATCGTCCCGATCTTCCGCCATTTTGAGTGTGACGTAGAACAAGGCGGTCGTAGAAGCCCCTATGGTAACGATGGGCAGGCTGCACACGAGCCATAAGATGTTCAGGTAAGCACTGTAAGTCAATTTCGTCAGCACAGCAAACAGCGGCTTGTCCGTATTGCACAGGTCACGCATGGGGGTTCTCCTTTCGCTCAATCTCCTGTGGATTCGCGCAGGATCAGGTTGGTTTCCGTATAGACGGTGCGATAGTTCAGCGATGGTTCTTCGATGCGGGTCATAAGCAGATTGGCAGCGGTGTAGCCCATGATCTGTCCATGGATATGGATCGAAGTCAGACGGGGGGCAAAGTAGGAAGCCTCCTGACTGTCATCGAAGCCGCAGACCCAGATATCATCGGGAACCGAATACCCCAGCTCATTCAATGCCTTGACCAGATCCATGGCAACAAAGTCATTGGCGCAGACAAAGGCATCCGGCATCGTTTTGAACCGACGGATGGTTTCGTACAGGGATACCGGATAGTTCTGCTGTCCAGATGGCATCGCACAGGTGCTCAGGCCTTCTGTCAGATCAAAGTACTCCACTGCATCCTTATAAGCCATATAACGCTCAAAGAAGGACTGACAGTGGTTTTTATCCCCCGCAAAGCTGATGCGTTTTTTGCCGCGCTGGACCATGTGGGTCACTACATTCTGGATCTCAATGCGGTTTTCCATATAAAGGCGGTCAGCTTTAAGAGGAGGACGCATATTCATCACAGGGCTGTCTACAAACAGCAGCGGAACATCCAGATCGCACAGCATCTGTGCGTAGTCATAGTCGAATACTTCAAAGCAGATGATGCCGGCTGTGCGCTGGATGTTGAGAGAAGATGGAAGTTTTTTCTCTTTCAGCTCTATGGGAGAAATGCGATGAATGGTCATGCCGCTGTGCAGATGGTTGATTTCCGACTGGAAACGATCCAGCATCGTGGAGGAAAAGTGAGAGCTGCTCAGAAACTGGGTCGTCAGCATGGCAATCTCCCGTTTGTCACTCGGCAGAATGAAAGGCTCTGCTGCTTTTGCAGCGTCTTCCTGAAACAGCGGCAGATAGGCGAACTGCTTATAGCCCATTTCGGCGGCTTTGCGCAGGATCTTCTCCCGTGTGGCATCTGCCAGCACACCGGTGTTGTTGATGGCCTTTGAAACTGTGTTGCGGGAAAGCTGCAGTTCGTTTGCAATATCCTGAATGGTGACCTTGGTTGCCATAAGTCATCCTCTTTCTTTACAGTATAGAGGCGGATGTTCCTTCTTTTATAGATAAAGTCTGGTGACGGATCTTGTTCTTTATGACTCCAGTATAGTGCAAATGCACAAATTAGTCAAACGTAAAAATGCAAATCATCATTTTGCATATTTGCGCACTTTCGAATTTGTGCATCTGTACAAATCCACAGTATTTCTTGATATATACTATGAATTATCGTTGACATTCGCTTGCTTGCGTGGTATAAATGAATTACAGAGTTTTACATTTGCACAATCAAAGTAAAAAGCGCAAAATTCAAAGGTGCAAATGTAAAATGCAAATCAAGCGGCAAGCAAATCAAAAAGGAGGAGAATGATTCATGAAAGCAAAGACGGCCTCGCCGGAAACGGCTGTGCTGACAGCAGAACGCAAGCTGCACAACACATGGGTCTACATCAAACGGCATTGGCAGCTTTACCTGTTGTTCCTGCTGCCTGCCGTGGTGCTGACGCTGGTGTTCAAGTACGCGCCCATGGGCGGTGTGCTGATCGCGTTCCAGAAGTACAATCCCTTCAGGGGCATCTGGGGCAGCGAGTGGGTAGGCTTCAAAAACTTTACCCGCTTCATGTCCTCGCCGGACTTCCAGCGCTATCTGATCAACACCCTGAAGCTGAGCGTCTACGGTCTGCTGTGGGGCTTCCCGATCCCCATCCTGCTGGCATTCCTGCTCAACCGTATCGAGAGCAAGAAGATCAAGCAGAAGGTGCAGCTGGTGCTGTATATGCCCAACTTCATCTCGGTCATCGTGCTGTGCGGCATCGTCCGGGTGCTGCTGAGTGTCACCGGTCCGGTGAACGGCCTGCTTCACACCAGCATCAACTTCATGACGCTGCCGGAAGCGTTCCGCCCCATCTACATCATCAGCGGCATCTGGCAGGGTGCCGGCTGGGCATCCATCATGTACACCGCATCCCTTTCTAACGCCAGCAAAGATCTGAAGGAAGCTGCGATGATCGACGGCGCAAACCTGATCCAGCAGATCATGACGGTGGAGTGGCCCGCCATTAAGGATATGGTCGTGATTCAGTTCATCCTGCAGGCAGGCAACATCATGAGCATCGGTTTTGAAAAAGCCTATGCCCTGCAAACCGACCTGAACCTGAACACTGCCGAGATCATTGCAACGTACGTTTATAAAAAGGGCCTGTTGGACGGCGATTACAGCTTTTCCACGGCAGTCGGTCTGTTCAACACCGTTGTCAACGTCATCCTGCTGATCGCAGTGAACAAGATCGTTGCCAAAATGAACGATGGCAAGGGCTTGTAAGGAGGGGTTTACCATGGCAAAACAGAAAAAATCAAAAATGGCCCTCTACACCAGACAAGATAAGATCATCCTGTACTGCGGCTACGCACTTCTGGGCTTGTTCCTGCTGGCAATCATCGTTCCGATGATCTACATCGTCATCGCGTCCTTTATGGACCCGGTCACTCTGCAAAACAAGGGCATCTCCTTTGATTTCAGCAAGTGGAGTCTGGATGCTTACCAGCGTGTCGTTTCGGACAAGCAGATCTGGGTCGGCTTCAGGAACGCAGTGCTTTACTCGATCATCTTCACCATCATCTCGGTAGCTGTGACGATGCTTGCCGCTTATCCCATGTCGCTGCCGGACTTCAAAGGCAAAAAGATCTTCAACACCTTGTTTGTGATCACGATGTTTTTCAGCGGCGGTCTGATCCCCACCTACCTGCTCATCAACAATCTGGGTCTGCTGGATTCCATGTGGGCGGTCATTCTGCCGGGAGCATTCAGCGTGTGGAACATGATCATTGCCCGTACCTATTATCAAGGCATCCCGCGTGAGCTGCGTGAAGCTGCGGATGTGGATGGAGCCAGCGAGATGCTTTACTTCTTCAAGATCCTGCTGCCCGTCTGTATGCCGGTGGTGGCAGTTCTGGCTCTGTGGCAGTTCGTGGCAATGTGGAACAGCTACTTTGACGCCATGATCTACCTGAACAGCGCATCGAAGCAGCCGCTGCAGCTGGTGCTGCGTTCCATCCTGATCCAGAGCCAGCCGGAATCCGGCATGATCGCAGATATCCAGAGCACTGCCGAACGTGCGAAGATGGCAGAGCTGCTCAAATATGCAACCATTATTATTTCCAGTCTGCCGCTGCTGGTGATGTATCCCTTCTTCCAGAAGTATTTTGATGCCGGCATCATGGCTGGTTCCATTAAAGGCTGAGGAGATTCCAGAATTTTATGAGCCGGTACGCTCATCTGCTACACGAAAAAAGAACCATAAAAAAGGAGAAAATACCATGAAAAAGCTGATCTCTCGCCGCAACTTCCTCAAGGTCTGCGCTCTGGCGGGCTCTGCCGCTGCTCTGTCTGCCTGTGGCGGCGGCAAATCCACCGGCGGCAGCAATTCTGCTGCCGCAGCTGTGGACGTGACCGGTGCCGTTACATTTCCGCTGTCCGAAAAGGTCACCTTTACCGGTATGACCAGCTTCCCTGTGGGCAGCGAACCCGAGCCGAACAACCGCACCATCTTCAAGCGTCTGGAAGAGCAGACCAATGTGCACATCGACTGGACCGCCATCCAGTCCGACCAGTGGAGCGATAAGATCACCCTGAATATGTCCAACCCCAACACCCTGACGGATTTTGTTTTTACTGCTGATTTTACCGACAGCAATCTGCTGCGCTACGCAGATCAGGGTGTCATCCTCAATCTGGAAGACTACATTGACAACAATATGCCTTATCTCCAGAAGGTCTTTGAGCAGTACCCGGAGTACCGCACCATGTGCACCGACAGCGATGGCCACATCTGGGCACTGCCCTGGATCGAGCAGCTCGGCGCAGAAAAGACCGCCATCCAGACCATTGGCAACATGAGCTTCATCAATACCAAGTGGCTGAACTTCCTCGGTCTGTCGATGCCCACCACAGTGGACGAGTTTGAGCAGGTGCTGATGGCATTCCGTGATAACGCCGCTTCTATCAAGGCAGAGTATGGCATTGACGGCGACATCATCCCCATGTCCTGCATCGTCAACAACGGCGATCAGGACCCCAGCATCCTCATCAATGGCTTTGGCGAAGGCTACGGCGATGCAGACAAAGACCGCCATATCGCCGTTACCAACGACCGGAAAGTCATCTGTGCCGCCACCCAGCAGGGCTACCGTGATGGTCTGGACTGGCTGCACAAGCTGTATGCCGAGAAGCTCATTGACCCGGAGTGCTTCACGCAGGAGTGGTCCACCTATGTTTCCAAGGGCAAGGCTGGCCGCTATGGTGTCTGCTTCAGCTGGGATGTTGCCAACATTGACAACCTGACCGACTGGGAGCCGCTGCCTGCCCTGACCGCCGATACCCGGAATATCACTCCGCAGAACGGCTCTTTCACCAGCGGCTTTGCCCGCGGCAAGTGCGTTGTTACCGCAAAGGCGACTAATCCTGCACTGGTTTGTGCATGGCTGGATCAGATGTACGCACCCCTCCAGTCTCCGCAGAACAACTGGGGTACTTACGGCGATGCGGAAGGCTTTAACATTTTTGAACTGTCCACCAACGATAAGGGCGAGCCCATGCTGAAGCACGCTCCTCTGGGCGATGCTTCTCCCGTGGAAGTCCGTGAAGCGCAGTGTGTCAGTGGGCCTCTGGCGGTTCTGGATGATTACTATGGTGTATACGTTACCTGCCCGGACGATGCACAGTACCGTCTGGATTGGATCAAGGACATCTACACCCCGGATATGAACAACGATTATGTCTATCCCAATGTCTTTATGAGCAACGAGGACACCGAGCAGGTCTCTAACCTGCAGGCAGATCTGCAGACCTACATGAATACGCAGAAGGCAAACTGGATCATGAATGGCACGACGGATGCAGAGTGGAACGAATATCTGAGCAAGCTGGAAGCCTACGGCCTGTCCGACTATCTGGGCATTATGCAGAAATATCTGGATGCTTACTACGCATAAGAATTCTTTCCTTTGGAGGATTCCATGAACGATTTGACTTTACAAAAAGCCCGTGCCTACGAGGCCGAGCACGGCGCTGCCATTACCCCGGCGGAACGCCCTGCTTACCACATGACTCCTTATGTGGGCTGGCTCAACGACCCCAACGGCTTCTCTTATTACAAAGGGAAGTATCACCAGTTCTATCAGTATAACCCCTACGATGTGCGGTGGGCGCCCATGCACTGGGGTCACGCCGTCAGCACCGACCTGCTGCACTGGGAGTATCTGCCCTGTGCGCTTGCACCGGATTCCCCGGCAGACAATGGCCCCGGCTGCTTCTCCGGCTCTGCCACCGAGATGGATGACGGCAAGCAGCTGCTGATGTACACCAGTGTGGTGGCAGAAAAGCAGCCCAATGGGGAGATGCGGGACATCCAGACCCAGAGCATTGCCATCGGTGACGGTCTCGACTACGAAAAGCCTGCCTGCAACCCGGTGCTGACCCAGAAAGACCTGCCGGAAGGCTTCAGCAAGTTCGACTTCCGGGACCCCAAGATCTGGCGTGAGGCCGACGGCACCTACTCCGCCGTCACCGTCTGCCTGGCCGAGGACGGCAGCGGCGCAGCGGCACTGTTCCAGAGCAAGGACGGCTTCGACTGGCACTTTGTCACGGTGCTGGAACGCTGCAACAATCAGTACGGCAAAATGTGGGAGTGCCCGGACTTCTTCCCGCTGGACGGCAAGCAGGTCTTGATGCTCGGCCCCATGGAGATGCTGCCCAAGGGCGAGTTCCACAACGGTCACAACGTGATTGCCTTCATCGGCAGCTACGACGAAGCCACCCACACCTTCACCAAGGAAAATGTGCAGCTGATGGACGGCGGCATCGACTTCTACGCCACCCAGACCACCCTTGCCCCGGATGGCCGCCGCATCATGACCGCATGGCTGCAGACCTGGTCGGACACCGAGGATAAGCCCCAGGGCTGCAAGTGGTTCGGGCAGACCATCTGCCCGCGCGAGCTGCACATCAAGGACGGACGCATTCTTCAGACCCCGGTGCGGGAGCTGGATGCCGTCCACGGTAAGCGCACCTTCTATGAAAATGTGACGGTGCAAAGCGAAACTTCTCTGGAAGGCATCAAGGGCCGTGTGGCCGACCTGACCGTCATGGTGCAGCCCGGCGAATACCGCTCCTTCACCCTGAAGCTGGCCGCCGATGCAGACCATCACACCAGCCTGACCTACGACCCCTACACCTCCGAGCTGACGCTGGATCGCAGCTATGCCGGTTCCCGTGCCGACATCGTTCACCGCCGCAGCTGCAAGGTGCGCAGCCAGAACGGTGCGCTCAAGCTCCGCATCCTGTTGGATAAGAACAGCATCGAAGTTTTCGCCAACGATGGTGAGCAGACCATGACCGCATGGATCTACACCCCCCAGTCTGCCGATGGCATCACCTTTGCTGCCGATGGCAAAGCAACTGTTACGGTGGAACAGTTTGAACTGAATCTGTAACCTGATATTCCCATCATTTCTCCTTCATTGAATACAGCCCCGCTTTGGCTTCTCCTTCGCCAAAGCGGGGCTGTGTTTGTTATGTCATTGATCTTCCAGCCTGCTGTGGTCGCAGCCAAGGGAGAGGCGGCGTTCTATCTCGCCACTCAGCATAAGCTGGGCATACTCCAAGGGCTTATTGTAGAGCAGCCAGTCCAGTTCTGCCCGCTGTGCC
>OHUJ01000742.1_pt1 | contig 13612 bp, 10 predicted proteins | sample 1579241 | NCBI WGS metagenome assembly OHUJ01 (sample SAMEA3882547, study PRJEB24775) | human gut metagenome | biome: human-associated habitat; feature: intestine environment; material: feces | place: Netherlands | collected 2009/2010
GCGGAACGTCGGTCCTCGTCGGTGATGAGGAATCCACGGATCTGTTGGAGGGTATGGCCTTTGTTGAGGTCTCGGATGGCGCTTGCGGCGCGTGTGCGTCGGGCGAGTGGGCTTTGCCGGTTGAGGCTGTCGACGCCGGTGACGCGTTCGAGTGCGGCGAGAACGTCGTGGAGTCTGTCGATGTCGTGTAATTGGAGGCGTTCGTCGTGCGCGTTCGTGGTTTCGTTTCCGATATTTCCGGGTGTGGAGAACACTTGTGCGTTGGCGCTGCCGAGGTTGCGGATGGAGTTGACGAGCGCCCACATGGCCACGGGTTTCCAGTCGGTGGTCTGGTAGTCGGCGAGTGAGACGAGCATGGCCACGATGTCGTCTGGCAGGTTGGCGTCGGTCGGACGGTTGAGGATGAGCCACGCGTTGGCATAAGGGGCGAGCAGATCGTCGATGAAGGAGATGACGTTCTGTTTCTTCACGTATGGTTTGAGCACGTCTTTGCGGAATTCCTCAAGCAGCTGTGTGCAGACGGCCTTGTGCGAGACGATCAGGTGCAGGTCGGAGAAGAACTCTTCGAGCGTGTGCGAGTCATCGCCGAGCGGGTCCATGATGTCGTCCCATCGTGTGGCGTAGGCGTTACGCGCGGCGGGGGATATTTCCGCGATGGTTTTCGCTTTGAACACGTCGGATGCGGTCAGTGGCACGCCGCGCATGTTCATCACGTCGAAGATGCGGTGCGCGCCGGCGAGGTCGTCGGTGGTGACGATGACGAGGGTGACGCCGTTGACCAGGTATGAGGCGAATCGGCGGCGGTCTTTGGCGTCCATGGCGGCGAGCAGGTCGAATGTGCGGCGGGTGTTGACGGCGATGTTGCGTTGCGCGTGCGAGGCGATGTCGTTGTCCCTCAGATCGAACAGGCCTTCCAAATCGCCTTCCTGCACGTACATGCGGAAGAAGTCGGTGTCGCGTTCTCGCAGGGTGAGCCGTGGCTCGGCTTTGATGCCGCGGAGTTTGTCGCCTGGTTCCAAAATGAGGTCGTTGAGGCTGTCGATGAGGTCGGGGTCGTCTTCCAGTTCGCGCAGCACGGAGACGATGATTAACAGGGAGATGAGGCGCTGTTGGCCGTCGATGACCTGGTATTGGGTGGGGCCGTCCTTGACGAGGATGAGCGAGCCGAGGAAGTAAGGCGTGTCCGGGTCGGCGCAGGCGTCCTGAAGGTCGTTGACGAGCTGTTCGATGTTCTCCGCCTGCCACGTGTACGCGCGTTGGAACGAAGGGATGGTGAGTTGGTAATCGGAAGTGAACACTTTGCCCAGGGGTTTTTCCGTCGCGCTGATCGCCATATCGACCGCCATCCCTCATTGATAACGTTTGCACCGCAGGTGCGGCATACTGTTTTCTAGTTTATGGGAGGGGGTGCACCGGCGTTTCATGGACGTAACGGAGTCTCCACTGCCGTAGAATCCTTCGCCTCATAATTGGTCCGGCAGATCCGCACGTTCAACCAAACGCGCCATCTGTACCCGGCCCATGCATAATCTGTCTCCCGCGGATGAGATGTGCGCCTTGACGGTACGTTCCGAAATGAACATTCGTTCCGCGATTTCGGCATTGGTGTACCCGTCGGCTGCAAGAACCACCGCCTCGCGTTCCCGCTCAGGCAGAGCGTCGAGCATGGCGCGAGCCTCGTCCCGGCGCGATTGCGGTTGCTGCATGTTCAGATCGTTGATGAGCTGCCGTTGGCTGGATGGATTGAATTGCGGCAGACCGTCGCACACATCGGTGATGCGGCGGATGATGTCCTCCGGTGCATCGGTTTTGGAGACAAAACCCTCGGCGCCTGCCTCGACGGCCCGCTCCACGGTCCCGCTCGGACTCAAGGACGTCAGTATCAGCACATGCGGCGGCTGCGGAAGTGCGCGCAGTCTTCGTGTCGCCTCGATGCCGTCCATGCCGGGCATGGCTATATCCATCAACACCACATCCGGATGATGCCTGCCGGCCTCGTCGACCGCTTGACCGCCATCGGTGCAGGTGAAAACGACATTGAGCCTGCCGGTGGAATAATCTTCGAGAATCAGCCGCATGGCCTGGCAAATCATCGGATCGTCATCAATCACGCCAACCGTTATCGGCCTGTCATCGCTGTTCTCTTCGCTGCTCACTCAACCCATGGTAGCTGCACATCAACATGGAACGCGTGTCGTGCGTCAAAACCGAATCGACATGTTCCTCCGGCCTGCCGGACGCGCTCGGCCAATCCCGGCAATCCGGCACCGGTACGGAAAGCGTTTTTGGAATCCATGGCGGGACGCGTGGCATCCGCCGATGCTGCCGGAACGGACGGATTAGTTGGATTGGACACATGCGCGTGCACGCCTACGGTGGGGTTCACGGTGAGTTCCACCGATACCGGGGCTCCCGGCGCGTGACGGCTCGCATTGGTCAGCCCCTCCTGAAGGACTCGATAGGCGATTTTGCCGGTTTCCCTGTTGAGTTGGCCCAATTGTTGGATGTCAATCCATGTGTTGAGCCGCATGCCGGCGGCACGTGCGTCTCCGAGAAGCGCATCCAACGATTCACGGGTCAACGACGTCTCATCGGACGGCGCCAGTTGCGCCTTCGCCTGTTCCGGATGACGCAGCATGTCGATGACACTGTGCGCCTCGTCCAACGCTCCTGCCGCCTGTTTGCGAATCTCCTCGGTTTTGTCCGCGATTCGGCTGGCCTGCCCGGCCAGTTGGCCGGCGTCCAGACTTCCCGCTTCGGCCGCGAGCTTCTTCGACTCGGCTTGCAGCGCGCTCGCATTCAACGCCAGCAGGGAAAGCGAATGGGCAAGCGTGTCATGCGCTTCGGCAGCGATCGCGTCGGCCAGCTGCTGACTGTCGATCGTGGTCTTGAGCTGCTCCACCTGCGCGTCCGCCGCGTCCGCCTTGGCCGTGGCCAGCGATGCCAAGGCGCGAGAACGGATATGCAACCCCGCCAAAGTCGCGATGGCCAGCTCCAACAATGCCGCAACTATCGCGGTGATGACGATGGTGCGGTCATCGGCAAGCATGATTAGGTCGGTGCCATATTGGCTGCCGGTATCCGGTTTGGCGAACACCATATGCCAGATGGATGCCTCCGGCGGCCGCAACGCGTCGCGTACCTGCGCGGCAAGCGTGACGAAACCGCCCGCCACGATCGCGCGAACCGTGGTCTTCATGTCATTACGGCGGGTCAACGCCATCAAAGCGAGAATGGGATCGTATGGGAAAACCAGCACGACCACACACGCGGCGACGAATGTGGCACGCGGATAACGGGAACGGGCGAGCAGCAGAAACCCGATGGCGAACGCCACCAGCATGCAGAACACCATCCATACGTATACGGCGGAATCCTGGCCGAACCGTTGCGCGGCGAACGCGGTCTGCGCCAAGCACATGAAGCCCGCGCAGACCACCATCACCATGCTTTGCCAGCCTTTGGTACGTACCGGCACTTCGATGGGGGTCGGGGAATTCGTCGTCTCGCTCATACCTACCATTATTGGGCCCGTCCCCGAAAGACGCCATTGTTCTTCCGTGCGTTTCGCACGCCCCAAAGTGCAGACGGGAATGACCTTTCGTCCAATACCGGTCCAGCGCGGAATTCCGTACCCTCGAAAGTGTCTCAACCGATTCGAGAAGAAGGAACGATCATGAGTGGTTACATCGCCCCGCAGCAGCCCATCCAACCCCAACCCCCGCTGCAGCCGGTCTATCAGGAAGAGAAGGGACTGACTGTGTTCGGCATTGTCGGCGTGGTGTTCGGCGCGCTTGGCTTCGTGCTGAGCTTCATTCCGATTATCAACAACATTGCTGCTATTTTCGGTTTCATTGGCGTGATTCTTGCGATTGTGGCATTGGTCGGCACGTTCCGCGGTAAAAAGCGCGGCAAGGCATTGGCGATTGTCGCTGCGGTGCTGTCGGTGTTGGCCATCGTCATTACTCTGGCCATGCAGTCCGCAGCAAGCAAGGCCATAGACGAGGCCACCGGCGTGTCAAGCTCACAATCATCCGCAAAAGGCTCCGCAAAAAATCAGCCGAAGGGCGATCAGGATATGGAAGGCGATTTGAAGACCATGCATGTGAAAATCGTCTCCGCGGTACGTAGCAACAACGACTATAACAATCAGCCCACGGTGTTGGTCACATTCGAATGGACCAACAACACGGATAAAAACAATTCGTTTGCAGTCCTCGCCAGCCCGCAAGTGTTCCAAAATGGGCAAGCTCTCGACACCGCCATTTACAGCGAGAACCCTGCCGGATACGATTCCAATTCTGATTTCGCCGAAGTCCAGCCCGGAGCCACCGGAACCGTGACGATTGGATATACCTTGAAAGACGATTCCGAAGTGACGGTCGACGTCACTGATTTGTTCGACCTGAACGATAGCGCGAAAGTGGTGCATAAGTTCACGGTCTGATTGCGCATTGGATATACGGTGCCGGTAGTTTCAGCTCGGCACCGTAAGACGTGGGCTCTCATGAAATAGTCAGAAAAGTACCGTACTGTGATGCGTAATCGAGTTAAGGAGCGATTATGACATTCGGTCAGCAGCCCCAAGGCAACAACGCCAATGGATTCAACGGCCAGCCGTATGGGCAGAACCAATACAATCCGAACCAGAATTCGTACGGGCAGTACAGCCAGAATCCGTACGGTCAGAACCAATACCAGTACGCGCCGCAGAACATGTATGCGCAGGGCGCTCCGGCGGCCACCATTCCGGCTCAGGCGACATACTCCTATGAGCGTGCCGAACATGCTTCCGTCACCCGTGCCTACGGTGAGATGACCATCGGCCTGCTCGTCACCGCGGCTGTGGCCATCCTCACCCAAGCCACCGGTGCCTACATCGCGCTCATCCAGTCGCTTGGCGTCATTGGCGCTTGGGCGCCGTTCGTCGTCGAAATCGTGATCGCCATCTATCTTGGCGCCCGCATTGAAAAGATCAAGCCGAGCACCGCACGCGTCATGTTCTACGTGTATGCCGCGATCATGGGCTTCTCGCTAAGCACCATTTTCATGGCGTATGATCTTGGCACCATCGGCATCTCCCTGGCGTTGTGCGCCGGCTTCTTCTTCGCGCTCACCATGCTGGGCATGACCACCAAGGTCAACATGCTCAAAGCCGGTCCGATTCTGCTGGTCGGCCTCATCGTGCTGATCGTCGCCGAAGTGCTGCTTATGATCTTCGCTCCCGGACAGACCATGCTGATGGTTATCTCCGCCATCGGCCTCGTGCTGTTCGCCGGCATGACCGTCTACGACGCCCAAGCTACTCGCGCGCTGTTCGCCCAGTACGCAGGCCAGGGTGAGGACATGGTCAAGAAGGTCTCCATCATCTGCGCGCTGAACCTGTATCTGGACTTCATCAACATGTTCCTGTATATTCTCCAGCTCTTCGGCGATCGCGACTGAAAAATCCCGCGACGTCCTCTGCGCTGAACCCTCAAACAAAGCCTGACCAGAATATGGTCAGGCTTTTCTGTCGGCGAAAAACGTGCCATAGGGTAGTGGGTCATGCAGAGGAAAGAGATTGGCGGCATGGCCTGCCTTGTTCTGACGGCCATGATCTGGGGCTTCGCATTCGTATCCCAAGTGCAGGGCATGGCCTCCATGAGCCCCCTGTTCTTCGGGGCCACGCGATTCACATTGGGCGCGCTGTCATTAATACCGTTGCTGTGGTTCCGCCGTCGAGGCATCGCCGAACAGGAACGCCGACGCCGTGAATCGAATGAGTGTCCAACCGTCACGCTTGGCAACGGTATAACCGTGGCCATGCCGAAATGCCTGGGCAATCCCGTGGTCGTCAGCGTCATCTGCGGCATCGTATTGTTCACCGCCAGCACCGTCCAACAATACGGCATCCTCTATTCCGGTTCCGCAGGCCGTTCCGGCTTCATCACGGCGCTCTACATCGTCATGACGCCGCTGCTCGCCTTCCTTATTCTGCGCCGCCGCGTGACCATGAACGTCATCGTCAGCGTTGCCATCGCCGTGGTCGGCTTCTATCTGCTGTGCATCACCGACGGATTCGGCTCGATCACCCTTGCCGACGTGGTGCTTTTGTCCACTGCGGTTCTATTCGCAGGCCATATTCTCGTCATCGACACGTTCGGACAGAAGATGGATCCGATTCTGCTGTCCTTCGGACAAATTTCCACCACCGCGCTGCTGAGCTGGATCGGCTCCCTATGCGAAGGCTCCATCGACTGGGCCGGCGCCATGCAAAGCTGGTTTCCCATCGTGTACGCCGGCATCGGCTCGGCCGGCGTGGCATACACGTTGCAGGTGGTCGGACAGCAGCTGGTGCCGCCGTCGCGCGCGGCCGTGATCATGTCGCTCGAATCGTTCTTCTCCGCGGTGGGCGGCGCGTTGCTGCTCGGCGAAGTCATGACCACACGAGCCTACATCGGCTGCGCGCTGATTTTCATCGGCACCGTGCTCGCACAGGTTCCGGTGAAAATACCACGATTGCTGCGTAAGCGCGAATAACGTTCGATATCGTCGAAAAATGGCGATTGACAGGCAATGATTTGTCCGTCAATCGCCATTTTCCGAAAACATCAGTCCGCCTGCGGCGCCTCACCCACACGCGGGGCGCTGTTGATGTCGCGATGGATGTTCTGCATCTGCGTCTCGATGTTCTGCAGGCTGCGCGCGCAATCCAACAGCGTCTGCGAATGCTCGGCAAGCTTCGCGTCCGGCAGATCCGTCTTATACCGCAGCGCATGCTCCAGGCTTGCCCAATAATCCATGGCGATGGTGCGTAGCTGAACCTCTACCGGCGTGTAGTGCGGTCCGGATGACAGGAACACCGGCACCGCGTAGATGACATGCAGCGAACGGTAACCGTTCTGCTTCGGGTTCTTGATGTAATCCTTGACACGCAGCACTTGGATGTCGCTTTGCGCGGACAGATAATTCGCCACGGAATACACGTCGTCGCGGTAGTTGCAGATCACGCGTACGCCCGCCACGTCGAACAGGTTGTCCTTGATGGCGTCGACGGTCAACGGCAGGTTGCGGCGCTGCAGCTTGCCGAGGATCGAGTTAAGCGATTTGAGACGGCGTTCCATATGGTGAATTGGATTATGGGAGAAGCGCACCTGGAATTCCGAGTCAAGAATTTCCAATTTGGTGCTGATCTCGTACATCGCACCCTCATACACCTGCATCTGGTCGATGAACTCGGTGATCTGTTCGGGGGAAAGGGATCCCTCGCCGACGTCGACGTTCTTCAGACGCATCTGCAATTCGGTGGTGTTAATTCGATTTTGCCTGTCAAGTATCACGGAAGAACAGTGTACCGCCTCGTTTTCCGCAAAACTGAACGTATGCTGTGTATCGAAGAGGGTCAATGCCCTGCGATTGCGCCGAGAACGGGGCGTTCCCGCGTTCCGAAACGCCTGTGCCGCCCTGCCGATAGCATGGTGCGTTATGAACGAAGACATGATGACCGAGGCGGAGCGCGCCTCGAAACTGGCCGAACCGGCGGCGAACGATACCCCCACGCGCGGCAAGGGCGTGTTCTACGTGCATACGCTCGGATGCCAGATGAATGTGCATGATTCCGAACGCATCGCCGGCGTGCTTGAGGCCGACGGCTACGTGCCCGCCACCGAGGAACAGTATCTCAACCATGACATCGACCTGATCGTCATGAACACCTGCGCGGTGCGCGAAAACGCCGCCGAACGCATGTACGGCACCATCGGACTGTGGGCCGAATTGAAGAGGGAACGCCCGAACCTGCAGATCGCGGTCGGCGGCTGCATGGCGCAGCTCGACCGTGAGAAGATCGCGAAAAAAGCCCCGTGGGTCGACGCCGTGTTCGGTACCAAGAACATCGGATCCCTGCCTCAGCTGCTCGACCAGGCCCGCATCGAAGGCCACGCGCAGGTGAAGGTGCAGGAGGAACTCAACTACTTCCCAAGCCAACTGCCAACTGACCGTGCGTCGAAGGTGTCGAGCTGGGTGGCCATCTCCGTAGGCTGCAACAACACCTGCACCTTCTGCATCGTGCCGACCACGCGCGGCAAGGAACATGACCGCCGTCCCGGAGACATCCTCGCCGAAATCCGCCAATGCGTGGACGAAGGCGCCAAGGAAGTCACGTTGCTGGGCCAGAATGTGAACTCCTTCGGCTACGGCATCGGCGACCGGTTTGCCTTCTCCAAGCTGCTGCGCGCGTGCGGCGAGATTGACGGTTTGGAACGCGTACGATTCACCTCGCCGCATCCTGCGGCCTTCACCGACGACGTGATCGCAGCAATGGCCGAGACGCCGAACGTCATGCACCAGCTGCATTTCCCGTTGCAGTCGGGTTCCGACAGGATTCTTCGTGCGATGCGCCGCTCCTACCGTTCCGCCAAGTTCCTCGACATTCTGCGCAAGATTCGCGAGGCCATGCCGGACGCGCAGATCTCCACCGACATCATCGTCGGCTTCCCCGGCGAAACGGAGGAGGACTTCCAGGAAACCCTGCGCGTGGTGGAGGAGGCGCGATTCGCTTCCGCGTTCACGTTCATCTACTCGCCGCGTCCCGGCACGCCGGCGGCTGAGATGGAGCAGGTTCCGCATGACGTGGTGCAGGACAGGTTCGAACGTCTTGTGGCGCTGCAGGAACGTATCACCGAAGAGAATCTCAAGACTTTCGAAGGCCGTGACGTCGAGGTGATGGTCACCGGCGCATCCGGCAAGAAGGATGCCGCCACCCATCGTGTTACCGGACGTGAGAAAACCGGCGTGCTCGTGCATGTCGGCGTGCCGGAAGGCGAGTCGATGCCGCAGGTGGGTGATTTCGTGACCGCCACCGTCACCCATGCGGGACGCCACAATCTCATCGCCGATCCGAATCCGGAAGCGGGGCAAACCTATGCCGTCCGCCACTGAAAGCAAGCCCGAAACCCGTAAGGTCGTGTCCATCGTCGGTCCCACTGCGTCCGGCAAGACGGGGCTTGGCATCGCCATTGCCAAGGCGTTGGAGGCCAAGGGCGAGCAGGCGGAAATCGTCAACGCCGATGCCTACCAGATGTACAAGGGCATGGATATCGGCACCGCCAAGGCGAGTCCTGAGGAACAGGCCGAGGTCAGGCACCACCTGATCGACATCATCGAACCGGACGACGCCATGTCCGTGGCACGTTTCCAGGAGATCGCCCGCGCCAAAATCGCCGAACTGCAGGCCAGGGGAGTGCGCCCTATCCTCGTGGGCGGTTCCGGTCTGTACGCCCGTGCCGCCATCGACGACATTTCCTTTCCTGGCACTGACCCAGAGGTGCGCAAACGCCTCGAGGAACGTGAAAAGGTCGAAGGCGCCGGTGCGCTGTTCGACGAGCTCAAGACAAAGGATCCCGAAGCCGCGGCCCGCATGGATCCGCACAATCCTCGACGCACCATCCGCGCGATTGAGGTCATCGAAGTGACGGGCCGGCCGTATTCGGCGAGCCTGCCGCATTACCGGTATGTGATTCCCACCGTGCAGATCGGCCTTGATTTGCCGCGTGAGGAACTTGACCGCCGCATCGACATCCGTACCAAGCAGATGCTGGAGAACGGTTTCGTCGAGGAAGTGGAGCGTATCCGTCCCCGGCTTGGCATCACCGCAGGCAAGGCTCTTGGATACCAGCAGGTTGTCGACTATTTGGATGGCCTGTGCGATTTAAATGACACGTTCATGAGCATCGCGCAGAAGACGAAGCGTCTGGCACGCAAACAGATGGGATGGTTTGGCCGCGATCCGCGTATCCACTGGCTGCAGGCTCTCAACCCCGCGCTGCTGGGCAATGCCATGGCCATCATCGAGCATGCCGACGCCGGCGATTACGACGCGATCGACGCGCAGGCGGATGCGTACACGCAGCATCATCTTGGCGATATCGTCTAGCCGAAGCGCCTGACGGCGTGAACGGCAAAAACTTTCGATAAGTATCGGATGTCGTCGTGCCATGGCGGTGCCCATGGGTAAAATCGAGTCCTGTTATGGCACGAACAGCATCTTCCAACCCGAAATCAGGCGGCAAGGGTTCCGCAGGCAAATCGCGTTCCGGCGATACCAAAGTCATGGACGAGGTCGATTCCTCGCCGATCGCCGGCATACTGCGTAAATATCGCCGCGACATCGCATGTTTCATCATGGCCATTCTCGCGGTGCTGTTCTGCGCATCCGAATGGTTCCGTGTCCAGGGCGCTTTCGGACAGGTCCTACATGCCATGGCCTCCGGACTGTTCGGATTGACCAGCGTGATTCTGCCGGTATTCCTGGCGCTTGTGGTGTTCAGTCTGATGCGCAAGACGCAAAACAAGGATGAGAACCTCCATATGGCCCTCGGATGGTTCATGATCCTCTGGTCCGTCTGCTCTATTCTTGACGCGGCGATTGCCTCCGACTCCCAGAAGTTCGATATGTCTTTGCTGCAGCGGGCAGGCGGCCTGCTTGGCTATGTGCTTGGCTGTCCGTTGGCGTGGGGGCTTTCCAAAGGCTTTTCCATTGCGATTTTCGTAGTCGTCATCCTGTTTTCGTTGCTGTTGATCACCCATACCCGGGTCACGCAGATACCGGACAAGGCGAAGGCTCTGGCGGCCAAGTTTGTTGGAACGCCGAAAAACCGTGATGACATTGACGATGAGGCCGAACAGTTCCCGAACGAAGTACGCGTTGGGGACACGACACTCGCCTTCGCCGAAGGCGTTCCCGCCCACGACGGCACCGATGCGGATGGAGAAAACGACGATAGGCCGGGCTTCCTTACGCGTATGAAGCAACGCTTCGCATCCCATAAGAGCAAGAACGTCGATGATGGCGACCTTGACCATTACGCCGGCGACGAAGCGTTTCTTAATGCCGCCGAACGGCACGGACAGACCGCGGAAACCATCGTCGACGAGCCGTACCAACAGGTCGATTCGCCACGCAGCATTTCTTCGGACGATTATCGTGCCGATGATTATGATTCAGATGATTATTCCGCCGCTGCGCCGTCCGGCACCACGGCCATGCCGCAGAACGGTCGCGGACGCTCCTTCTCGTCCGCGCCGATCGGCACCGCGAGCGGCACCATGCCCAGCGTCGCCGAGCCGGTGCCGTCCAGCGAAATCAAGCCGGTTGGCGTCGCTCCAAGCGACCCATGGGCCGTCATCGACGAGGACGGCACCTCCAACGGCAAGGAAGTCATGGTGGATGCCGCGACCGGCGAGGTCCTTGACGATATGCCGGCTGCTGCCGTTGACGGGGAAGCGGCGGATGACATTCCCGAGGGACCGTATCATCTGCCTGACCTCAACATTCTGAAGAAGGGCGCGCCGCACGCCGCGCACACTCCGGAGAACGATCGTGTGATCCGCGCGCTGACCGGTACCTTCCAACAGTTCAACGTCGATGCGAAGGTCATCGGCTTCCTGCGCGGACCATCCGTCACCATGTATGAGGTGGAGCTTGGCCCTGGCGTCAAGGTCGAGAAGGTCACCAACCTGCAGAAGAACATCGCCTACGCGGTGGCCAGCTCCGACGTGCGCATCCTGTCGGTGATCGAAGGCAAATCCGCCATCGGCATCGAAATTCCGAACTCCGACCGCGAAACCGTGGTGCTGGGCGACGTGCTGCGCTCCGACAAGGCCCGGAACGATCCGAATCCGATGCTCACCGGCGTCGGCAAGGATGTGGAAGGCCATTTCGTGACCGCCGACCTGACCAAGATGCCCCACCTGTTGGTGGCTGGCGCCACCGGCTCCGGCAAGTCGAGCTTCATCAACTCCATGCTCACCTCCGTGATCATGCGCGCCACGCCTGACCAGGTCCGCATGATCATGGTCGATCCTAAACGAGTCGAACTGTCCGCCTATGCGGGCATTCCACATTTGCTCACCCCGATCATCACCGATCCGAAGAAGGCCGCACAGGCTTTGGAATGGGTGGTCAAGGAGATGGACGCACGATACAGCGACCTCGAATTCTTCGGATTCCGCCACATCAAGGACTTCAACGCTGCCGTGCGCGCTGGCAAGGTGCATGCGCCCGCAGGCTCCAAACGCAAGGTCGCACCATACCCGTATATCCTCGTGGTCGTCGATGAAATGGCCGACCTTATGATGGTGGCCAAGAACGACGTGGAGAGCTCCATCCAGCGCATCACGCAGCTCGCGCGAGCCGCCGGCGTGCATCTGGTGCTCGCCACGCAGCGCCCGTCCGTTGACGTGGTCACGGGCTTGATCAAGGCCAACATCCCGTCCCGACTTGCTTTTGCCACCTCATCCGCCACCGATTCGCGAGTCATCCTCGACGCCACCGGTGCGGAAACGCTGATCGGCCAAGGTGACGCGTTGTTCCTGCCGATGGGCCAGGCCAAGCCGATCCGCGTGCAGGGCGCATGGGTCGACGAGTCCGAAATCCGTCGCGCGGTGGAGTTCGTGCGAACCCAGCGCAAGCCGCATTATCGCGAGGATATCGAGGAGATGGCCAAGGAGGCCGAAAAGAAGGCCATCGAGCCGGATGAGGACATCGGCAACGACATGGACGTGCTGTTGCAGGCGGCGGAACTGGTGGTCAGCACGCAGTTCGGCTCAACCTCCATGCTGCAGCGCAAACTGCGTGTCGGATTCGCCAAAGCCGGCCGACTCATGGATCTGCTTGAATCGCGTGGTGTGGTCGGTCCGTCCGAAGGCTCCAAAGCTCGCGAAGTGCTCGTCCAACCGCAGGATCTGCCGCAGGTGCTCGCCTTCATCAAGGGCGAAACCTCATCGCTTACCGCAGGTTCTACCCAGCCGGCCGACGCTGCGGACACGCGATGATGGAACGCGACAACCGCACGCATTGCGCCAAGTAGTGGTATCGGGGTAACGTGAACGGTATGGAAAAGCAAGAAGAACGCAAATCGTCCCTGCTTGACGGGTGGAACGCCCCGCCGAACATCGTCACTTTCTCTCGTATCGTCCTGGTCGTCATCTTCCTGGCGTTGTACGTCATGGCAGGCGCATGGGGTACCAAAAACACGACTATGCGCTGGGTGGCGGCGATTATCTTCATCATCGCCGCCTGCACCGATAAGCTCGACGGTTGGATGGCCCGCAAATATAACCAGGTCACCGAACTGGGCAAGCTCATGGACCCAATCGCAGATAAGCTGCTCACCTGCGGCACGCTGATCGTCGCCGCCATCTTCAACGAATTCGGCAACGCAGTGCTCGGCTGGGTCGTGACCGCGCTGTTCCTCATCCGTGAGATCGGCATCACCATCATGCGTTTCTTCGTCATCGACACCGGCGGCAAGGTCATCGCCGCATCCCAAGCCGGCAAGTACAAGACCCTGTGCCAGTGCATCGGCCTTGCCATGCTCATGCTGCCGATGTGGAGCCTCGCCGATGGCATGAACACCACTCCGCTGTGGATGACCGTTTATTACACGATCACGTACGCCCTGATTTACCTGGCGTTGATTCTATGCCTGTATTCGGGCGGCGAATACCTCGTCAACACGTTCGGCGGACGTAAGAAGACCGCAAAATCCGAAAAGGAAACCAAGTAAATCCCGATGAGCGAATCCGAAAATTCGTCGACCGCGGCCAGCCAATCGCAATGCGATGAGCT
>OHUJ01000751.1_pt1 | contig 13485 bp, 10 predicted proteins | sample 1579241 | NCBI WGS metagenome assembly OHUJ01 (sample SAMEA3882547, study PRJEB24775) | human gut metagenome | biome: human-associated habitat; feature: intestine environment; material: feces | place: Netherlands | collected 2009/2010
CTCATGCACGCGATTATACCGGCCTGCGCCGCCTAACTTTCCGACGGCGATGTGCGCCGATGCTTCCGGCAGCCGCACCGTGCAGCCATGCATGCTGCCGGATTCCGGGCCGGTCAGTCGTTCCTGCCATCCGCGGCTTGGGTGGCGCGCAGGTACGGCAGCATGGTTTTCATGATGTTCGATCCGGTCGTTCCCGTGAATACCGGCACGTCGGTGACCGGCATCGGCTGCGTGTTCGCGCGCCCCGCAACGGAACCGATGTTGCCCGCCACCTCGCGCGGGGACAGCTGCCGGATGCCGATCGCCAGCACACGCCCCGGGTAGCGGCGTGCGATTGTGGCGTATGTGGTCGGATCCTTCTGCCCGTCGTCGCCGATCAGAATGAACTTCATATCGGGAAAATCCGCCATCAGCTGTTCGGCGTATTCAAGCTTGTGCTGCACGCCCGACGGAATGAAGGTTTTCGGCCTCGGGTCAAGGTCGCGCAGCAGCAGCGGACCTTCCGGAAAACCGTGGTTCGTAATGAAATGGCGGATCGAGCTTTCCACATTCCATGGCGAAGTGGACAGGTAGAAGAACGGCGCGTCCGGGAACATGTCCGCGATGCGGTTGAACAGCAGGTTCATGCTGGCCACCGGCACTTTTTTGCGCGGATTAAGCAGCAGCAGATTGTAGGCGGCCTTCATCAGACGCGGCGCCTGCGTGACCATGATGGTGTCGTCCACGTCGGAGATCACGCCCACTTTGGTGCCGCTGGGAATGGTGAAAAGATTGGCGTTGACCGGCTTGCGGCTGCGCACTTTGTACGAGACGTTGTGGATGCCCGGTTCGAGCGAATGCTCGGCGACGAGGTCGAGGTAGCCGGCATCGTCGGATGCCGCGAATTCGCTGGAAATATCAGGATTGCTGTCGATCGCGTCGTATACTTCCGACGCACCCACCTGCACTGTTTCGATGGGCACGTCATCGATGGCGATCCGCACTTTGGTATGCGGGGACGGCACCATCAGCATGCCACGGATGCCGCGAATCAGGCGGCCGGCCTGCCGTTTGAACGGGCCGTATACGGTACGGCAGATCAGTCGGGAGTAGTGTTCGGTGCCGTAGCCGACGTAGGGTTCGACACGTGGATACCAGTCGAGCGACCGTACCAATGCGGTCGAGAATTTCAGCCAGACACTGAATGCTTTGGTGATCGTGCGGCGGAACAGCCTGGTCAGCGGCGGTTTGACTTCAAGACGCTCATGTCTGGAGGCCGCGTCGAAGGTGGTGACCACCTTGCGTGCCGGAATCGGCACGGTGGGCATGTCATCGCAAGAATCGTCCATCCGCTCCCCCATACGCTGCTGTTCGCGCTGCTGGTCATGCTGCGGCGCACGCTGCGGCGGGAACTGCGGCAACGGCTGAATTTCACTCATATGCCCACTATAGGGGTCGCGTTCGAACAAACAGTAACGCCACCGAGAAAATCAGGGAACTTTCAGGGCCCCGCAAGGCACTTCCCATAAAAAGGCTGCGGCCGGCGGGTACGATGCGCGACCGTAAGCCCGGCCGAACGGCCTTGAGTGTGCCGCGCATCGCACCCGCCGGCCGCAGCCGTAATTAAAACTAGACGTCCGTGCTATTCAGTCAGCCACAATCTTGGCATACTCGTCAGCGCTAAGCAGGTCAGGCTCGTCATCCTCAAGCTCGATCTTGAAAATCCAGCCCTCGCCGTACGGATCGTCCGTCACAATGCTCGGATCGTCCGCAGCCTCGTTGTTGACGTAGCGGATGGTGCCAGCCACCGGCGAGACCAGCGCGGTGACCGCCTTGGAGGATTCGAATTCCGCCACTTCGTCGCCAGCTTCGACCTGCGTACCGACTTCAGGCAAATCGATGTACACGAGTTCGCCGAACTGTTCGGTGGCGTATTCGGTAACGCCCACCATGGCGGGTTCAACGGAGGAATCCACCCACACGTGCTCGTCGGAGTATTCGAGGTGCTCGGGCACGTCGAGGTTCACTTTGCTATCGTTTGCTTCGCTCATGCCGCCCATTGTACGGCGTATGCGAACGCCGCGCACCCGCGCCACGCGTAACGGGTCAGCGTACCGGTCCGGATGGCATGGCGCCGACTACCTGCACGATGGTGCCTTCCGGGCAGTTGTCGTAGATCCACTTGGAATCGGCTTCGTACATGTTCACGCAGCCGTGGGAGCCGTAGTGCGCCGGGTCGCCGTGGGCGATGCCGTAATTGTTCCAGCTTGCCGTGTGGAAGCCTTCGCCGCCGTAGAAGTAGCTTACCCACTTCACACCCTTGGACAGGTAGCGCGAGCCGTCGTCGTTCAGGCCGGTCATGTCCTGGATCTGATACTTGAGGTAGATGTAGAAGGTGCCCAGGTCGGTTTCGTGCTTGCCGGTGGTGCCCGTGCACACCGGGAAGGTCTTGACGGCCTCGTCGTTGTGGTACACGGTGGCGGTTTGCGCGGTGCGGTCCACCACGATGCGGTATTCGCTCTTCTTCTGCACGGTTTTGAAGTTCTGCACGTCGCCGTCCACCGGAATGGTGGCGCCTTGGCCGTTTTTGAGCGCTTCGCCGATCTTCGGTGCGAGCGCCTCCATGTTCTTGACCTTCACGCCGTTCACGCCTTTGACGATGGTGGCCAGCACTTTGCCGCTGTTGTCGACGGCGTCTTCCTGGTCGACCGCGTCCTGGTTGAGCTGGGCTGGGACCTGCTGCTGCACGTAGTTGGTGATGGCGTTGTCATCGTAGGACAGCGAAAGCGTGCCGTGTTCGAGGTCGGCATCGGTTTTCAGCCATGAGGCCACGACTTCAGCTGGAATCTGGAAGGTCTTGCCTTGTCCGTTGTCCAGCACAATCGGCGCATTCAGTCGCGCGTTTGCCTGGTCGGCCACGTTTTGGGCTTCAGGCAGTGCGACCGGCACGTCGATGGTTTCGTACGTGATCGTCACGCTGCCGCTGTGCCCCGGGTTCGCGATGGCTTTGGCGACCGTGTCGATCACGTTGTCCACCTTCGGGGACCTGCCGCCGCGGCCTTCCACTGCGACGAAGGCGCGCGCGTTGGCATCGTACGATGCGGTGGACGGTACCGCGCGGTCGGTGTCCTGCACGAATTTGTCGGTGACGAACGTCCTGAGGGCCAGCTTGTTGGACTTGGCGTTCAGCGGCACGTTCTTCTTGACGAACGGGTTGACTTCGTTGATGTATTCGAGTGCGCCGTTGGTCTGGTGCTTGGCGGCGAGCAGTTCCGTGACCGTCTTGTCGACGTTGTAGCTCACGCCGAGGTCGCTCAGGCTGCCGGAAGCGTTGTTGCCGTTGCCGTCCTTGATGTTCACGGTGGTGTTCTTCACGGCGGCCGTCACCGTGTTTTTCAGCTGGTCGGCGGTCTGTCCGGCCACACTGGTTCCGCCGAAGGTCACGCCCGGCGCGGCCTTGTCTTGGAAGTACCAGCGTGCGGTGAAGAAGCCGGCGATCGCGGCGACCACCAGCACGGCGAGCACGATTCCGGTGATGATCAGCGGCAGTTTGCGTTTCTTGGCCACGACGGCTTCTCCTTCGACCGGCATGGTGAGCACGGGAATGGCGGGAGCGGGCGTGGATGAGGGCATGTCACCGGTAGGAATGGCACCAGTGGGAACAGCTCCGTTGGGGACAGTTCCGGCAGGCGTGGTTTCGGCGGCACCGGCCGTCGGGAATGACTGGAACGGCTGGGTCTGGTCCGATGCGAAATTCAACGGCGGCATGGTCTCGGTGGCGGCGTTGGACACGTTGTCCTGTTCGGACACATCGGCCACGTCGGCGAGATTGATCGTATCGCCGTTCTCACCAGACTGCGGCGGCACGGCATTCACCCCTTCAAACGAGATGCCGGCGAAACTGTTGTCCGTATCGTTCTGCCCACTTCTATCAGACATGTATGTGGTTTCCTCATTCACTCTCTTCACGGTACATACCATGCAGCATGATACGCAGACGAGTGCCCAAACGAATACCTAAACAAGCTCCCCCGGCAACCGCCCCGAAGACAGGCTCAGCCGATACCACCTTTTAATGGCAGGTCTTGTCACGGCAGGTCGTGGCCGAGCCATTCCTCAATCATGTAGCGTGCGATCGTGGCTTTGCCCGGAGCCTCCATACGTCCCGAAACCAGTTCGCTCATGTATTCGTCGCGTGTGACCCAACGCGCCTGCAACGTTTCCTCGCCGTCCACGTGCACGTCGGTGGTGACCGCCACGCCTTTGAACGCCATCATGAGAGACGAGGGGAACGGCCACGGCTGGGAGCCGAGGTATTTGAGTTCGCCTATTTCGATGCCGACTTCCTCTTTGGCTTCGCGCCGGCATGCGTGCTCCAGGTTTTCGCCAGCCTCCACGAATCCGGCCGAAACCGAGTACAGGCCGTTGTTGCGCCACGCGCTGTTGTGCTGCAGCAGCAGACGGTCATCATGGTCGACGATCGCGGTGATCACCGCTGGCTCGATTCGGGGGAACAGCAAACGATTGCCATCCTCGTCGTTCGTGCAGTGCTGAGCCCAGCCGCCGAGCGCCGGTTCGACGGGCGCGCCGCACGTCGGGCAGTGACGCTGCCGGGCGTGCCACATGCTGAGCGAGATGGCGGAGGTTGCCTGTCCGGCTTCGCGTGCGCTGGCGTGGGGCGCGAATCCGCGCAGGTCCACCCAGTCGAATCGGGTTGCCGCGCTTTCCAGCAGCGATTTCGCGTTTTCCTGCGATTCATGCGCCGGCACTTCGGCGAACGCGTCGTCCGCTCCCCCGCTGCGAGCCGTCGCAGCCATAATCGTCGTATCGTTCGGCTGGACGTGCGTCACGTCCACGGCGACGACGTGCTCGCTCAATCGTCCGCCGTACGAGCCAAGGAATATCGCGAGCGCCGATGGGTGCGATTCGAGTTCCGCGGCAACGTACGCGCCTGGCAGTTGGGCGAGGCGCATTTTCACGTTGGCATAGTCGGCGATGGCGCCTTGGCCGTGCGGCACGGCCACTTTGCCGTCTTTGACGAGGATGACTTTCGTTGCCGGTTCCGCCAGGACTTTGGCAAACAGGTCGGGTTCGCCGCGTCGTGCCACTTCGTAGTCGATGTCTCCTTGGGCGAGTGGCAGGAACGGCAGGGTCTGCGTCAATGCCAGTGGTGAGAACACGCTCATGGTTGTGTTGCCTCTTTCATGCGTGTTATATACGGAATATATTCGTTATACATACGTAGTACATATTTCGTATATACGTTTTATATATTTTCTCTATATCTTGTCGATACGCCGGATGGTCTGCCACAGATAATCGTCGCAGCCGGCTCAGCCGACTCGCTTCACCAGTTCCAGCAACGCGGCGGCCACCTGGTCGGGGTGTTCGTACGCGCTGAAGTGGCCGCAGTCGTCGATCACCGTCATCGTCACGTCGGTTTTCGTCATCGCGTCGGCGACCGGCTTCATCACTGCCGGCGGGCTGGACGGGTCCTTGTCGCCGCAGATTACTGCGACTGGCACGTTGATGTTCGGCAGCACGTCGTTCAGGTCGGGACGGCCAGCGGCCATGCGTTCGCGCCAGGCGATGCCGTCGGCGGGCTGTTCGTTGATCCACGTTTCGAACTGCCTGCAGTAGGCGTCCGACTGCTTCACGGTGGAATCGGCTTCCGACGGCACGGCGAATCCCATGACCGGCTCGTGTGTGCCGGTCGTTTCGCAGTCGGTGGCGATTGCGACGCGCTTCAATCGCATGTCGGCGGAGTCGGCGTCGGCTTTCGTGTCGCACAGGGCGAGCGCCGCCACCGCTTCCGGATGCAGGCGTTGGATGTCGAGAATCAGGTAGCCGCCCATCGACAGGCCCACCCAGATGGCTTTGCCGTAGCCGGCGGCGTGCAGCAGGTCCACGTACGCGTCCGCCATGCGGTCCAGTCCGTATGGGAACGCGCCGTCGGCGTCCTTGCCGCCGCTGTCTTCGTCGGACGGAATCGGTCCTTCGCCGGCGCCGGGCATGTCCGGAGCCCAGATCGCAAATGGTTTCACGCCTTGTTTCACAGCTTGGTCGCGTAAAGCCGCCGCGCACTCGTCCCACATGCGGTGGTCCACCGGGAAGCCGTGCACGAGCACCACCGGCGTGGTTTCGGTATCGTTGCCGCCGTCCGTATATATGTTGTTGTTCAGTTCAATCGCCATATTTTTCTAATCCTCCCCTATCTGCCTATTCGCCTAGTTTGACTAGCTCTTGCCTCGCGTGCGCGGCTTGTCCTACTTGCCGGTCCATGCGAGCGCCTGCCGCACGATGGTGCCGTAACCATTGGCCATCTGCCCGACGAAGGTGTCGAGCATGTCTCCGGACGGGTCGACCCATTCCACATCGAGCGTCTCGTCCTGCGGCTTGCAATCGCCGGCGATCGGCACCACGTAGCATAGCGCGATCGCATGTTGGCGTGGATCGTAATAGTCGGACAGGCCGGGTGTCGGGAAGAATTCGGCCACGGTGAACGGCTGCAGGCTGATCGGCAGCTGCGGCAGGGCGATATCGCCCAAATCTTTTGCGACGTTGCGCGCCACCGCTTCACGCAACGATTCGTGGTAGAGCACACGTCCGGCGATCAATGTGCGTTCGATACCGCCGTCGTCAGTGACGCGCAGCAGCGAGCCGATTTGCGCCACCCTGCCGAGATCGTCGGTGCGCACCGGCACGACCACGACGTACGGAATCGGTATTTCGTGGCGCATGCGGTTGATTTCGTCCGATGGGAGCCATCCCGGAGGGTTGCCCATTCCGCGGATGAAATCCTCCGGCGTAATGTCGTCGAATTCCCCGCGATGGCGGTTGGCGTCGAAATCGCCCTCGTCGGGCACTTCATCATTCATCACTGGCATGGTTCCATTATCACGCACGGCATGTGAATGTCACGTGCTTCCGATTCTTCCCATAGCGCAATCGGGTGCGGCAGTGTGTTTGCGTGGCGTGCGGCTATATACTTTTCGCAAACGGGCTTTCGCAATATTGCGCAGCATTGCACGATATTGTTTTTTGAAATCGGCTTATAGCGTAAGCCGGGGAATGGGGAACGCATATGGCAACGCATGCAGTCACTTCGCAGGATTTCAACCAGGTCGTCGAATCCAATGATCTGGTGTTCGTGGATTTCTGGGCCACGTGGTGCGGTCCGTGCCGTGCATTCGGCCCAACGTTCGAGAAGGCAAGCGAGGCGAATCCGGACGTCTATTTCGCGAAGGTGGATATCGATCAGAATCCCGATCTGGCCGCCGCGGCCAAGGTTCAGGCAGTGCCGACGCTGATGGTCGTCAAGAAGCAGCAGATCATCTTCCAGCAGGCCGGCGCGTTGCGCGCTTCCGATTTGGATGATCTGATCAGCCAGGCCAAGGCGTTGGATATGGATGCGGCCGCTTCCGATGGGGACACCGCTTCCAGCGGAGACGCCAAAGTGAAAACGCCAAGCAGTCAGTCGGAACGATGATTCGGCCCGTCGCCTGCGCGTTGCATACGTTATCTTCAAGTTCCTTGGGGTGCGGTAGACTATATGCAGTTGCGCGCATTCCGGCGGAACCCTAGCGGTTGTGCGCCGTGCCCTAGGCACGGAATCCGCCGAGGAATTGTACCCGATGTAGGAGCAGAATGGCTAGCCATAAGAAACATGCCCAACCAACTACGTTTGCCTTGCCGGGCAAATCTCAGATGGTGAAGATTGTCGCAACGGTTGCGGCAGTGGGGCTGTTGGCCACTGGCGGCATCGTGTCGCATAATCTGTACGCCACCGCGGAGAAGTCTCCTGCCAAGCAGGTCACCGCGTATTCCGTCACCGACAGCATCGAAGCCTCCCGTGGCAACGCCCGTGAGGCGCTTTCCGGAGATACTTCGTACGTCACCGTGAAGATCAACGGCAAGACCCGCGTGGTTCCCGGCATGCATTTCACCGACGTGAAGTCCGTGCTTGACGCGGGCGACATCACCCTTGATACGGAAGACACCGTTTCCCCGTCTTTGGATACGAAGGTGAACGAGAACACCGTCATCAAGATCGAACGTGCCGGCGCTTCCGTTGAGGTGTCTGATACGGATATCGCATTCAACACGGTCAAGAAGGAGACCTCCAGCCTGCCGAAGGGCCAGGAGAAGGTCGAGACCGAAGGCGCGAACGGTGTTATGGAGACCACGAACCTCGTCACCAAGTCCGGCGGCAAGGTCATGTCTTCCAATATGATCAGCTCTTTCGTGAAGAAGGCTCCGACCGACAAGGTGATTCTCGTCGGCACCGGCTCCTCGTCCACGCCGTCCGCGGCCGCAGCGTCGATCGGCACCACCGTGCCGGCTGGCGAAATGCAGCAGTGGGCTCACGATTATCTGCTGTCCAGCGGCTATTCCGAGGCCGATTTCACCGCCACCGTGTACATCATTTCTCATGAGTCCGGTTGGAATGTCGCAGCCACGAACCCAAGCTCCGGCGCGTACGGTCTGCCGCAGGCGCTGCCCGGTTCGAAGATGGTGAGCGCTGGTGCCGATTGGGCCACCAACTACCAGACCCAGCTTAAGTGGTTCTGGGGCTACTGCGCACAGCGCTACGGCTCCATCCAGGGCGCCTACACCTACTGGCTCGCCAACCACTGCTACTGAGTTTTAGTTTTTCAGACAGGAGAGGCTCCGCACACATTGTGCGGAGCCTCTCCTGTCTTATACATCTTTTTATATTTCATATGGAAAGATGCAGGCCATTCATGGCGTTACGGTTGTTTATGCACGCAATTCATTCATCGCTTTTATCGCGGCCCTTTTGGCCATCTTACGCGTGAGCGAACGGCCAGACGCAACGGGCTCGAAAAAGCCGTCATGCTCTTTTTCCACCGTCCATCGCCAACCAAGCACGTTATTTTGAGCGACTCGAATACTGAACGAAGATCCTACACGCCCGCTACCTGCCACATTCATTCCAAGCTCCCTTTTTCAGGATTTTTGGGCTGGATGCATACGTACTCATTATTAGCGTTTATGGACGATTCGCACAGCCTATCAAGATACTGCATATAGTACAGCACTCACATCAAGAGAACTGTACTATATGCGATTTTTCAAGCTGAGCGGAATATTGTTCACTTACTCGCCATCTTTGGCCGTATGATGCGAACCTTTGCGGGGACCGCGCTTGCCGGATACACCCTTTGAGGCATCGGCCACAGCAAAAATGACAACCTTCTCATCCGGGTAGGACTCGCCATCCATGGCGAAATAGGCGATCTGGTCGTCTGCGACCGGCGGGAAAGTGAAATACTTCTGCACCGCTACCAGCACATCGGTGGTACGCACGGTCACGGAAGAAGCCTTTCCTGCAGCGTCAGAGTCGACGCCATCGGCCTTGCTTCGCTTGGTCTTGCAGAACTTGATGGCGTTCTCGTCTTTGGCGTCGCATGCCTGGACTGCGATCTTCTTCTGCTTGTCATTCACCAGCAATTTCACGTATGCCGGGCATCCGAGCGCTTCGGTCACGCCTTTGGAAAAGCGAACGGATGATTCCATGACCGTCATGGTCATCTTATTGGTGGTGGTCTTTTCTCCCACTGCTTCAAATCCGTCAAGAACAGACATGCCAACCCCTTGAAAATATAGGATATTAATTACATGCAATATAATACAACAATTCGCATAAATACACCCTTTTTTCACTAATAAAATAGGGGGTATCTCCGCTTTCCAGCAGAAATACCCCCTGTATTTCCAAGAATATAGCAATAATTCATAGACTTCATTGAACAAGTTTTCATTGAGATGAATTCAAGGAAATCATGCACCAATAATGTCGAGAATTACCGCGCCATATTTCAATAGTTGTATTTCACATCATTGGTCATTTTGCCACACGGCGTCTGATCGAGCTTCATATCAGCCGTGGCCTTGTCAGACACGGTCACGTCGAACTCGTACGTCACGCTCTTGCCAGGTGCGATGTACGCCATACTGGAGTTCAATGGCTTGCCGTCCATGGTGGCATTGCTACGGTCACGCACATCACCGGTCACGGCGATTGATCCAATCGAACCACCTGCAGGCGCGTAAATCAGCACACGCTGCGCGGATGTGCCACTCGGCGCCACGGGCACGCCACCAACGCCCTTCTGCTCACCACCGAGAATGTAACTCGTGCAGGTAGCCATTTCCGTGGAAGTCATACGGTTGGTCAGCGTGTACTTCACGTGGTAGGTCTTGTCCCCTGTCTTGGTCACTTCGCTGGTACGGTCGATATACCAACCCATCTTCGAAGGATTCTGCTCGCTGATGTAAATGCCCGTTTCCGGATTGGTCTCGCTCTCAGGCGCATTCTTGGCGAGTCCAGCACCTTGGAAGTACTTCGCTTCGTCATCGTGGAACGTGTAGGCGTAGAAGTGGCGGTTCTCGGCCAAATCACCGATGCTTTGCACCACCTTCATCATCTTGTCCACAGTCATGTTGCCAAAAGCGCCGTCCATCACCGTTTTGGCAATGTACTCGAAGTATTCGTCCTGCTGTGCCACAGGAACGTCCTTGTAGATGGTGTTGAGCATGTATTCGGCGGTGTTCTCGCCGGTAAGCACAGTGCCGTTGGACAAAGTGACAGGTCCGTTGATCTCCACCATCTTCTGGATGAACACCGGATCCACGGAAATCAAACCGTCGATGTTGCAGGCATATTGCGAACGCTGCCATGAAGCGTTGAGCATTTCCGCGTTGCGGGAAACATCCGGCACCGCGAAGGTGTCTCGCACGTCGAAGGAGAAACCCAACGGCCTGTTGAATACCGCATGTTCCTCAGCGGTGCCGTTGTTGCCATTGACGAATTCACCATTCGGGTGGAAGTCCCCCACCGCGATTTTGCCATGATCCGCAGTCATGGTGCCGAGAGAGCCAACCAAGCCGCCGCCGGAACGTGTTTCGGATGTGGTCTGTGCCGCCAGCAAGTATGTGCGGGCACCGTTCTGGCCGAGGAAGGAAGGCAGCATGTGAGTGGCGTTGCTGACCTGCCCGACCAAATCGGCGATATTGTCAAGCTGGTCCTTGCCCTGCTGATAGGCTTTCTTCACCATGCCGATTTTCGGCTCGGCAAGACTGTTATACTGCTTGTTCTGCTGCTGCACCTGCTGGTTGAGCTTGTCGAAGTTGCCTTGCGCATCGGTGATTGGCTGCAGATTAAGTTGCCCTTCCGCACCGGAAAGATTGGCATCGGCAAGCTGTTGCACCGCAGTGGTCAACGATGGCAGTGTCTGCTGTGCAAGGTTGTCCACGACTTCCGTCATGCCTTGCACAGTGGCGATGTCACTGCCGATGAACGGCATTTTCGCGGCCACGTTCCATAGTGAACCGTGCGCAATCTGCTTGGCCTGCGCCGTCTGCTGCTGAGCCTGCGCGATGGACGCCTGCGACGCGGCGGCATCCTTGAGCTTTGCAGGGTCATTGATTGCGGATAGTGAGGATATGGCTTGCGATTCGTGTGCCTTGACGCTTTTTGCCTGCTTATACAGTTGCATACCGAACACTGCGGCAATGGCAAGTAGCACGATCAGCACCGCAAGTACAATAAGCGTCACATTCCGTGCCGTATGTTTTTCCCGTATTGCTTGAGCATGTTGCCCCATGCTTTGTTCCTCAAATCATTAAGCACTCAATTTGACTATTCCAGCGCATTATTGTGCCACATGGCACCCCTTTTTTCGGCCGCCAAATGAAATTTCCCTCTGTTCCATCACAAGAACAGAGGGAAAATCACAGAAAACCCACTTATTGGCTCAGTACGATCCACGGCCAGTGAAGATTACCATCACGGTTTTGGCAAGAATCGCAAGATCTCCAGCGATGGACCAATTCTCAATGTAGGAGACGTCCAAATATTCGCTTTGCTCCTGTGAAAGATCGGACCGGCCGGACACCTGCCACGGACCGGTGATGCCCGGCTTGACCAGCAGTCGGGCGGAATATAGGGAACCATAGCGGGCCACTTCTTCCGGCAATGCCGGGCGCGGACCGACCAGAGACATATCGCCCTTGAGCACGTTGTAGAACTGCGGGAACTCATCCAAAGAAGTCTTACGGATGAAGTGACCTACCTTGGTGATACGCGGATCATCTTTCATTTTGAAGATGAACCGGTCTTCCTGCCCAGTTTCCTCAGCGAGTTTCTTCTTCAGCTCCTCAGCATTGGTGACCATGGAACGGAATTTATACATTTTGAACGGCTTGCCGTGCAGTCCGATACGGGTCTGAGAGAAGAACACCGGACCGCCATCATCAAGCTTGATGGCGATGGCGACGCCGAGAAGAATCGGAGAGGAAATAATCAGCGCGCACAGTGAGCCGATGATGTCCAGCAAACGCTTGATTACGTTCGCAGCTCCCGTGTACTGCGGCAGGGAAGCCAACAGAACCGGCTGTTCCGTGGTGTTTCGCAGATACAAACGGTGACCGCTCACATCCGCCAGGGAGACCGCCAAGGCAAGTTCCATACCCAGCGACTCCACCGCAAGAGAAAGACCATGCAGCATTTCGGAATCACGCGAAAGCACGTCAGCCACATAGACTTCCTGTACACCGAGGCTTTCGCAAATACGTGGGAATGCCGAGTTGAAAGGAATCACCTTGAGTTTGCTGGAGCCTTCGATATTGGCATCCGGTGTGTATGAGGTAACCACATAAGCGTCTTTTGAAGCTGGATCCGCTTCAATTGGGCATACAGCAACTGGTTCGTACCCCCAATTCATGCAGTTGCGCATGGTCTGCAAGGCTTTGTTGATGCCATCGGAAGATCCGATGACCACCGTTCTGTACTTGCAAGAGCCTTTGCTGCGGTGACGATGCAACGCTTGACGCATCTGCCAACGTGCGATGATATCCAAGAAGAAGGCGATGACTGGCGCGATAATCAACGCAGTACGGGGCAATGCAAGTTTGAAAATAAATGCAAGGCTGCAGTATGAGATGATGGTCAGCAACGACGCATTGATGATTTTGGCATACAGCTCATAGCCGTCCGCCATAACATGGCGGTGGTATGTGCCCGCGAATGCCAAGCACAGCAACCAAATCAGGCTGAACAGAATGAGGAAAAGCCAAAACGGCATCACATCGCCGATGGCATCGAAAGCAGCACCGTTGATTACAAGGCTGACGGTCAACGAAAGCAGCATCACTGCCAAATCGATGGCGATCAGGCTGGCGACGAAGGCGAAACGCCACCGGGGAATCGATTCAGCCTTGCCGCGCCTATGTCCTTCCTTTTCCGCAGGAAACGGGGTATTGGAAAAAGTCATCGGCTCGAACTGCTTTTGCAGACGCTGATTCCGCATGGACGCGTATGCCTGTCGATGCGCATTGGACGAGACGATATGAACCTCTTGAGTCCTCATACCTTGCTCGCCGTTTGGTGCGCCGGATTCACCGGTATTCACGCCTTGCATGTATCTCTCTCCTCTTCAGCCGACATACAGCAGACAATCTACAACAGCCCCCCCCCCCCCC
>OHUJ01000754.1_pt1 | contig 13452 bp, 10 predicted proteins | sample 1579241 | NCBI WGS metagenome assembly OHUJ01 (sample SAMEA3882547, study PRJEB24775) | human gut metagenome | biome: human-associated habitat; feature: intestine environment; material: feces | place: Netherlands | collected 2009/2010
CTACACTGGCACCATCACTCTGGGCCTGAACGTGGGCAGCTCTGCTACGGAAATCACCCTGACTTGGGGTAACAGCTGATTTGTTCCGCTGAACGGCACACAGGTATTGAGCAAGGAGGACCCCGGGCAGATGCCCGGGGTCCCCAGCTTGTCGGAAAAGCCTAGCAGAATTTGCGCCCACAGGCGCGAATCCAGTTCTAAGCTGTTTTACCTGGTGATATGCGCGTCGGGGAAAACGCTTCTCAGGCTACAGGTGTGAGTTTTGTCCGCCTACGGCGAACAAAACCTGCGTGCGGCAGCCTGCAATTTTCTTGCAAAAGTGGCTTTGCCACTTTTTTGATTACAAAATCAGCATCAGCACAGGAATCACGACGAAGCACGCGATCGTAGAGAGCGCCGCGCCCTGCGCGGCAAACTCCTCGTCCGCGCCGTATTCCGCGGCGGCGACGACCGTCTGCGTCACGACCGGCATCGCCGTTTCGACGATGAGCACGTCGTGAGCAAGGCCCGTCACGCCGAACGCCCTGCACAGCGCGACTGAGAGGGCGGGCGCGAGCAGGAAGCGGAAGACCATCGCGATGCCTAAGTCGCGGTCGAGCCGGACATTTTTGAGCCCGATGTCGTGGATGATATAGCCCGTGAGCAGCAGCGCCAGCGGCGTGACGAGGTTGTTCATATAGCGGCAGTAGCTCATCACGAGCGAGGGGAGCCTCACTTCAAACCACACGAGCGCGAGGCCGACGAAAACGGCGATGACGGCGGGCGTGGTCAGGAATTTCTGGAGCATCTTGAGGTCAAAGCCGCGGCTCTCGCCCGACCAGCGCACAAGCGAGAGAAACAGCAGCTGGACAAAGCTGGTGTTGATGAGGTAGTAGAGCATGACGTAGGGCGTGCAGGTGTCGCCAAAGAGCTCGGTGCACATCGCAAGGCCGACGAAGATGGCGTTCGACACCGAGCACATCATCATAAAAACGCCGAGCTTTTTGCGCGGCAGCTTCAAGAGCCTGCCGACGAGCAGTGACAGGATCGTGATGACCACGGTGCCGAGCAGCGGCACGAGCAGAAAGCTGCCCGACTGAACCAGAAGATCACGGGTCAGGTTATTCGTCAGCCCGTAGACCGACATGCAGGGGATGGCGACAGAGAGCGTGAACTTGCCGATAAAGGCCTTGGCCTGCGGGCCCATCCAGCCCCGCTCCGCGCAGAAATAGCCCGTCGCCGTGAGCAGCAGGATGATGGTGACGGAAGAGACCGCGTGCAGAAATCCTTCCATGGTGTGACCTCGGTGTTAAGAAATAGTTACACCAGTATAACACGCCTGCGGCAAAAGACAAGAGACGAAAAAGACGGTTGCAATGCCGGTTCGGATACGCTATGATGGGCGGAGACGAGCGCGCAGTGCGCGCCCGGAGAAAAAGAGATCGAGAACTTTGAGAGGAGTTTTGTTTTTATGAAAGCAGCGCTGGTCATTATGGCGGCGGGCATGGGCTCGCGCTACGGCGGCAACAAGCAGGTGGACGGCATCGGTCCGAACGGTGAAATTTTGATGGAATACTCCATTTTCGACGCGCTGCGCGCGGGCTTTACGAAGGTGGTCTTCATCATCAAGCCCGACATGCGCGACTTGATGGAGAACATGGTCGGACATCACCTTGCCGCGCGCAAAACGGCGGACGGGGACAATGTCGAGGTCTGCTATGCGTATCAGGATTTTTCGAGCGTGCCCGATTTTTACACGGTGCCGTCTGATCGCGTCAAGCCGTTCGGCACGGTGCACGCGCTTTTATGCGCGCGCGAATTTGTGCACGAGCCGTTCGTCGTTATCAACGCCGACGACTATTACGGCGTGGACGCGTTCAAGACGATCTACGCAGAGCTCTCAAAGCTCGCCGAAAGCGGCGAGGGCACGATGGTCGGATACGACCTCTGCAACACCGTGAGCGAGCACGGCACGGTCACGCGCGGCGTGTGCCATGTGAACGAACAGGGGATGCTCGACCGCGTGGTCGAAACGTTCCACCTAAAGCCCTGCGCCGACGGCAAGATCCGCGACATTCAGGAAAACGGCGACGGCCCGGTCTACGCGCCCGAGACGCCGGTCTCGATGAACTTCTGGGGCTTTACGCCGTGGCTGTTTGAAAAGCTGGACGCGTATTTTAAGGATTTCCTCCGCGCGCTGCCCGACGGCGAGCTCAAAAAAGAGTGCCTGCTGCCGAGCCTGATCGGCGAGCTCATCGACCGCGGCGAGCTCAGTGTCTCCGTTCTGCGCTCGAGCGCGCGCTGGTTCGGCATGACGTATCACGAGGATAAGGAAATGGTGCAGCGCGAGCTTCAGAAATTACACGACGCGGGCGTGTACCCCAAAACGCTGCGCGCGTGAGCGAGACAAATCGAAAAAATCTGCCGCCTCCGGACATACTAAGTCCGGAGGTGATTTTTATGCCGCGAAAAGACCCTGGCATGCCGTATGACCTGGCGCCGATGCTCAAGGCGCGCTTCGGCCAGCCGGACGACTGCGCCGATCTTGTCAACAAGTACGGCACCTATAACATCCAGCCGACGTCGGACACGGAAAATCTGTTCCCGCTCATCGCGCCGGGCCTTCCTGAGCAATGGAAGCGCATGGCGGTCGGCAAGAAGGACGTTGAAAACTTGCAATAAAGCAAACGGGAGGGAGACGCGTATCGCGTCTCCCTTTTTCTTCTCCAAAATCCCTGAAACGGCAAGGGAAAATGGGCTTTTTCCCAAAAAGCAAAAAAGATACATACAGGTTCGACAAAAAAGTGAATGACAAAATGGAGAAATTTATTGCTGGTATACAAATTGAGAACGTTGCTGGCACTTGCTTTACTGCTGAATTCGTATAAAGTAAAGGCAAGAGCTGTCTGCCGGGGAAGCGGCTATGAGAGAGACCGCCTTCCGGCCCGACTTGCCAATATGAAGGAGGAGAGAGAATGGAAACCAAAAGTAACGCGAAACTGAAAGCTCTGTTCATCATCCCGTCGATCACTGGTATCATCCTGTTTATGATCCCGGTGAAGAATGCTGACGGCGATTGGACCGTTGTGGTCAAGATCCTTGCCGACATCATCTCGGGCTACATCGGCGGCTTCCTGCCGCTGCTGTGCGTGCTGATCCTCACCGTTTCCGCGGTGATGTCCCTCATTGCGCTGGCAAAACCCAAATTCATTATGAATAGCGACATCATGAAGGAATGCTTCGCCTGCAAACCCATCTGGGTCGTGCTCCGCGTGCTCGCGGTCATCTTCGTGTGGCTCACCTATCTGGGTGTCGGCGAGGACGGCGTGGGTCTCATCGGTATGATCACCGGCGGCGGTCAGGGCGGCTTCGTCCTCTATGACCTGCTCACAACGCTCGTTATCATCTTCGTCATCGCGGCCCTGCTGCTGCCGCTGCTGCTCGACTTCGGCCTGCTGGAGTTCGTCGGCGCGCTGCTCACCAAGGTCATGCGCCCCCTGTTCAAGGTTCCCGGCCGCGCGGCGGTCGACTGCATCACCTCCTGGATCGGCGACGGTACGCTCGGCGTTATGCTCACCTGCAACCAGTATGAAGGCGGCTACTATTCCGCCAAGGAAGCAAGCATCATCGCCACGCTGTTCTCCGCCGTTTCCATCACGTTTACCCTCGTCGTTCTCGATACGGTGGGGCTGCTCGATTACTTCGGCATCTACTACCTCATCGTCTGCTTCGTCGGTATCGTCTGCGCGATCGTGTGTCCCTACCTCTACCCCCTGCGCAAAAAGCCCAACACGTACTTAGTCGAAGGCAAGGCTGCTCCCGACACCCTCCCCGAGGGCTACAAGAGCAACGTTGAATACGGCATGGACCTCGCCATGAAGCGCGTTGCCGAGCACAAGGGCATCGGTGAATTCTTCAAGAGCGGCGCCAAGAACGCTTGCAGCATGTGGTTCGGCGTTCTGCCCTCCGTCATGGCCATTGGTACTGTCGCTCTGATCCTTGCCAACTACACGCCGATCTTTGAATGGCTCGGCATCCCGTTCCGCCCCCTGCTCCAGCTTCTTCAGGTGCCCGAAGCGAATGCAGTCGCCTCCACGATGATCGTCGGATTCACCGATATGCTCACCCCCGCCGTCCTGATCGCGGAGTGCACCAGCGAGATGGCCAAGTTTATTGTCGCGGTCGTCTCCGTCACGCAGGTGCTTTACCTCTCCGAGGTCGGCGGCTTGATCCTTGGCTCCAAACTTCCTCTCAACATCTGGGAGCTGTTCGTCATCTTCCTGGAGCGTACCATCATCAGCCTGCTGATCGTCTGCCCCATCGCGCATCTGCTGTTCTAAAAAGGAAAAGCTTCTTTTCCCTTACTCAGGTTGCTGACCTGAAAGAGTCGAGGCATCTCATAGGGATGCCTTGGCTCTTTCTTTTTGGATTTTATGTCATATGCACAAAAATAACTGTACAACGCACACGGTTATGTGGTAAAATGCGAACAGAAAGACCTCTGCGAGACCAACGCAAATTCCGACGGCTGCGGGTGAGAGCGCGGCCTGCCGGCGAGAGGGAGAAGAGAAGTACATGAAAGTCAGCATCGACAAGTTTTCGAAGGTGCCGGTCTATCTGCAGATCGCCGACCAGATCAAGTCGCAGATCATCAGCGGCGCGCTGCCCCGCGGGAGCGCGCTGCCGAGCGAGCGCGCGCTCGCGCAGATCTTGGATGTGCACCGCAACACCGTGGTCAAGGCCTACAGCGAGCTCAAGAGCGACGCGTGGATCGAGTCGCGCCAGGGCGTGGGCTACATCGTGGCCGCGGCAAACGACGAAAATGACGCGCAGGACGAAAGGGGCGGCGAGGGCGCGCAGCCCGGCCGCGTCAACTGGGTCAGCGAGGTGGCGGAAAAGTACCTCGACATGGAAAAGACATTTGACGACCTGTTCCAGCGCTTTACGGACGAGAGCCACTATTCCCTCGGCAGCGGCGTCGCCTCGCGCGAGGTGTACACGTCCGAGCGCGTTGCGGGCGATATCGCGGCGCTGCTCACGGGCAGCGGCCCGTGCCAGTATTTTTTCAGCCCCTATAAGGGCGATAAATTCCTGCGGCAGAAGCTCGTGGCCTTTCTCGGCACGAAGGGCGTGAAGGCGTCCTCGGGCGAAATTCAGATCCTCTCGGAGACGAATCAGGCGCTCGACTTTATCGTGACGCTGCTCGTCAAGCCCGGCGACAGCGTGGTGATGGAAGAGCCGGTGCACCCGGACATGTACCGCGTGATGGAGCTTGCGGGCGCGAAGATACTGACCGTTCCCGTCGACGAGAACGGCATGAACTGCGAGGTGCTCGAAAGCTTACTCACGCAGACGCGCCCGCGGCTCATCTTCGTCAATTCGAGCTACCACGACCCGACGGGAAACATTTTGTCGCTCGAGCGACGCAAGAAGATCGTTGAGCTCTCGAACCGCTACCGCGTGCCGATCGTGGAGGAGGACGCGGCGAGCGAACTCGTCTACGACGGCGATAAGCTCCCGCCGATCAAGGCCTTCGACACGACGGGAAATGTTATTTACATCTATTCGTTCTCGCTCACGTTCATCCCGGGGCTGAGCCTTGCCTTCGTCACGGGCAACCGCGATCTGATCCGCGCACTGAGCTACCTCGTCTCCGTGCGGCTGATGGCCTCGGACTGGATGACGCAAAAGCTCCTCGGCATGTACCTTGACGACGGCATTTACTACACGTCGCTTTTAAAATTTCGCGACGTCTACCGCACGAATCGAGATTTGGTATGCCAAAAGCTCGACGAGCTTGCGCCGCTCGGCGTGAGCTATACAAAGCCGAGAGGCGGCGTATATGTCTGGTGCAGGCTGCCGGACGGGGTGGACAGCAAGCGCTTTATCCGCAGGGCCTACAACATGGGCGTCACGCTGATCCCCGGACACGTTTTTTACCCCTGCAAGAACGGCGGGCGCGACCACATCCGCATCAACTACTCCTATGAATCCTACGAGCGGCTGGAGCGCGGCATGGAGGTATTGCGCAAAGCGCTGGAAGAAGAGCTGGAGGAATGACTGGCACACGAAATGGCAAAAGCACTGATACATCACAAGCGCCTTTTGAACGTGTATACTTTACTGCGTAATAACGGTAAAACGATCCGCGGACCGTCGGGAGCGTTCCGGCGGCACGGACAGGGAAAACAGGTCGGGGTGTACGGGCGGTCGATGAGAGAGCCGCCGACATCCCGGGAAAGGGAGCACGACTTATGTATTCAGGCATCCATAACTTTTCCGAGATCGGAAAGCTCAACAAGGTGCTGCTGCACCGCCCCGGCGAGGAGCTGGAATCGCTGACGCCCGCGACGCTCGAGCGCCTGCTGTTTGACGACATCCCGTACTTAAAGGTCGCCCAGGAGGAGCACGACCGCTTTGCCGAGGTCCTGCGCGAAAACGGTGTCGAGGTCATCTACTATGTCGACGAGGTCGCCAAGGCCATCGCCGACCCCGCGCGCCAGATCCAGCTCGTCAACGACTTTTTGAACATCAGTAAGATCCACGCCAAGGGACTGCGCGCGAGCATGACGAGCTTGCTTCTCGACATGCCGCCCAAGCAGATGGTGACGAAGATGATCGCGGGCATCAAGCGCTGCGAGGTCGCCACCAAGCAGCCGACGTCGCTGATGGACTTAGTCGACGACGACTATCCGTTCGTCTCCGACCCGATGCCGAACCTGTACTTCACCCGCGACCCCGGCGCCTGCGTGGGCGAGGGCATCAACATCCACCGCATGCATACCCCTGCGCGCAAACGCGAGAGTCTGCTCTTAAAGTACATGTTCCTCTACAACCGCGACTTTGCCACGCAGGACAACAAGATGTGGTACGACCTGTCCGACAGCTATTCCATCGAGGGCGGCGACGTGCTCGTGCTGTCGAAGGACATCGTGGCCGTCGGCCTGTCCGAGCGCACGACGGTCTCCGGCGCGGAGACGTTTGCGCGCAATCTTCTGCAAAATTCCGACTTTAAGAAGGTGCTAGCCTTCGACATTCCCGAGACGCGCGCGTTCATGCACCTCGACACGGTTTTCACGATGGTCGACTACGACAAGTTCACCATTCATCCCGAGATCGAGGGCCCGCTGAGCGTTTATGAGATGACGCTCGACGAGCACGGCGAGCTCCGCTTCGGCGCGATCAAGGAAGAGCTCAAGGACATTCTGGCCCTCGAGCTCAAGCTGCCCACGGTCGACCTGATCCGCTGCGGCGGCGGCGACCTGATGGCCGCGCAGCGCGAGCAGTGGAACGACGGCTCGAACACGCTGTGTATCGCGCCGGGCCGCGTCATCACCTATGAGCGCAACTATGTGACGAACGACTTGCTCGCAAAGCACGGCCTCGACGTGCTGACCGTGCCGTCTGCCGAGCTGTCGCGCGGCCGCGGCGGCCCGCGCTGCATGTCCTGCCCCGTCAACCGCGACGACCTGTAAAAAATTCCACCGCAGAACGAGAGAAGAAAGAAGAGCTCATCCGCGCCGGCAGCTGGCCGGGCGGAGGAAAATGGGAGAGAGCCATGAAGAGCAAGCGACAAGAGAAGATCCTGGAGCTGATCGAAAAGTACAATATCGAGACGCAGGAGGAGCTCATCGCGCGTCTCGCCGAGTGCGGCATCGAGAGCAAGCAGACGACCGTCTCGCGCGATATCAAGGAGCTGTACCTTTATAAGGAGCCGATCGGCGGCGGCCGCAGCCGCTACGCCGTGTCCGGCAAAGCCGACCACATCGACAACACGAAGCGCCTGAAGCTCATTTTGAATGAGTGCAGCGTGGGCGTGGACTACGCGGGGATCGTTGTGCTGCTCAAGACGCTGCCGGGGCTCGCCGATGCGGCGGGCGCGGCTATCGACGCGATGAAGCTGCCCGATATGCTCGGCTGCATCTCCGGCAACGACGCCGTGGCGATCGTCGCCCGCGGCGAGCAGGAGGCCGAGCGCCTGTGCTATGATCTGCGCCAGTACTGCAAGTGAACGAGAGAGACGAGATCGAGAGAGGACAGGGGGGCGGAGCGATCCGCCCCTCCCGTTCTGCCATAAAACCGATTAAACTGCAAGGTATTTCTGAAACGTGACAAAACTCAACAGGTATTAAAAGTTTTACTGCCGACAAAATTTGACGGGATTCCGCTTGAAGATTATTTTTTGAGTGCTATAATAAATTTATCAATCGAATGATCTGTGCGGCTCGCGAAAGTGGGGCAAAGCGTACAGAAAAAGGCATAGCCGGCGAAAGCCGGTGTCGCAAAGCCACGGGTCTAAACGGCCATGAGCCGCACGACAGCCGGGCTGCCTAAGACGGAGAACTCTCCTTCCTCGGGTCCACAGGGACAAGAGGGAGGATTTTTTTATGAGAGAGAAGAAGTTCGGCAAGTTGTTTTTGACATGGTTGCTGGCAGCCACCATGGTGCTGACTTTGCTTCCTGTCAGCATGCTGGCGATGGACGCGCCGGGAGAGGCGGAAGACGGCGAAGTTGTGCTGGCGCCTGTTGCGGGCGTGGAAGAGGAAGAGGCCGCCCCTGTGGAGGCTACGCCCATGCTGCTGGCCACACCCGCGGCAGCGGACACGCCGATTGCTGTTCCCACGGATAAGTTGTTTTTTGATAAAGCTAACGGCGTGATCACGGGCATTGATGCGGATTGGCTTGCCGAAAATAAGGATAAGCCCCTTTCCGTTACCATTCCTGCGGAAATTGGCGGCGTAGCGGTGACAAGTATCGGTCAAAATGCTTTTAATGGAAAAAAAGTTGTTGCTGTCGATTTCAGCAATGCAACCAATCTGGAGAAGATCGACAATCAGGCATTTATGCACTCTCCGGTGGCATCGGTTGACCTGTCCAATACTCAGGTAACGGTCATCGGTAAATTTGCATTTGGCGATTGCACATCCTTGGAAACCTTTATTTTCCCTGATACGTTGACAAGTCTTGGTAATTCGGACGGCGCTTCCGTATTCACGGATTGCAGATCTTTGAAGGTCATGCGATTGGAAAATTCTCCGAAAGGCGTTGTCGTTGCATTGCCGGAAACCTTGACGTATATCGGCAAGAATACATTCAAAAACTGCTTTGCTGATGGAGTAGATGCTAAGGTTAACATTCCTGCCAGCGTAGCAACACTTGGCGAGGGTGCTTTTTACGATGAGCATATTACGCAGATCATCTTTGAGAAGACAGTAGATCCTTGGAAAAACGAAGATTATAGCGGGTACGCTAATAGTGCCATAACTCCTCCGAGTGATTGCGATCGCATCATTGTACTTCCGGACAATAAATGTTTTGCGGCGTATTCTACACAAGTAGGATATGGTTCAAAACTGCAAAAAATCTGCACCTATCCTATAAAGATTACATTTTCTCCCCTCGGTAAACAAGAACAGCACTTGAACCATGCGCTTCTTGGCTGGACTTATAATCCTGCAACTAAGCTTTGGGATTTCAACAATAACTATAAGCTTCCTGATACGAATGGAGCAACGTCCGGTAATGAGCGCCCTGGCTATGAGTATGTCGGTGGCTGGAAGTTGCGTAGTTCCTATCAGGTATTAAATGAAAATGAAAAGCTTGAAGCTAAGGATAATCCGTCTGATCGTGCAACTGTCAGTGGTGAATACAAGCTTGCGAACCCCACGATCTCCTATCTGGTAGACGGAAAAACCGAAAATGTCGATGCTGACCAGCCCTTCACCGTGAACATCGGCGACGGCAAGGAGCATACGCTCGGCGTACAGGTTTCTCACCCGCTGCTGCTCTCGGAGCAGGGCAATGAAGAAGGCGAGTATGTCTACTTTGAGTATTGCTGGTGGGACGAAGGATATTTTGCTGATAACGGCACAGCGATGACCGTAAACGGCCCTCGCAGCACGGAAGAACCGAAGCTGTTTTCTAAGGCCGAAACAGATAAAGAGCTGCATCGTGTCTGGGTGAAGGATAACACCATTCCGATCACGAAAATGGATCATGCCCGAACAGACCACAACTACTATCTGGTTGAAATTTGCGGTTACATCGTAAAAGATGGTAATCCGGTACGCTTTTATCAGAGCAGTAACAACTTCATCCACTTTGGCTCCGGTGAAGATGTTGCAACCGTAAGAAATTATTATGCGTTGCAGGTCAAGGTCGATGAAGTTCGCATCATCACCGCAACCGCCGACGAGCACGGCAAGATCGCCCCAACGGGTGATGTTGCAGTACCCAAGGGCGAAAGCAAGACCTTTACCATCACGCCAGATTCCGGTTATCACATCAAGGACGTGCTGGTGGACGGCAAGAGCGTCGGCGCGGTGAGCACGTACACGTTTGAAAATGTGGTGGATAACCACACGATTCACGCTACCTTTGCAAGGAAGCACACGCCCACTCCCTCTACGCCCACCGTTGAGATTCCTGATGACGATGCCCTCGGTCTGAACACGACGGATCACTTCGCCTATATTGTCGGCTACGGCAACGGCAAGGTCCGCCCGCAGAACAACATCACCCGCGCCGAGGTCGCGACCATCTTCTTCCGTCTGCTGACCGACGACGTCCGCGACGAGAACCTGACCAAGACCAACCGCTACTCCGATGTGGCCGCTACCTCCTGGTACAACACCGCGGTCTCGACCCTCAGCTCCATGGGCATCATCACGGGCTATCCCGACGGCACGTTTGGTCCCCAGCGCGACATCACCCGTGCCGAGACCATGACGCTCGTCAACCGCGTCCTCAACCGCCAGCCCGAGACCGAGGACGATTTCCTCCCGAACATGACGGTCTGGACGGGCAACGCGAACCCGAAGGCCTGGTATTACCTCGCCGTTCAGAAAGCGACGAACAGCCACTACTACGAGTTCAAGACGAACTCCCAGTATGAGAAGTGGACCGAGCTGCGCGAGACCCGCGACTGGACGCTGCTGGAAAAGTAAGTCAAAAATCCTCCACCCCCTATTGTAAAAGGAAGAACCGCTCGCAAGAGCGGTTCTTCCTTTTTTGCACTCCCCTCGCGATCTCAAAATCCATTGACAAAGCGAGCGTTCCTGTGTATCATATCAACATACTTATAAGATAGGATTTATCTCAATGACCACTATTTACGCGGACAACGCCGCGACGACCCAAATGAGCCGCGCCGCAATCGACGCCATGCTCCCCTATCTGGAGACGATCTATGGCAACCCCTCAAGCCTGCATTCCGTCGGCCAGCAGGCGGCCGGGGCGCTGCTCAGCGCGCGCGACCGCATCGCAAAATGCCTGAACGCTTCCCCGCGCGAAATTTACTTCACCTCCGGCGGCAGCGAGGCCGACAATCAGGCCATCCTCTCCGCCGCGCGCCTCGGCGAACGCAAAGGCAAAAAGCACATCATTTCGACCGCATTCGAGCACCACGCCGTGCTGCACACGCTGAAAAAGCTTGAAAAAGAGGGCTTCACCGTCGAGCTGCTCCCCGTCGGCCCCATCGGCACCGTGACGGCGCAGCAGGTCAAGCGCGCCATTCGCGAGGACACGTGCCTGGTTTCCGTCATGTACGCCAACAACGAGATCGGCTCCATCCTGCCCATCGCGGAGATCGGTGCCGTCTGTAAAGAAGCGGGCGTGCCCTTCCACACCGACGCCGTTCAGGCCGTCGGCCATCTGCACATCAACGTCAAGGAGCAGAACATCGATATGCTCAGCCTGTCCGGCCACAAGTTCCACGGCCCCAAGGGCGTGGGCGCGCTGTACGTCCGCCGGGGCTTCCCGCTGGTGAACATCATCGAAGGCGGCGCGCAGGAGCGGGGCAAGCGCGCAGGTACGGAGAACATCCCCGGTATCTGCGGCATGGCAGCTGCATTGAAGGAAGCCTGCGACCACATGGACGAGAACATGCCCAGAGTCGCCGCCATGCGGGACCGGCTGATCGAGGGGCTGAGCAAAATTCCCCACAGCGCCCTGAACGGCGACCCCGTGAACCGTCTGCCCGGCAACGTCAGCTTCTGCTTTGAGGGCATCGAGGGCGAAAGCCTGCTGCTGCTGCTGGATATGAAAGGTGTGTGCGCTTCCTCCGGCTCCGCCTGCACCTCCGGCAGTCTGGACCCCAGCCACGTGCTGCTGGCCATCGGCCGGGTACACGACGTTGCCCACGGCTCTCTGCGGCTGTCTCTCAGCGAGTATAACACCGACGAGGAGATCGACCACATTCTGAAGGTCGTCCCCGAGGTCGTTCAGTATCTGCGGAACATGAGCCCCGTGTGGCGGGATTTGCAGACCGGCAAACGGCAGTATATCCTGTAACCGCCCCCGGCGAAAAAATTTGATAAGGAGAATGCATTATGGCACTGTACAGTGAAAAAGTTATGGATCATTTTCAGCATCCCAGAAACGTTGGCGTGATCGAGGACGCCAACGGCGTCGGCGAGGTCGGCAACGCCAAGTGCGGCGACATCATGAAGATCTACCTGAAAATTGAGGACGACATCATCAAGGACGTGAAGTTTGAGACCTTTGGCTGCGGCAGCGCCATCGCCTCTTCCTCCATGGCCACCGAAATGATCAAGGGCAAATCCATCCACGAGGCCATGGCGCTGACCAACAAGGCCGTGGCGGAGGCGCTGGACGGTCTGCCCGCCCACAAGCTCCACTGCTCCGTCCTGGCAGAGGAAGCCATCAAGAAGGCGCTTCAGGACTATTTCGACCGCAAAGGCATTCCCTACGACGAGAAGGATTTCCCCGCCTGCGAACACTGCGCCCACTGCGAGAGCGTATGATCGTATCCACAAAGGGGCGTTATGCTCTGCGGGTGATGGTCTGTTTCGCCCAGCGGGGCGGGAACGAGTACATTCCCCTGAAGGAGATCGCGGAGTCCGAGGGCATTTCCCAGAAATATCTGGAATCCATTATGACGACCCTGTCCAAGGCCGGGTTCGTGGACGCCGTTCACGGCAAGGGCGGCGGCTACCGCCTGAACCGTCCCCCGGAGGAATACACCATCGGCAGCATTCTCAAGCTGACGGAAGGGAGCTTAAGCGCGGTGTCCTGCACCTCCATGGGCGCGTCGGCCTGCTCCCGGACGGAGTGCTGTCAGGCCAAGCCCATGTGGGACAAGCTGGACAGGATGATCGACGGGTTCTTTGAGGGGATCACTCTGGCGGACCTGCTTCACGACAGCGTAACGGCATAAAAGAAACCGGCATGACGAAAATCATGCCGGTTTTTGCTGTAAAATAGCCGTTTACATCTGGAAAATGTTTCCGAGAACCGCACCGTTATTTTCCGGTTCCCGGGGGCGGAGGGAATCGTAGGCCAGCGCGTAGGTGACCTCCACCCGGTTGCGCAGGAAATAGAAAATGACAAAGGTCACTGCCAGATACACGCCGAAGAACAGGAAATAGGCGACCGTGTCGGAGAAAGGCAGGGTAATCCCCAGATCAGGCAGGAGCTGGTCGCCGTAGTTGACCGCAATGGACACCAGCATGG